>Ga0209536_100013023_pt1 | contig 12027 bp, 6 predicted proteins | sample DeeMarSeWOR28_12_FD_187461 | JGI IMG/M metagenome (GOLD analysis project Ga0209536, IMG submission 187461) | Marine sediment microbial communities from White Oak River estuary, North Carolina - WOR-2-8_12 (SPAdes) (version 2) | ecosystem: Environmental > Aquatic > Marine > Intertidal zone >...
TATTTTTTCCACCCAAAAACACCTCTGCGCTCCCTGCGCCTCTGCGAGATTATGTTTTTTATTTCCCTCGCAAAGGCGCCAAGATCGCCAAGAACATCTTTGTTTGATTTGTTCTTACCACAAACACCTTTGCGTACTTTGCGCCTTGGCGAGAGTTAATCATTTTTTTCTCTCGCAAAGGCGCCAAGAACGCCAGGAATTCCTACGTCTGGTTTATTCTTATACCAAATACCTCTGCGGACTCTGCGCCTCCGCGAGATTATATTGATTTTTTCTCGCAAAGGCGCTGAGGCCGCAGAGAACGCAGAGAAATAGTGTTGTTTGTAGCCCGGTTGCAGCATCGCAGTATCCGAGGCATGTCATGAGTTGCTCGCGTTTCATTTCATTCAGGCGACGTCCTGTTGCTCCCTCAACACCGCCCTCTCGCCGGGGAGAAGGGGCGGATATCGTACTTGTTTTTCCTCGTCCCTCGTTACCCGTCCCTGGTACCTGTAATTATTCCATGCGTCCCTGCGCGAGTTAATATCAATAGCTTTATTCTATATTATGTTTCATCGCTACCTTTTATATCTTCTTCTTTTATAGAAATATGTGTGTCATCACAATGCGGCATATGCCCGGAACGCTTGCAGCCGCAAAACGCGACCATCACATCATCATCTGCGACATACCTTACTGGCTCGAAGTCCGTATCTTTATGTGAACCATCACAAAATGGCTGGGATTTGCTGAGGCCACAGGCGCACCACCAGTACGTTTTGCCTTTCTCAACAACGACACCATATGGCCCCTTTTTCGCAACAACTGCTTCTTCGCTCATATTCAATACCTCGGTAAAAATCTTCTGACCTGTGCTGTCCCACTTACCCCAGGGTTCTGTAAAGCCCACATCACTCGTAGTCGATAAAACAGACACAGATGAAACTAATTTGTTTTTTAGTCGTGTAGCCCGGATGAAACGAAGTGGAATCCGGGATTGCTATTGAAGTCGAGCATCTTCCCGGATTCCGCTTCGCTACATCCGGGCTACGCATAACTCCGTTATTTCTGATTCATAGTGCTGTATTTTTTTGTTTGCCGCAGCGCTTGCACCTGTACAGGGTGACCAGCTTTCCCTGTTTTACGTCAAACCGGTTTTCCTTGATAACTTCCCATTTGTGAAAACCGCTTTTGCACATTGTTTTGCCTTTGTGCTTCCCTGACAGTTTCTTTTTTTTGAAAACCAGGATATCCGCCATAGTGCACGCATCAAACCTGTATCCAGTTCACGCCTTCCAGCAGCAGCCGTATCACCCCGCTGACTATTAACGCGACACCGACGGACAGTGCGATGGAGAAAAAGGCTTCCTTGCGCCCGATGGTCTTCAGCATCACGGCGAATGTCGATATACAGGGAATGTAAAAGGTCAGGAAAATCAGGAAGGTCATCATCTGCACCCAGTCCAGGTACATGCCGATCTCGAAACTACCGAGGGCCTGGTAGATCATTAACAGCGAGAGTTCCTTGCGCAATACGCCAAACAGGATGGGCACACCCAGTACCACCGGCAGACCCAGCCACCAGCTGGTGATGGGGGTAAACACCGTATTGATGATATCGTCGGCGCCTACATGACTCAGCAAGGCCAGCACGATGCTGCCGCCGACCAGCAGGGGCGTCACGATCGTCAGGATATCGCTGGTACGCATCCATGTCTTGCTGATCAGTGCATTCGCTGTAGGCATTGCATAATGAGGAATTTCGATCAGCTGCCCGGGTCCCGTTTCAGGATAACGCCGCGTCAGCAGGCGCCCGAGCACTGCAATCACGATCATGGTCAGCATGAACACCGCGAATACGCCAATACCGCCGAGATATTTTCCGCCGATGGCGAGAATAATGGCCGAGCGCGCCGAACAGGGAACAAAGGTAATCAGCAGCGAAGCGACGATGCGGTCACGGCCGCTGGCCACCGCTGCAGCACCGGCAATAGCCGGCACATTGCAGCCCAGGCCGAGCAGGAATGGCAGGGCCACACCGCCATGCAGGCCGATTTTGTGAAAGCCCCGGTCCACCACGAACGCGATGCGCTGCATGATGCCGGCCTCCTCCAGCCACACCAGCAACAAAACCAGCGGGATCATGTAGGGAATAACGATGCCGACCAGGCCGATAAGACCATCCGCCACCGCACGGCCGACGACACCGCCGGTAGTTTCCGGCTGCCAGGCCGACACCCAGTCGATGAGTTTTGCTGCCGTTATGCTGTCGAGGTAGACACTGCCCTCGAACACGACATACAGCACCAGCGCAAAAACGCCCAGGCTGCCAAGCAAACCCCAGCGAGGGTGCAGAAATAATTCATCCAGCCAGTAGCGCCAGCCCTGCCCTTCCACGGGCGGGCCCAGCCGGCTGACTGCCTCGAACAGGGTGGCCGCCCGGTGGTGGCGGTCCGCGTGCAGCTCTTCCTCCAGCGGTCGCGGCAATAATTGTTCCGCCCCGGCACGCAACTGCAACAGTGCTGGCAGGCGTTGAGGAAAGTGATGGTCCAGTTCATCCATAAAGTAGCGGTCGTTTGCCGCCACCTGCATCAGCAGGAATGAATAAGGCACGCAGAAGGCTTTTTGTAACTCGGGGTCATGCAGTGCCTTGCTCAAGGGCTTCAGCGATTCCAGGATGTAGTCACTCGGTCGCTGGGGATGCGGGTATTCCCCTTCCCGCACAGCACTCGCCGCCGCGGTAAACAGCTCCGATATGCCATGGCCCATCAGTGCGACGGTTGGCACCACGGGTATGCCAAGTTGCTCGCTCAAGGTGCGGCTGTTGATATGCACACCCTTCTGGCGGGCCTCGTCCATCATGTTCAAGGCCAGCACCATGGGTTTACCGAGCTGGCTCAGCTCGATGGTCAGTTCAAGGTGCCGTTCCAGCGCGGTGGCATCAACCACCTGGATAATCACATCGGGTGGCGCAAAGGGCGCCGGCGGCGCCTCCTGCTCGTGCGCCAGCACCGTGGGCCGCTGGTCGCCCCATAACAGATACTGCAGGGCCGCCAGCTCATCATGCGGCAGGTTGTTCAGCGACTGGATACTGGGCAGCGACACCAGCCGGGCTTCATCGAAACCGATCTGGACCGGACATTCTGTGTAGGTGCTGTGGGTTCCAGCCAGCTCACCGGTTTGAATCGAGGTCGCAGACACTGCATTGAACAGCGTGCTTTTACCACTGTTGGGCATACCCACCAGTGCGATGCGCAAATGCTGTTGCCCGCGAAACACCGGTTTCGCGAGCGGTACGTCAAATTGCTGGCCAGCCTGCTGTTTATTCATTCGTGATGCCCGTACAAATTAGCCTGAGTTATCCCGCTAACAGTTACTTCATCGGATAGCGCATGGTACTCCGAATCAAGTTACGGAGTATTCTTGCATGAACGTGCCATGATGAATATCGACATTACGAGGTAGCCGGGCAGCTTTATATTGCGCTTAATCATCGCGGGAATATGCGATCCGGAGTGTCACAGACAAAACCAGAGTGGAATGCACTGCGAGGAACCCGCTTCTCAACCCGAAGTTCGCAGCTTCCAGTCCAGCAAAAGCTTTCAGGCTTATGCGTTAAGAATTAAAAGCCTGGAGGATTAATTCCAGGCAGAAGCAGTCGTACAAAATGATTAATCAATACCAGACAAAACGGCAGTCACAAGGACTGCCGTAAAAGCTATGATGAAACTCCAATGCTGGATCAGGCATCAAATACCGGTAACCACTTGCGGCCCAGGCACACGAATATCAAAACCAGATTTACCCATGCTTAAAATATATTCGATATTATGTGCCAGGTTAGTCGCCTTGTGCTAATCGCTCAATCAAAAATTGTAAATCAGCGAAGCGGAGACCAGGTCGACATCGCTTTCCCCGCCGCCGGCCCCCAGGTTATCAAGCCGATCCACCTCCACGTTATCAAGCCGCTCCCACTCGGCACGTAGTCCTATTGCATCTGTGACCCAGAAGTTGGCACCAATTCCGAAATGCAGACCGGTCGAACTCTTGGTGCTGGAATCGTTGACACTTCCAGCGCTGGCGGAACCACCCGCGCTGAGTTCCAGCTCTGCGTCGGCGGCATATACGCCGGCCTTCACAAACAGTGCAGCAAATGAGGCTACCGGATAACTCAAACTGGCGTCGAGCGTAAAGGCATCGACGCTGGCCCTGGCCGTAGCGAATAAATCGCCATCAACGGGGTTGTCCGCGCTATCGAAAAAAGTCCCGGACGAACTGCTTTTCGCATCGACCTCACCCATATCGATATACGAGAGTTCAACCGCAATGTTTTCGTTGAACGCAAAGCCACCGAACAACTTGAAACCAGACGTCCTGTCCTCGGAATCCGAACTCTCAGCGCCGTTGAATTGGACATAACCTAAACCGGTTTGAAACTCATTCTTGATAGCCGTTATGTCTTCCTGTGACAGCCAGTCCTGGTAGCTCGACATGCCTGCGCCGGCACCGATATACCAGTTTCCTGGCCCGGCTATCGCTGAATTTGCAGCTATTGCAACAATCGATGCAACGAGCAGCTTTACTGTTTTGTTCATTGTTAACTCCTTCTGCGGCTTGCACCGTGCTCTTTAATTCAAGACGGAGAGGCCGCCAGCGCCCGCGGGTACGTATACCCGACCGTTGTTGATGTCAGTGCCTACAGCGCCACCTATGACTTCTTTGATATCCAGCAGGACTGGATTTACCGGATCACTCCAGTCAATCTTCACCACACCGGCATCTCCATAGCCGACATAGAACAGCAGTCTCGGCTCGGACAGCGTGATCAGCGTACCGGTCGCATCGCGGTACTCGGTCGGGAAGTATTGCGGCGTCATGTACAGGGCACCACCGCTCACCTCTTCATAACCGGGGAGCTTTTGCAGCTTGAACTGAGCCACAGCAATTGGCCGGCATTCACCCACGCCACCCTGCTTCGCACTCAGCTTGGTTACGTCCAGGATGGTTGAGCAAATGTCAGGATCCTGCCCAACGGGAACCACCACTGGCCGCTCTTCCGTGGCGGGCCGGATCAGGTCTTCCATCCGGTAAGCCACCAGGCCAAAGCTGTCGTAACTGAAGTAGGCGATGTCATTTATGACGTGAACGTCGACGCTCTTGCCATCGGCGGAGCCGAAGGCATTGTCGTCGTCCGCTTTCAGCGGTTCGAAGGTCTTGAGCAGGCTGCTGTTTGTCGGATCAGTGAGGTCGATCGTCAGGTCCGCCTGATTGCCACTGGCCAGGAAGTCCGTCATGTCGACCACCGAGATGCCATAGGCACCCGCCGCAACCACCGCATAGGTGTTGCCGGTGACAGCGTCCGTCCATAGTTTGACACTTGCAGCGCGGCCCAGTGGGGGCTTGCCACTGGCGCCTGCACCATCAGAATCACCGATATTGGCGACCAGGTGGAGGCCGGTGGCCGGGTCAGCCGTGGTGTCGTATATTGTCAGGCCGTTGTCACCGTCAGCGACGATGGCGTACTTGCCGGAGAATTCCACGCCATAGGCGTGATCCTGGCCAATCACTTTCAAACCGTCCACACCGGAGACATCTCCTGCTTCAGTGTTGTGCTCGAAGACGTTGCCGAAAGCGTTCAGCAACGCAGGTGCGCCCACCATTGCGCTGCCGCTGGTAACAGCCGACACATCGACGCGGCGCATACCCAGACTCTGGCTCATCACGTAGGCCTGGTTGGGGTCGTTATCGAAGAACACCTTGAATGCATGGGGTGTTGGCAATACATCGACGCCGGGCGTCGGGTACTCGCTTTGCAGCGAATTGGCCACCAGGTGCAGCTCATCGATGGGGGTCAGGCCATCTGCGATTGTCCAGACACTCACACCGTGCGGACCGTCTGCCAGGTACAGGTGGTTGCCAGAGACCTTCACACCCTCGGTATGGCCGATGGCGATCGGCTGACCGGCGGTGCCATCTTCAAATGCGCCTATCTCGTCGGTGCTCACCAGGTTCACCGGGACATCAAAGCGGGTCGCAACCGGGTCAGTCGAGGTGGCCGAAAGATCAATGAACTCGATATAACTCACGCCACCCGCGCCGGAGGCCTGCACCGAGTGCACCTGATCGGCCGGGCAGCTGTTGGTTTCCATGCAGGGCATCAGGAACAGCGCGCCGCCGTGACCGTTGATCTCGCCGGTGGACAGCAGCAGCGGGGGATCATACTGGTTGGCGTCGGCCACCAGGAAGGCGGGCAGCGATTCTTCGCCCACGGGCACGGGGGTCATATCGTAGGATGTTACAAATTCGTAGTCCGGCCAGAACACGCGCGGATCCGTGTCGTTATTGAATCCGCCGAGTCCATTCCTCCAGTTGTTACCCGGATCTTCGGCACCGCTGATCACAACAAGACCCGCAAAATGATCGGTGTAGAAAGCCCTGTAGCCACCGCTGCCGCTGCCATCCGGCACCACGCGCGCGTGCATCACGCCGGCTTCCTTGAGCATGCCGGAGCCGAAGTGCGACAGGATACCCTTCTTGTCGACGTTGATCGGTGGTTCGTCCGGGCCGTGGGCTGGTGCGGCAGGTACAAAGCCCTGGTAAGCGGGGTTCGCGGGGTCGGTGACGTCCACTGCAACCAGACCACCCAGCGAGTAGGCAATGTAAGCAACTGTGCGGTCAGGCGTAACATGGTTTACCAGATCCATACCGCGCGCCTTGTAGTAGTACTTGCCGTACTTTTCGAACTCGGCCCAGGGGTACCAGGTCTGGTCGATTTTGTTGCCCAGTTCATGTGCAGCCTGGACAAAGGTGGGCATGCCATCGGCATCCACGGGAGGAATGCCAGGATAGTCAACATTAGGCGGTGCTACCACCAGGTCAGGATCCGTTGGGTCGGGGCAGGAGATCTTGCGTTGCGGGTAGCCGAACCAGTCTTCCTGTGCCCCGTTTGTGCAATCGGCGTACAGGTTATAGGCACCTACCGCTGTCAGATCCGGGTTGTAGATGCCGATGCCGAGGAAGCCGAGTGCCGCATAGAGTTTGTTGCCGGTGCCATCGTCATGCATCTTCAGGCTGAGCGGGCCACCCCAGGGGATTTCGCCCGCGAATTTCAGTGTCCAGAGTTCGCTGCCATCGATGGCGAGCACGCCGTCGGCTGCGGCATCCATCAGGTTGGACAGTTTGGTCTTCTGAATGCCAAAGGCGGTGTTGGCGATATACAACTCGTCGTCGGTGGTCTCGGGCGTGCCCATGTCGTCCACCAACAGGTCATTCACCGGCCCGGAAGTATGCGGCTCTATCGATGCCGCCTCGGTCCAGATCGTACCGCCACCGTCCGAGAATGTGTACTCGGGCGTATTGTAATTCACGGTCATGGTGCGCACATACACCATCGCAGTCGGGCTGGTGATGTCCACCACGCCTATACCTTTGCTGCCCATCGACAGCAGGGCGTAATCCTTGAGGCCGTAGTCCTTGACTACCGTGATGTTCTGGATGAAACCAGGCACCCTGATTTCGGTTACTGCACCCTTGACCGTGTCTACCGGCGTCGCCGCAAAACGGTTGGCCATGGTGTAGAGCGTCCAGTCGCTGGCGCCGTCGTTGTAGAGCGCCACATCCTGCGTGCCGCCACCGATCTGTGCCACCAGCGTGTCAATATTAGCCTCGATAACTGTCGGCACCTCGGGTGGACTATAGCTGCTGAGCCAGCCTGAAGAATCACTATCACAACTCTGCAAACCCGAACTCACCCATATGATCAGTCCGCTGGCCAGGAATGCACTTACTAGAAAATACTTACCCCTTGAAAACAACTTGTTCATGACAAACTCCTTTACAAAAAACCGTACAACAATACATAAAAAAAATATGATTACCTATGTATAACTTACAATTTATCCGATAGAACATCTTGACCGAGGTCAACAAAAAGGCTTATCCACATTGAATATATTGCAACTTCTTACTTTGCTCATGAATGAAAACTCGGGACCGCTGTTTAATCAAATATTACTCACGAAAACGACGAGACACCGGATGAGCGATTTAATGCACGTTGCATCAAGCGGTCGGGCCGACAGCGCACTACCGGCGTTCCAGACAAACAATAACGATCACCGGATGAGTTCCCGAGATCAGGCCAGATCCGGCTTGATAAAAATGACAACCCAATACCCGAGGTTATAAAAACCGTGCAGGGCAAACGCAGAATATATTGAGTTGTGCCGCTCGCGAAAATAACCAAAAACCAGCGATGGTATAAAGACGGAAACAGACCAGAGATTCGGATTGTAAGTGATATGCAGTGCGGCGAAGGCCAGCGAGGAAACGATGTTCGCATTGCTTATCTTGAGCCAGGCACGTTGCCCCCAGCTACGTTTGTATATCTGTCCCTGTATGATGCCGCGGAAAAACAGTTCTTCCCAGAAGGGTTGCCAGATGACCAGGGCGAAGACAACACTCCACTGCCCGGGATGGATACTGCCTGTCGATACAGGAATAAACAGGTAGATGGCCGACAATACAGGCAAGCCAGCCAGCAGGGCCAGGTAGAATTCCCTGTCACGGTAAAAGGGCGGGCATGTGCGTAAGCCGACTTCCTCAAGCAGGCTACGAAAACTGTTCAGGTTCATACCAATTGAATCCCCCTCCACGAGGGAGGGGGAAACTGATGCAGTTAAAGTGTGTGCTTATCTCGCACCTGTCTTTCTCAGCCTCCAGCCGAAGAAGACCAGCGCAGCCAGAACCAGTCCGGGAAGAACCGGATCGAAGCGGGCGTCAGGATTGTATGAGCACCAGCCGCTATCACCGCCGCCCGAAGGTGGGGGCACAACCGGAACTGAAGTGATTGTTACCGAAGCCGCTACCGTGTTATTGCTCAGGTCAGGGTCTCTCTGCTTCGCATCTGCAGTCGCAGATACATCAACCACTGTACCAGCTGCACCCACCAGGTCAGCTCGCAGTACTGCGGCCACGTTGATGGCTGGGCCAGCTACTGCAAGATTACCGAGCTCACAGAATACATCCGCGCCGGATTGCGTGCAGGTGGTGCCATTGTCGGGTGTGGCCGAAACCAGGCTGGCTACAGCAGGGATGGTACCGAACAGGCTTACTTCCGTGGCGTCGTCGGCACCCAGGTTCGCTACCGTGAACGTAACGGTAACTTCATCGCCCACCACGACAGTGTTAGTGTTCGCCGCCGCGGTCAACTGGAGGTCAGCCTCGCCGATTACTCCAACAGTAACACTGTGTGTGTTATTAGCCTCATTGTTGTCAACATTGTCACCGCTGACTGTAGCAGTGATTACAGCATCACCCACCGCAGCTGCGCTGAGTGTCAGCGTCACAGTTGCTGATGATGCGCCAGCTAAGTCACCGATGGTGCAGGTCAGACCGCCGCAGTCGACGGCCCCGGCACCAGCATCGTAACTGGCAGAAACAAATGTGGCTTGTGCAGGCAGGGCATCTGTAACAAGTACGACATTGGCATCGGGATTAGCGGTATTATTGAAAACGGTCACCGTCACGGTAAATTCATCACCCTTGAAAACCTCGTCGGGTGCGACCATGTTGGAGATTTGCAGATCCGTTGTGAAGTTGGCCAGCTCGAAGGCACCGATATCACAGTTTGCGGTGCCGTCCTCATCGCCATCAAAGGGTCGGATACTGCCACGCTGGTCGTTATTGGGGCAGTTGCTGTCATCACCGGTGTCGAGTGCAGGGCTGTTTCCCGGATTCCCTGTAGCGATAAATGTCAGCTCGTGGGTTTCCGTCAGGCCACCGTTATCAGCCAGCGCCATCAACTGTGTGGGGGTATCTTTCTGGTCACCGAGCTGGTCAAGCTCGCAGGTATCACCGTCTTCAAGATTGTAACCCTGTGAATTCAAATCACCGACAGCACAGCCTCCACCACCGGCGCAGCCACAGTTGGCCAGGCGGGGTGTTCCTCCCTCGGCTGATGCGATCATATTATTCGACAGCAGTGTATTGCTGTAGAAGTACTGACCATTGCTAAACGAACTCAGGCCCGAGCCACCGATGGGCGCAGTGGTGGTTGCCACATTGTCGGCCACGGTGACATTCTGCAGGTAGACGGGACCAGCCGTGTGAATACCCGCGCCGACATCCTTGGCCGTGTTGCTGCTGATGGTGGTATTGATGATGTCAAACCTGGCCACGCGTCCGGCAATACCGGCGCCACCGATAGCTTCATTACCATTGATCGCACTGCGGAGAATCGTGGTGGTGGTCTGGGGGGAACCGGTAAAAAATATACCGCCACCGTTCTCACCGTAGTTTGGATTGCCGAGCCCCGGAGCAGGTGCATCAAATTCCATGCCGATCAGGGTATCGCTGATAACCGTGTCGCCTTCGTTATAAAGTCCGCCCCCGTTACCGCCAGCACAGGTGTTACCGCTGATTTTGGACCGGCTGATCGTTGCAGGCACGATTGAATGGATGCCGCCACCATCGCCACCCGACCAGTTGTTAATAACGACAACATCGTCGAGGCTGACGTTCTCAACACCAAAACTACTGCCCTCGCCGCCGGAAATGACATCAGGAGGCTGGCCTTCTTTAGTCGAGTCGTAGGTAACTGTGGCGTATCCGCCACCCAGGGCAATGGCGCCGCCCATGCGCCGGAACTGGGCGATTATGATCGAGGTTGTTCCGTCATCGACAATCTTGCCTTCTTCATCTAGCGAACCACAGGTACTATCGATGACCTCGATGTCATATGCATTGAGTTTGCTTGGATCGAAAGTTGCAGTACTGGGAAGTGGACCATCAGGAACACAAACATCAGCAGCCTTGGTCGGTTTCACAGCAACTTCACCATTGGCCACGGTCAGTCCCTGTATAACCACGCTGGCGATATCCGCGGTAGCACTGCTGGTAGTGGATACCTGGAAAATACGGTCACCGGTCAGCGGATCATTATCACCGATGAGCGGAACACCGGGCGAAGTTGGTGCCCATTCAATTCTGGTCACATCAGAACCTGCACCGGTGATGGTGACATCATCGGTGATATCCAAGTCACCCTGGCTTGCATCGAATGTGACGACAGGGACATAGTCACCTGTGGCGACATCTATATCACATGGATCGCAGCGCTCATCGACACCCGCGAGCGTCAGGGTATAAGTGCCCGCTGGCAGGTTAATCACATCCACGACGGGTCCGGCTTCACCTGCCGGGCAGTCCAAGTACGTCTGGACATTGTCATTGGCATTAACAATGGCCTCGCGCAGGGAACATCCGTTACCGTCCGCCAGTTCATCGTCAAATGTCGCCACATTGAAAATGGCCGCACTGACCGGTAACGCCACAATCGCCAATACTGCGCTGCATACGGCAAGTATTGAGACAATCACGCCTTTACCTGTGTTAATAGTTCGTCTCGTTTTCATGATCGTTTCCTCTGTATTGCATTCCTGCTCCGGATCCATAAATAATTGAATCCACCGTCATTTACAGACCTTATTCAAGCCAGGAACTGTTGCTTTAAAAATGACAATTATCAAATTTGTCATCATAATCATGGTATGCACTCTTCTTTTTAAATACCTGTGAAAACAATAACGTACTAGCAATGCTAACATCATGACTTAGGTCAATAGGGAATGTTATATTTAAATGCAATACCCGTTTTTGATGATTGTCTGCTTTGGCCCGGCCGGTTGACGCAGGCATTTCGAACCAGTTGATCAAGACCTGGTTGTCTGATTTTCAAGTGCCATATGATTCACTATTGATAATTATCAATTTGCATTATTGAGCACGATGCGACAAAAACCTTAACAAGAAACCGAACCATGAAATATTCAACCCAAAGAGATAAACGGGTACGACGCGTAATCCTGATTGAAGGCTCGGCCAACCTGCTGGTGTTAATTCTTAAAACCATCGTCGGTCTGTCTACCGGCTCCATGGGCATACTGGCGGATGCCATTCATTCATTAACGGATTTAACTAACAATGTCATTGCCTGGTTTGTCATACATTTTTCCAGCCTGCCCGCCGATCGAGAGCATCCGTACGGAC
>Ga0209536_100013024_pt1 | contig 12027 bp, 7 predicted proteins | sample DeeMarSeWOR28_12_FD_187461 | JGI IMG/M metagenome (GOLD analysis project Ga0209536, IMG submission 187461) | Marine sediment microbial communities from White Oak River estuary, North Carolina - WOR-2-8_12 (SPAdes) (version 2) | ecosystem: Environmental > Aquatic > Marine > Intertidal zone >...
GGGCAGCGCAAACAACACCCAGAGCATCCCCCGGAAGAACTGTAAGGGAATGACGCCCCAGACCATCAGCATCGTATTGTCCGCTCCGGCACCATACATGGCCTGCAAATCAGGATTGCTCCAGGCGACAACAAAACCGAAGGTAAAATACAAAACATAATAAATGATCCCAATAGCGATCAACTTGAGACCCCACTGTTTGGCGGACATTGCCACCCGTTGGGGATGCGCTTCAGTCACCTCAGGAGCAGACCACCAGCCTAAAACGCGTACGGCTAAAGGCATAAAAATGGCAACATTCACCAGGTTAGGGAGTAACAGTCCCGGCACCATACCAAACACTTCACGATAAGCGAAGCCCAACGCAGGCGCAAAATAGACCGCCTCGATGGTCGTCATGACCGTAGTAACGCCATAAAAAGAAAAGGCCAAAGCCCCCGCTAATCGCCAGCCATGCCATCTTGAGGATAGGATAATCAGGGCAGTGACAATTGTATTTACCAATGCGACTGCTACGGCACCCAGGAAGACGGTATTCATCTCATCGGCCGGGGGTGAGGCTAACCCAAAGGAAAGTAATCCACCACTGATCATGGAAATAATCAGATAAAGGACGGTGAGTAGGATAATTTTCAGAACAAAAAAGACAATAGACTTGATACTCATGGTGTTTCTCCTGATTTGACTTTTGTCTGGTTTGGTCTGTCTTTTTGTGTTTCGGTTTGTAAAGCCCATAAAGACAGTGCAAACAACCCAATTCCCAACAAATTCACCTGGGCGCCGACCTCAACCACGCCCAGTATTCCTAGCACAATCACCGCAACAGGCATGGCCACAGCAATCGCCTTCAAGATTAGATTGATAGTTCTTTGTACATTCTCCATTTTCTTAACCTCCCTGCTCAATTGGTCTAACCAGTTCTACCAGGAGAAGGGGTAAGCCTAAATCTCTAATGCGGGCCACAAGGCCATGAAGGGCAGCCTGATCGGCGATTTGACCAGTAAGTGTGGTAATGGGAACACCAGCCGGATTTTGTTCAACGGAAACCATCATCTCGTCAAAGCGCCCTTGGATCCCACTACTCAACCGCCCTTGAATTTTGATCCGGTAGATTCCAGATTGGTCAACTGCTATATGTAGATCCTTCTCGATTGGTATTATCTCGTTCATGCCCCCAGGATAGCAGGTAGAGGGATATAGCCACATCTGCCAAAAGATATAGTCGGGATATAGTTCTTTTTTGGTGGTCTTCTTGAGTTTTGTCTAGGGGAGGATATTAAGTACACGCGCTTTGGCCACAGCCTGGGTCCGGCCGTTTACTCCCAGTTTGTTGTAAATATTATGCGCATGTACTTTGACCGTTCCCGCCGCAAGATAAAGACGGGCGGCAATTTCCTTGTTAGTTAATCCTTCAGCGATCAATTGTAAAACTTCTAATTCACGATTGCTGAGTGGTTCGACCACCATTGGCGGGTGGGGCTGTTGCTGCGGAACGGACTGTGTAGTTCCTTCCGTTTTCCGGCCAGCCTCTTTATCCACGCTAATTGCGACTAGTACCCGGGATGCATATCCCTGCCCCCCGCGTTCCTCGCGCTCAACTTCCCGTAATAATTGCACAACAGGCTCTCCACCATCGACAAATGTGCGTAGATATCCTTCATCAATGGCTAGTCGTAATGCGCGCGAAAGCGAGCGTTGGGCATCGTCATGTCTATTTTGTTCGACCAGGGCCAGGGCCCGCATAACCAGTAATTCGATTACCCGTCCCCATCGCCGACCTTTTTCGGCGGAATTCAGGAGTTCATCTATACACCGGCGAGCACGATCAACTTCGCCTAGTACAAGCCAAACGCGAGCCAGAATAATTACTTCCCTTTCCTGCGCGGACTCTGCATAGAAACAGGAATCAGCACTTGCGGCCCATCTGCGCGCTGATTCCACCGCGCCATGCTGAGCTTGCAGCCAGACGTGCTGTGCCTTGGCCACCGCATCATTTGCCGTCGGGTCATCCCTGAGCAACTCGCTGAAACTGCCTTCTGCAGCTATGGCTTCTTCTTCTCGGTTCAAGGCACGATAGGCGCGGGCTAGTGCCAGATAACCGGGTAGCAGGGTTTCCCGATTATGCCAAGGTTCCGCGACCCGAATACCTTCCTGCAAATGATGGACAGCCGTTTTTAACTCATTCCATTCATAAAACAATTGACCCAACCGAATGTGCAACAATCCCAACAACGGCGATGTTTTTCTGGCCATCGCCTCCACCACTTCAATGCCCTGCTGACAGGTCTTCAATGCCTGGCGTAGCTGACCCTGGAGAATTTCCACTTCGGCCAGATGGCCCAAAGCCGGGGCGACAATGTGCACATTGCCCAAAGCCCTGCCCGCAGTCACCGCTTCCTGGAAGGCAACAACAGCCTCATCCAGTCGACCCAGAAACTGATTAGCCAACCCGATATTAAATTGGACAACCGGGCGCAAGGCGAAAAGCGGATTGAATAAATGGATGGGATTCTCCGCCGTGAGATAGGGGAGTATTTTCCGGCTCAATTCCAAAACTTCCCGGGCATCAGTCACAGCAATAGACTGGTGTGACATTCTGACCGCCGCCACCTCAATCAATGCGTTTCTAACTTCCGGTGGCAGGGTGTTAATATCGGTTAGAAGAGAACTCATGGGCGTAGCCATTGACTCCTCAATTATCTGCAAGCAGTGCTCTGATTCCTGGTGATCCCCGAGAGCCAGCCAAGCCCAGGCAATCATCATGCACAATTGCAAGTTCTGGTGGGCTTGCTTTTCCGGTATTTTTCGCCACCAGCCGATCAATGTTGATAATCGGCTTGTCATGAACATCTCTGTAGCACAATTGAGGATGAGCGCCATCGCCTTTTCGTAATCAGCTGCGGATAGTGAATGTTCCACAGCTGCCGGTAAAAAACTGTGATCTGCATGCCATCGGCTTGCCCGCCGGTGCAGTTCACGCCTTTCTTCAAGGGTGACCGCTAATCTTTCCCGCAGCAAATCAACAAACAAATGGTGATAGCGATACCATTGGCGGCGATTATCCAATGGAATAATAAAAAGATTGGATTGCTCAAAGGACTCTAGAATTGATTGACTATCCTGCCGGTCTAACAACGCGTTACATAACGAGCCACTCAGCCGGGTGAGAATTGAGGTCTTTAGCAAAAAGGATTGGATTGATGGTGGTTGATGCGTTAATACTTCCTCAACCAGATAATCCGCAACATAACGATCGTCCCCGGCAAAAGCGGTCAGAAAGTCAGTGTGGTCGTCTTCACTCAGCAAAGAATGTGCGGCCAATTGTAAACCGGCGATCCATCCCTCGGTACGCTTTTCCAACAAGGCCACTTCTGTCGGGGAGAGCGCTAATGCCATGGTTTGATTCAGGAATTTGGTAGCTTCAGCCGGAGAAAATCGTAAATCACGGGCCCGAATTTCGGTCATCTGCCGGCGCACCCGCCATCTGGACAGAGAAAATGGGGGATCAGCCCGGCTGATGATCACCAGATGCATTCCCGGCGGCATGTGCTCTATAAAGGTGGCCATAGCCTGATGGATGGTTGGGGTTGTGATCAGGTGGTAATCATCAAGTACCAGCAAGCAAGGATGTGCTATCACCGCCACTTCGTGGATCAAGAAGTGTATCGCCGTATCCAGGGGCGGAAAGGGTGAAGTTGCCAACAGATCCCGGCCGGTAGATGGAAATATGGTTTGTAATGCACCAATCAAATAAGCTAGAAAGCGCGGCGGATCGCTATCATTCTCTTCCAAGGAGATCCAGGCCACACGCCTCTCGACAGGCAGTTGGCCAAGCCAGCCGGCAATGACAGTAGTTTTGCCAAACCCGGCCGGAGCCGAAACCAGGGTCAACCGGCCGGACAACCCGGCATTGAGTTTTTCAATCAGCTGTGGTCGTGAGACAAGATCCAGCCGGACTGGCGGAATATGCAATTTTGTTTCCAATAATATGGTTTCCACTAAACTATTATAAAGGAATGCTTCGGGGTGTGGTAGATGACCCAAAAGGTCTATTGCTGGTGGTTATCGGCTATGCTACATTCCGCCTTCGGCGTTCGCGCAAGTTATCATTTTAGCAGTTTACGTTGTTTCTTAAAATTTTATCAAGGGGGGGAGAGAATTTATGATGCAGTACGAAAAAATACCGTTCGCTTATAGCCTGACAACAAAGCTACAGAAATATGTGACCGGACGGTAACCTTTCTGCTACCCGAACTGCTAAACCAGTAAAGCAACGCATAATACAAATAGGAACAGGAGGCGGATCATGTTCAAGTTTAGGCGTCATTATTCCCTGGGAACGGTAACCATTATTGGGTTGTTGCTGATAGTAGTAGTCGTTGTCGTCGGCAATGCTTATAGCGCCGGTAATGATCAGGAACCACCGGCTGCGCTGGCTGGGGCCGAAACCGACCGGCCGGCAAAGACAGCAACACTTGATGAAACAGACAATCCATCGGAGAGGATCACTGCATCCCCAAACAGCACCTGCCCGACGGATAGTTTCGGCTACACTTGTATCGACTCTACGGAACCGGGCGGCCTGATCAACTTTGAATTCGAAGACATTGCTGGCACAGGCACGCCGGTTTCTTTAGGTGACGAACAGGTGAGCGATGCTGTGCCTGTTGGTTTCAGTTTCGACTACTACGGCACAGTCTATACCAACACCTACATCAGTTCCAACGGTTTTATTAGCCTGCTACCCACCAACAATTCTGGGTGCTGCGAAGGACAGCCGATCCCCACCCAAGGTGCGCCGGACGGGATGATCGCCGGCTGGTGGGTGGACCTGTTTCCCCCGGCCGGAGGCACCATTACCTACCAGACACTCGGCGCTGCTCCCTCCCGCTACTTCATCGTCCAGTTCACCGATATCCAACACTTCCCCAGCGGGAACCCGGTGACCCTCCAATATAAGCTCTTCGAAGGCAGCAACAATATCGAGGTACATTACCTGAATGCACCTTCCGACGGCGAGGTACATTCCGCCGGTATTGAGAATCAGAATGGTACGGTTGGGCTGCAGTATTATCTGGGTCCGGACGATCTTCCCTCCGAGCTGGCCGTCTGTTATCTGTATCCCGGTCAGAATGAATGTAGCAACACTGTCGTCAATTATGATGTATATCTGCCCATCATTTTAGGCGTTCCCGAATAACCAATCTTTTTTCTTCTGGTTAGCCATTTGCCCACCAGCATCATCGCTTTTCACAGAGCATGGTATAATGTGGCGCATTATGGCTGTGACCGAACCTTTGCGCAACCGCAAACCAAACCAATTCCTGGCTTTTCTGCCGGATGCCGATCCGGCAGTGCTGGCTGAATGCCTGGTGGCTTTTGCCAATGGGGATGGCGGGCTGGCGATCCTGGGTGTGGCCGCAGACGGAGCGCTGGCCGAAACCATATTTGAAGAAGAGGCAGAAGGCGCTTTGCGCACGGCGACAAAAATGTGCCGGCCGCCGGTGATCAGTGAGTGGCAACCGGTCGAAACCGGAGATAACTACCTGATCGGCATCCAGGTCCCGCGCAGCACGGAACTGCACAGCCTGGAAGACGGCCGGGTGCTTATTCGCCACGGCCCCCAAAACCGGCCGCTTTCCGGTGACGAAATTCGCCAGCTAGCTGCTGGTAAAAGTACCGGCAGCTTTGAGGTGGACACGGTAGCCGGCACCACGACCCATGACTTCAACCCGGATATCCTCGACGAATACCTGGCCAAAAGAGAAGCCCGCAGCGGCGCCCTGTTCGGCTCTTTGGAATCCCTGCTCTTTGAAATTGGCGCCACCAGCCATAACGGCATCCCCACGGTGGCTGGCATGTTGCTCTTCGGTCGCCGCCCGCAAGCATTTCTGGCCCAGAGCGGTATTGTCTTTGTAAAATTTCCCGGATCCGAACCCCGGGACCAGGAGGGCGGCGCGGGGTATGGCCGGCGCGACGAACTGACCGGCCCGCTGGCGCGTATGGTGGAGCGCGCCTGGAACATTGTTTGGGAAGAAATGCGGGTGGGCGCGCGCGTAAGCCAGCTGGAGCGGGAAGAAATAACCGAATATCCCCGCTTTGCCGTGCGTGAGGCCCTGGTTAATGCTGTGGCTCACCGGGATTACCGAATCACCGGCCGGCGGATTGAAATCCGTATGTACAGCGACCGCCTGGAAGTGATCAGCCCCGGTGGGCTACCCGGTTACATCACCCTGGACAATCTAGTGGAAGAGCATTTTTCCCGCAATCCGCGCATGGTCAATGGTCTTTATCAATGGGGCTATATCGAAGAGTTAGGACTAGGTATTGACCGGATGATTGAAGATATGGTGCAGGCCGGCCATCCTCCGCCAAAATTCCGGGCTACGCCTTTCTCTTTTACCGTCACCCTATTGAAAGCAAAGGACCGGCCGGCGATCCCCCAATGGACCCGCAATATGAACGAACGGCAGGCGCGAGCACTGACTTACGTCCGGGATCAGGGCAGCATTACCAACGGCGAATATCGCCGTCTCTGTCCGGATGTCTCCGCAGAGACCTTGCGCCTGGACCTTGTTGACCTGGTAGAAAAGGGCGTGTTGCTCAAAATCGGCTCGAAGAAGGGCACACACTACATACTCAAATAGCACGAAATGTGAATTTATCCCAAATTTATCCCAAATTCGATTTGGGATAAACTTGGGAAAGCTAATGAACCTCACTCAGCAATTCCTCATTGTCCTCATCCTGCCCTTGTCCTTTGTGGGCATGGCTATTTATAGTGGCTGGAAAGGGGTATACCGGCCGCGCATTCGCCTCTATTGGCTATTTTCCCTGCTGGTAGCAGCATTATGGGCCAGTAGTTTGCTGGGTGTATATGTGGGGATGACCATCCCGGTCGCTATCCCTTTCACCTGGCAAACGTTGGGCCGCCATGCTTTGAGCTTGCTTTCACTGCTGTTACTGTTGACCACTACCGTATACTTAATGGTCCCAGCAGCACAGTACCGGCTGACATTAGCCGTGAGTAGCTTGTTGTGGATTGCTGCGTTGGCCCTGGATCCAGCAATTTGGGCGTACGATCTGGGCCAGTATACCATTACCGGTCAGCAAGTATCCCATTTTGATCTTTGGGCTGCCGTCTGGGTGGCGGCATGGTTTGTGCCCTTGCTTGCTACCTGGTTGCTCACTCGCCATGCTTACCTGAATGCACCCGGAGTCATTTACCGCAACCAGTTAGCTTACTGGTTGCTCATGTTGGTGCTATTCGGCCTGGGGGGTGGATTCGCCCTGGTCCAACAGCCGGGCCAGCCTTTCTGGCAGGAATTAGGGTGCTTGATTCAAATCGTGGCCGCCCTGCTCGGGACCACACTTATGACCCGCAGCCAACTACCAGATTTTCGGCTGGCCTCCCGCCAGCTTACCGGCCGGCTGGCGGGAGCGGTCATTATTTTCGGTTTCTCATTATTGGCCCTGTTGTTACTAACCGAGTTGATTCCGGCCCGCGCCGCAGGCAATACCACGCTTTACTTGATCATCAGTGCCACCGCCTTCGTTCTGCTTTTCATGCTGCTCAATCGCCTTGCCCACCGACTGGTTAACCGGTGGTTGCCGCCCCCTCTACCTTATGGCCAACTGACTTTCTTTACCCGGCCGGACATTCAAGAGCGCCTGGATCAACCCGTTGTCCTGGCAGAAGTAACCCTGACCCATGTACAGGAAACGCTGACGACCAAAAACGGACGCATTTACTTGTTGCACGCGGATAATGCCGGCGTACTCCAAGCCTATACGCTGGCAGCGTTGGGCATACCTCCGGCTGAAAGCGCCGCTTTCAGCATCGACAGTCCCTTCATTCATTATCTGCAACAAGAACCGGCCGGGTGGTTAGCCCAATATGACATCGATGCCTTGCCTGCTTTTTCAACACTACCCTCTGAGGAGCAAGCGGTGTTGTCCGGCTGGCAGCACGAACTGTACATGGCTTTACGAACTGGAGAATTACTTACTGGCATCCTGGCCTTAGGCCCTAAACAATCCGGCGAGCCGTATAAGGACAGCGACATTGCCTGGCTGAGCGAACTATGCGGATCAGCCGCGTTACTATTGGCGCAGGCCCAGCAGCTGGCCAAGTTACGTACCACAACCTCCGAATTTCGGACGGATAATGGGCTTCTCCGGCGGCAAAACCAGCAGCTTTCCGCCTTACAACGCTTACATCATCGCTTTGTGAATATGATCACACCGGAATTACGCCGGCCGTTGGTCCAGATCACCAATCGTGTTCGTTTGGCCGAAGCAGCTCAGGCTCAGGCAGCGCCGGCGAGTAGTGATGTGCCGGAAACGGCCACCGCTCAAACCGCGGAAACAACCATTTCCTGGGAAATGTGGGAAGAAGAGCTGACAGCTTTACGGTTGCCGGTAGAAAGCCTGGTTGCTATCGCCTCCCGCCTGCAAAAACAACAATCTTTCACCTTCGCCCCCGTACGTATCAACGATGTTCTCTATCAGGTGGAACGCGATCTGGCCAACATGGCCGGTGCCCGCCGGGTGACCATCATGGATAATGTACCTACGTACTTACCTGAGGTGGAAGCAGACGAAATACGTTTAGTGGAGGCTTTTCGCAGCCTGGTGCATAATGCGATTAAATTCAATAAAATTGGGGGCAGCGTGCAGATTAGTGGGGATGTGCGCGCATCAGAAATGGTCATCCAGGTAGCGGACACCGGAGTAGGCATTCCGCAAGACCGCTTACCTGCCATCTGGGAGGCTTACCAAGGACAGGACAACAACCGTTTCCGCAGTACCACTCCTAGCCTGGGCCTCCTGTTTGCGCGTTTCATAGTCGAAGCACACGGGGGGCGTATCGAGGTCAGCAGCGAATATGGCGAAGGTAGTACCTTTTCAGTTTGTTTGCCCTTAAGCAGTGATGAATAGCTGGATCGCGATTCTTTTTCCCCATCCGTAACCGGTATAATAAAGTGTATGTCCTTCCTGACCACCGCCCGCTTAATGGTCCGTCGGGCAACCGCACACGATGTAGACCTGTACCTGCAATTGTGGGCCCATCCGGCCGTTATGCAGTATGTGGGTTTTCCGCAAGGCATGCCTGTTTCGCGCGATCAGATATTGGCCAAAATCCCTCAGGATAGCACAGGTTCTCTTTTTGATTGCTTGCTCGTTGCCACTTTAAAATCAAGCGGGGATTCAATTGGGGAGTGCAAAATGGCCCGGCCGGATGAAGACGGGATTTCCATCACCGATATCAAATTATTGCCGGACCATTGGCGCCAGGGTTACGGTAAAGAGCTAAAAAAGGCCCTGGTGAATTACCTCTTTACCCATACGGATTGTGTTGCCGTCCAGGCCACGCCCAACAAGGAAAACATCGCCTCTATCAAAATGCAAGAGGCGGTGGGCGGCATGCGGGTCGGCGAAGGGATGACTGAGTTCCCCGAATCCATGAAAGTTTATTCCCCCCGGCCGGTGCATTATTATATCTACCGCGTCTACCGGCCGGGATACAAACCACCGGAAGCATGAATTTCACTACGCCTGTCGCCCTGCTGCTCCTGCTCGCCCTGCCTTATTTTTTCTGGCTGGGGCGACCCCGGCCGGGAGCAATTCGGCGGCGGCGAGATTGGGCCAGCCTGGGCTTGCGCCTGCTGATCTTGCTGTTGCTGATCTTCAGCCTGGCCGGATCCCAAATTGTGCGTGCCGCCAATGAACTGGCTGTTGTTTTCCTGGTGGATGTTTCCGACTCCATCAATCCCCAGCAGCGCGCCACAGCCGAGGAGTATGTTCGCCAGGCAATTGAAACCATGGGCCCGGATGACCAGGCCGCGGTCATTTTGTTTGGCGCCAATGCGGTAGTCGAACGACCCATGTCCGGGCTGGCGGAACTGGCTCCGATCACCTCTGTGCCCCAGGCCTTACACACCGATCTAGCCGAGGCAATCCGGCTGGGGATGGCCCTTTTCCCCGCGGGTAGCAGTCGCCGTTTTGTAATCCTCAGCGATGGTGCAGCCACGGCAGGGAATACGATGGAGGCCGCGCGACTGGCCGGCGCAGCCGGGGTAGAAATTGATTACGTTCCCATCCAAAGCAGCGTTGGCGTAGTAGAGGCCTGGGTCACTGCCGTGGACGCGCCCACCCGGGTCAGTGAAGGGGAAACCATCACTGTGCTGGTAACTGCCGAAAGCACAGCGGACATGGCAGCGACCCTGCGCGTGCTGGCTGGCGGGCAGGTAATTTACAACGCTGCGATTCAACTCCGGCCGGGAACCAATAACTTCTCCATTCCCCTGCGGGCTACAGTCCAGGAATTTATCCGCTACACCGTAGAGATTGTGCCTGACCAGGACAGTTATTATCAGAACAATCAGCTTGCGGCCTACACAGAAGTCGTTGGGCCGCCGCGAGTGTTGGTTGTGGCCAGCGACGGCAGCATCGATGAGAGTGGAAACCCAGTGCCGGATGAATCCCCGGCGCTCATTCTGGCTTTACAAGGCGCGGGACTAGAGGTGGAAAGAACCACCCCGGCCGGATTAAGCAGCTCCTTGCCGGAACTCAGCAACTATGCCGGCATTGTCCTGGTCAATGTAAACGCTAAAAATCTCTCGCCGCGAAAGATGAATGCCTTACAAAGTTACGTGCGTGATTTAGGCGGGGGTCTAGTGGTGGTTGGCGGACCGCAGAGCTACGGCATGGGTGGCTATTTCCGCACCCCGTTGGAAGAGACACTGCCGGTAGAGATGCAAATAAAGGACCAGGAACGGTTTCCCGCAGTGAGCATGGCTATTGTCATTGATCGCTCCGGTAGTATGGGCGTGCAAGAAAATGGGATCACAAAAATTCAATTGGCTGATGAGGCCGCCGCTCGGGTCGTGGAATTACTGAATGATTTTGATGAAATCACGGTCATTCCCGTAGATACCATCCCCGACAACGTCATTGGCCCGGTACAGGCCGATGACAAGGCAGCCATCATCAGCGAAATACGCACGATTGGCGCCGGTGGCGGCGGTATCAATGTGCGCACCGGCCTGCAGGCCGCCGCCGAGGCAGTTGCCGGTAGTAGCAACCAGGTAAAACATATTATCGTCCTCGCCGATGGGGACGACTCCAATGAGCAAGAGGGCGTCCCGGAACTGATTGATGCCCTGGTAGCCGAAGGTGTGACGGTAACCATGGTCGCCATCGGGCAGGGCAAGGACGTGAACTGGCTGCGTAGCATGGCCCAACGAGGTGGCGGGCGCTTTCACCTGACCGAAGCCGCCGCCAATTTACCCCAAATTTTCACCCAGGAAACCACGGCCATCCAACGCAGCTACCTGATTGAAGAACGCTTTTTTCCCAACCAGGCCAGCCGCAACCCCATTCTGTCCGGGATCACTGCTGTGCCACCTTTATATGGCTATGTGGGCACCAGTTCTAAAGCAACCGCCCAGGTCGTCCTGGAAACTCACCTGGGCGACCCTTTACTGGCGGTGTGGCAGTACGGGCTGGGCCGGGCGGTAGCCTGGACCTCCGACGCCGCCGGCCGGTGGGGAACGGAGTGGGTGCGCTGGGCGGGATTCCCTACCTTCTGGGCGCAAACGGTCCGCTGGTCAATTCCCCCGGGAAGGGACAATACAGTCGAAACCGTAGTCCAGTTCGAGGAACAAACAGCCCGGTTAATGGTCGATGCTCGTGGCACAGATGGGGCGCTGCTTAATGACCTGTTTATGGAAGCCAATGTCGTCGCTCCAGATGGCACGGTGTTGCCGGTAACGTTGGCCCAGACCGCCCCCGGCCGGTATGAAACCGAATTTGTTCCGGAAGCCGAAGGAGCCTACCTGATACGCGTCACCGGTTACAACCCGGAGGAGGAAGAGGCCGCCATCGCCCAAACCACGGGGTGGGTTTTGGGCTATTCGCCGGAATACCAGCAGCTTGAAGCCAATCTGGACCTGTTGCAGACGTTGGCCGATATCACCGGCGGCGAAAATTTACAAGACAATCCAGCGGACGTATTTGCACACA
>Ga0209536_100013025_pt1 | contig 12027 bp, 10 predicted proteins | sample DeeMarSeWOR28_12_FD_187461 | JGI IMG/M metagenome (GOLD analysis project Ga0209536, IMG submission 187461) | Marine sediment microbial communities from White Oak River estuary, North Carolina - WOR-2-8_12 (SPAdes) (version 2) | ecosystem: Environmental > Aquatic > Marine > Intertidal zone >...
CGCAGCCGGTGTCGACCATAACGACCTTGTCGCCTTTTTCTTCTGCAAAAACTTCAAGAACCTGAATCTGCTCTTTATCGGTCAGACTCCTGAATTCCCCGTTCGAGCCAAGCGCGAGATAACCGGCAATATCCGTCCCGTTGAGTTTTTGCAAGTTGAATCTCAAGTCATCGAGAGCAAGTTCATCGGAATTGAAGGGCGTCACTACCGGAGCGAAAACACCCGAAAGTTTATTTTTATTATCTGCCATTAATATGTCCTTATTAAAACAAGAGAACAAAATGTACTAATCTGCTACTTATTCTGCAATGCCTCTTTACCGTCTTTGAGCGTCTGGACAATTGCATCGACGTCGAAAACGCAGCCGCCCCAGGTACCTCCTCCTATCTCCTGCAAGGCGGCCCACAAGCGCGTATCATCTGGAAGATTCGGGTGAGGCTTCAGGTCTGATCGGAATGGACGCTCAGATAATATACTCGTACCAAGTTTTACGCTTCGCTGGTTCGAGGAAGTTTGGGCATCTCCAATCAGATCAACGCTCCCCTGGAGATTTTTGCAGTCGATCATAATCTGAATTATGTCTCCATCCAGCACCTTTCCGACCGGGCCTTCAGCAAGGGCTTCTGGTGCTATATGACCGATACAGGCGCCGGTACTGACCCCACTGAACCGGCCATCCGTAATGACCGCAACATCCTTTCCCCAGGGAATATATTTCAGGGCGCCGGTCACTTGTAGTATTTCTTCCATCCCGCTTCCCATCGGGCCCGCGCAAATGAGCACGACGACGTCGCCGGGCTGAACAATCCCTCCTTTTATGGCCTGTATAGCGCTTGATTCGCCGATGAACACACGTGCAGGTCCGATCTTGCGATACACGCCCTCTTTATCCAATAGCGTCGGATCAATGGCAGTACTTTTGATGACCGAGCCTTCGGGGGCAAGATTGCCCTGCGGCAAGGTTATAGTACTGGTTAAACCGCACTTCCGGGCCCGGGCAGGATTCATAATCACCTCGTCCGGATCGATGCCATCTTTTTCGCGGAGCAGCTCACGCATTTGTCGGCGGCGATCAGATGTTTCCCACCAGTCGAGCATTTCGTTTAGGCTCTGGCCCGATACCGTCACTACGTCCAAATCCAACAGGTTAAGTTGTCGAAGATGCAACATGACTTCAGGCACGCCCCCAGCCAGAAAGACCCGCACGGTAGGGTGTCCGACAGGTCCGTTCGGCAAAACATCGACAAGACGTGGTACTTGACGATTTAGTTTCCTCCAATCCGCCGGTGTTGGGCGTCTCAATCCTGCCGCATGGGCGATCGCCGGAATATGTAACATCAGATTCGTTGAACCGCCGAATGCTGCATAAACAACCATCGCGTTACGAACGGCTGAGTCGGTTAGGATGTCCCTGGCGGTCAAGCCGCGTTTGTGCAGCCGTACCAGCGCCCTGGCCGAACGGGATGCCATATCCAGCCATATAGCCTGGCCTGACGGCGCAAGCGCTGCGTGAGGAAGGCTCAATCCGAGAGCTTCGGCGACAACCTGGGAAGTCGCCGCTGTCCCAAGAAAGTGACAACCGCCGCCTGCACTGGCGCATGTGCGGCAGGCCATTTGTTTTGCATATTCCAGTGTCACCAGACCATGGGCAAAACGTGCTCCCATTGACTGGACCATGGCCAGGTCCTCACCTTCATTGGGTGGAAGCGTTACGCCACCCGGCACCAGAACGGAAGGCAGGTCGTGCATCGCGGCCAATGCCATCATCATTGCGGGCAGACCTTTGTCACATGTCGCCAAGCCGAGCACTCCTTTTCTTCCGGGTAAACTCCGGATCTGGCGGCGAAAAACCGTGGCGGCATCATTCCGGTAGGCAAGACTATCCATCATTCCCGGCTCGCCCTGGGTTCGTCCGTCGCACGGGTCTGTACAAAAGCATGCGAACGGCATGTAATCCAGACGTTGCAGTTCTTGCGCGGCCGCTGTGGCCAGCAGACCAAGCTCCCAGTGTCCGGTGTGATAGCCAAGTGCAATGGGTGTGCCGTCACCTCCACGAATCCCTCCCTGCGTACTCAGTAATAAAAATTGTTCCTGATTTAATTTGGATGGTTCCCACCCCATGCCCGCACTATGACTCATGCCAAAGATTTTACCGCTGGGACTCTTGACGAGCATGTCCTCAGTTAAGGGCAGACCACCTTGCGGTCCCGCTGCACATGTGCTGATGTCGTAGATGCTATCGTCTTTACTATCCAGGATATCTTCGGGAGTTATTGTATCCGGCATAAAATTGTCTCCAGAGTTACCTGAACGTTGGGCGGGTCACCCAGTTCGGAGACGACCAGGTCCGCTTCCGTGAAATCCTCGTCCTTCGTATAGCCGTTTGTGGTGACAACGCAATGCATACCCGCCGCCTTTGCGGCAAGCAATCCAATCCGGGTATCTTCTACAACAACACATTCGGATGGATCGATGTTCAGCGTCTCCGAAGCCAGGTTATATATCTCGGGATCGGGTTTTTTCTTCGACACAACATCGCCCGCAAGAATCTCGCTGAAATGGGCCTTTCGCTCGGGGCCGAGCAGCACTTCCGCGACCAGGTTAACGGCCCGCTCGTGAGAAGTGGAGCAAATAGCCAGAACAATATTAGCAGCGATAGCCTCATCCACAAATCTTGCGACGCCGGGACGTAAAGGAAGTTGTCCCGATTCGATTATTTGCATGAAATAATCTGTTTTGAGCTTATGCAGCTCTTTTATAAGAGCATCCCTGTCGGCAATGTCCGGAGGCCAGCCGTTGTTGTCGAAGTAGTGCTTCATGCGCTCTTTGCCGCCGGCAACCGCCAGAAGCACTCCGTACAATTCGACGCTCCACTCCGTCGGGAGTCCTTTTTTTGCAAACGCTTTATTGAAAGCGACTCTGTGCCCGTCCCGTTCGGTGTCGGCAAGAACTCCATCGCAATCGAAAATAATGGCTTTCATTATTACATCCTTTTTATCCGCCGCAGGCGGATTAACCTTGTCCTGTTTATAGCATGTTCTCGTCTGTCAGGCCTTTCCAGCACTGCCGAACAGGTTAATATTCTCGATAATACCCACCTTGAGTTCATCGAACTGGGCATCGATGACTTTCAGCGGATTATACTCGGTATTATTCGCGTTGTGGTAATTTACGAAACCGTCGATGAATGCGTATTTGAGCTGGGTCGATATATTTACTTTCGCGCAACCGAGCGAGATACACTTTTTAAACACATCGTCCGCCAGTCCCGTGCCGCCGTGAAGGGCTATGGGAGGCGCCACCTTAGCAGCGATTTCTTCGAGCAGGTCGTATGCAATCTTTGGCACCCCTTTATATATGCCGTGGGCGGTCCCTATCGCAGGCGCGAAACAGTCCGGCTCGACTTTTTTGCAAAATTCAATCGCCTGCTCGGGATCGGCCAGATGCGCATCCTGATGTCTCACGTGAATGTCATCCTCCACGCCGACTATTGCCCCAAGCTCGGCTTCGACCGTGACATACTTCGACCGCGCCATCTTCACTACCTGCCTGCTTAAAGAAATGTTATCATCAAAAGGCTTCGAAGAGGCATCAATCATGACCGATGACCAGCCGGCATCTATACACTCTTTGATAAGGTCCAAATCCTTGCAGTGGTCGAGGTGCAGGGCAATCGGAACACTCGATGTATCGGCAAGCTGCTGCACCCAAGAAATAATAGCTGAAGTGCCCCAGTAGATTACTGTCTTGGCGGACGTTTGAATTATCACAGGAGCGTTCATTTGTTCCGCAGCCAGAACGACGGCCTTTGTCGAATTGTAGTCGAGGATATTAAAGGCACCGACGGCATAACCGCCGTCTTTAGCCCTGCTAAGCATTATACTCATGTTTCCAAGCGGCATCGTTTTATTCCTACCTGATATTTCCTGTAAATATGACTCTCCCGCCGCCAGTACCACAATCTCTGCGGCACCGGGCGGAGCATCATCAACAGGCTATCTTAGAACAGCAGATTTGTCAACGCAAGAAACATGTATGTAGGATTTTGGTGCATCAGCGAACTTAACGATGTTACAATTACTATCCGGTTATCCTTTTGAGCATCGCTTCAAGTGCTTTCTGATCCGGCCCGACAAAAGGCTTCGCTTCCGGTGCAGAGCCGAGATTTTCGAGCAGCTCCTCAGTCATCTCACTTGCAACAGGCAGGTGCGCGCTGAGAACAAGCTTCGGCGACAACTCGCGGATGCTATTAAGGTTTTTCTCAAACAGAGTTCTGTTCACTAAATGCAGCCATGGCGCGTCAATCGTGGCCCAGAAGACCATGCCATCCCGAAGTTTCTCAGTTCCGATACCGGCGGCGCTGTCCGAAGGCTCCGACATCAAAGCACCGAAGCAGTCCGAGCTGAACAAAGCAGCGGATTTTGGATCATAAAAACCAGTAGTCTCCGGAGCGTCGTATATGGGCGGTTTAATCGCAGTCAATATGCGGTCGCCCACGTCAATGCTCTGGCCCGGATTCAAAAGATGTACACGATCCATCGGTAGAGGCGAAAACAAGCTCATCTTGCCTACGCCAAGATAGGTTGTGATGATGCGCAGCTCGGGCGCCGCTTCGAGAACACGCCACAGGCTGCCGATATGGTCCTGGTCGGTGTGAGTGAGCCACAACCAGCAAAGGTCCGTCAGATCAATAACAGAAGAGAGTTTCTCCATGAACTCGTCGCTAAGAGGGACCAGGCCAGTATCCACCAGGATAGGCTGGGCCGCATTGAGTACAAAGGCGTTAACCGGAAGAATTCCCAATCCCGGTATCGGGAAATAGGAAGGTATTACGTCTATCTCGGCGGCCGCCCGATATGGTTCGAACATTATTGGTTTATCCATCAGTTCTATTCCCCAGATAAGTATCTATTTTTAAAATTTGGTGTTACTACACATCCATTATACACATCACAATTTTAAAAGTTCATTTGCATCTTGAGCGTGTTAATTAATCTACAGCAACCGTTACCCTTTTCGGGGTTTTATGTTCTGGTTTACACGGAAGAAATTGGTTGGGTCGTATTTGTTTTTAATCTTGGCCAGTCGATCATAATTGTGGCGATATGTTGATTTAATACGGTCTTCGCCTTCTTCCATTATGAAGTTTATGTAGGCACCACCGGCTGAGAATGGATGCACGGCATCCCAGTACTCTCTCGCCCAAGCTATCAGCCGGTTATTATTGGCAGGATCCGGATCTACGCCGACGATGACCTGCGCCCAGTTGGCATCTCGATAGGCCCAGGGCGTATCGCTGTTGCCCACGCGGTGTGCAGCGCCGTTAATGGGGTAGAAATGCGTCGTCGATTGCGGAGAAGGAAGCGCCGAGCCATATTTAACGTGAATAGAAATGGCTTCGTCGCTCAGCTCGTTAACGAAGTCGGCCTTCCAATACCACTGATGTCCGGGCGGATAGAGCGCATCGAATGCCGTCTGCAGCGCAATGTGCGGCATCGGGCCGACAAGGTCCAGGGCAGGCTTCTTGAAGCTGCGAATTGGCGCAAAGACCTCCTCGGCTTTGTCCAGGTCGCCAGCGTAGCACCAAACTACGCCGCACATCGTCTTTCCGTGCATATGCTCCGGGAAATGCGGTGCGGGCGGCACATTGAGGAAGGCAAAAAAGCCGCCAACTTCTTCCGGTGCCTTAGTGATGTACTCGCGATACCATTTCATTACCTCAGGGGCGTCTTCAATCTCCCACAGCATCGGTCCTGCGTAATCTGTGTGAACCGGGTGAGCCCTGAAGAGAAACGAGGTGACGATGCCGAAGTTACCTCCGCCGCCTCGAATCGCCCAGAAGAGATCTTCGTTCTGGTGGTCGCTGGCGGTCACAAAGCTGCCATCTGCAAGCACCATATCCACGGCCAGGATATTGTCGATTGTCAGGCCGCATTTGCGAGTCAGGTGGCCGACCCCGCCACCGAGCGCCAATCCACCAACGCCTGTACTTGATATTGTTCCGGTGGGCACTGCCAGCCCGAACGCGTGAGTTGCATGATCTACATCGGCCCAGGTGCAGCCGCCCCCGACCCGAACGGTTCGTGCTGCAGGATCTGCGCGAGTGTATCTTATGAGCGACAGGTCGATAACCAAGCCATTATCGCACACACCCAATCCGCCGGCGTTGTGACCGCCGCCCCTGACCGAGACGAGCAGATTGTTCTCGCGTCCGAAATTTACAGCGGTAATTACGTCCGCCACATCAGCACAATGCGCGATTAATCCGGGATGCCGATCAATCATTGCGTTGTACACCTTTCGAGCCCCATCATAGCTCTCATCGCCGGGCCGAATCAGCTCGCCACGTAAGGACTGCTCGAATTCCGCAATAATATTCTCGTCCGGAAGGACTCTACTTTCTGGTTTTGTTTTAGTTTGTACTGAGGCCATAATAATATCTCCTAACTATCTATGCCGTTTTTCAATTTCTTTTTCATGATACTTATATAACGCTTTATGAATATCAAATTAAGATATTGATCGTTAATCAGTATCTCAGTAAGAGTCACAAAGCGTTTTTACAACCTTGGCCGGTTTTTTATACTCGCACATCCCGGCACTGCTATTTAGACTCTATCTGGACGTCAATGTTTGTTCCGTTGATGAGGCTATTGTAGACAGGCGAGAACTCTGCGAGCCTCTTGAGCTTTTCCATGTTGGTCTCGTTGGATTTCACTTTAAACTTGATGCGAATATCGGTATAGCCTCTCGCAACATCTTTGGAAATTCCCAGGAATCCCCGGAGATCGAGATCACCTTCGATTTCCGACTCCACTTCGTCCAGGTGAATACCGCGCACGGCGGCATGTGCCACCAAACTCGTCGTCAAACACGCAGCCAGAGAATTCAAAAGATGCTCGACCGGATTCGGCGCCTGGTCATGGCCGGCGAGAACCGGCGGCTCATCGGCATCAAGCTCAAATGTCTGCTGGTGCTCGTTTTCCTGCTTTGCGCCAAAGAAACTGGAAATTGTCGTCCGGTTATGGTTTCCGTCTATCCATTTGTTCCGGACATGGAACCTGCATTTACCGAGATCAGGATCTTGCTTGATATTATTTACGGTAGTTTGAAGGACATCCACGTCCACGCCATTGACTTTATTGATTGTTTGTTGCTCAGCCATTTTATGGTACCTCCAATTTTCTCAAAATTTGTTTCTAATATTCGATCTTCCTTAACAATATTATTCCGAGCATTCTTTTTTAATTTCTGCCATAAAAATGGTTGGGTCAGTGTCCTTCCTGGTATCAGGCTGTTATAAGAAATGGTATTGATTATCAGTCCAAATGCCAATCCAAGGACCTTAGGATGAGTTCTCCTTAAAAAATAACTGATAATCTGGTTTTTTATAGCATAGCTATGATATAATACGACCAAAATAGTCCTATTTGTTCGTCACAAACGTAGAAAAATATTTAAAAAATCTAACCAATGTATCAGAACCGACTTGTGGCATCATTATTTGACTAATTATTCTGCATCGAAAGAGCAAAAAAAGACTCAACGGCCAAAAACAAAGCATTCATGAGCTATCAAAGGAGCAAAAATTGTGCCGAATATTGTCTGTCAGCGGTGGATTTCATTCATATTGTTGCAATTAAGGTGAAATTCCTTTATCCTGACCAGGGTACAACTCGGCGACGTAGCCGGTATGTTAATATTGGAGTACAAATTCAGGCTTTTAATTATTAGGAGAGGTTATTATGACGAACAGAACTCGCCGAAAGTTTATACGGGACTCGATCTTCGCCGCAGCGGCGATATCTTCGGCTCCGATGATCAGCAGCATTTCCAAAGCGCAAAGTAAAAGCCCCAATGAAAAGCTGCTTTGTGCTGTGGTCGGATGCAAAGGCCGCGGGGGCAGTCACATCAGCGCCTTTACCGGGAGAAAGGATTGCGAAGTTGCTTATATTGTTGACATTGATGAAAAGGTCGGCCAAAACTGCTGCAATTCAGTAGAGAAACGCACGGGCCGCCGGCCGAGGTTTATAAAGGACATGCGCGAGGTTTTCGACGACAAATCCCTGGATATCGTATCGACAGCGACGCCGAACCACTGGCACGCTCTATGCGGAGTATGGGCGATGCAGGCAGGCAAAGACGTGTATATCGAAAAGCCGATAAGCCACGATATTCCTGAAGGGGCCGCGCTTGTGGCTGCGGCGAAGAAATACAAAAGGATGTGCCAGGTCGGGACCCAGTGCCGCTCGAATCCGGCCATCCAGAATGCAATGAAATTTATCGAAGAAGGCGGCATCGGCGAGGTCAACTTCTCAAGAGGATTATGCTACAAGCGGCGAGGATCGATCGGCCCGTTAGGTGATTATCCAATCCCGGAAGAAGTCGACTTCAATCTCTGGAGCGGCCCGGCGGTTTATACCACACCAAAGCTCACGAGGCAGCGCTTCCACTATGACTGGCACTGGCAGCGACTCTACGGCAACGGCGACTCCGGCAACCAGGGCCCGCATCAAACCGACATCGCCCGCTGGGGGCTCGGCATTAACCGTCATCCCAATAGCGTAATCGCGTACGGCGGCCGGTTGGGCTATCAGGCCGAACGCAAGGACCCCAATTACGTCGATGCCGGCGATACGGCAAACACCGAAATCGCCATCTACGATTACGGCGACAAGTGCATGGTCTTCGAGACGCGGGGACTTTCAGTCGATAACTCGGCCGATGAGCAAATCAATAAAATGTTCGATAGCATAAAGGGCAACAAAATCGGCGTGATTTTCTACGGGACCGAAGGCTATTTAGTCCAAAAGACCTATACGCATTGTGTCGCGTTCGACCTTAAAAGCCAGGTTATTAAGGAATTCAAAGGCGGCGGCGACCATTTCGACAATTTCGTCCAGGCTGTCCGCAGCAGGAAAGCCGAAGACCTCAATTCTGACGCTTTCCAGGGACACCTCTCGGCTGCCCTTGCGCATCTGGCCAATATCAGCTACTATCTCGGCGAAAAAAACAATGTTTCCGTCAATGAGGCGAAAGCCGTGCTGGAAAAGGTAAAGAGCCGGGACGACAATATTGAGACGCTTAACCGCACAGTCCAGCATCTGAAAGACAACAACGTCGATTTGGACATGTACCCAATGTCAATGGGCCCCCTGTTGCAGTTTGACCCGGACAAGGAAGTGTTCACGAACAGCGCCGAGGCAAATAAGATACTTCACCGCGAATATCGCAAGCCGTTCGTTTGCCCAACACCGGAAAAAGTGTAGCAATCGGAAGCCTTTTAAACATTTTGTGGCGGATGAGATTAGTATGAAGATTTTTTCGATTGGATTAAGAATTCTGCTGATCGTATTTGTACTTGGGATTTGTGCCGGAGGTTGTGCCGATGCGAAACTAGAATCACCTGCAAGGATTAGGGTTTTAACGTACAATATCTATCACGGCGAGGATGCCAACAAAGGTTCGAATCTGGATGCTGTTGCCGAGATAATAAACTCGCTAAAACCGGACCTTGTGGCGCTTCAGGAAGTGGATAACAAAACCCGACGTGCTAAAAAGCTTGACCTGACCGCTGAATTAAGCAAGCGCACCGGTATGCAGGGGATTTTCGGCAAAGCTATGGATTATGACGGCGGCGGTTACGGGGAAGCCATTCTTTCACGCCATCCCATTATCGATACAAAAAATAATCCGCTGCCGCACACCGCTAAAGCCGAGCCGCGGGCCGCCCTGGAAGTTCACATAGAACTACCAAGCGGAGCGAAAATGGCTTTTGTAGGAACGCATCTGGATCATCAACGGGACCAGAGCAACAGGATGATGCAGGCAGAACATATCATGGAGTTGTATGAAAATTATGACCTTCCATTTGTATTGGCGGGCGACCTGAATGCTACGCCCGGCAGCGATCCGATTAATCTTCTTCTCCGGCAGTGGTCTGATGCTGCAGAGGATAATCCGCGACCGACATTTCCTTCAGTCAAGCCGGCAAGAAGAATCGACTACATCATGTACAAACCAAAGGACATGTGGAAAGTTGTGGAAGTACGGGTGATTGATGAGAAAGTCGCCTCTGATCATTGCCCGGTATTCGCGGTACTGGAATTGTTACCCGACGATTGACAGGTTGAAGATTATGTTCAAGACCGTGAAAGACAGGGTTTGGGCTTTCGATGCGGAATGGGTACCTGACCCGGCTGCCGGCAAACTCTTATATAATCTGCCGGATAATACCCCGGACCTGGATGTTGTAAAGCGTATGTGGAAAGAAGGAGGGGCCACGGAGGAAGATCCTACGCCGTATTTAAAGACGGTGGTTTGCAGAATAGTATCCGTTGCAGCGGTGGATAGACATGAGTCGGGCAGAAAAGCCAAATTACATTTGTTGTCATTGCCCCGTGATTTGGATGATCCCGAGCAGGTTTCGGAAAAAAATATTGTCGGCACGTTTTTGGACAAGGTTGGCCAATACAAGCCGCAGTTGGTTGGCTTTAATTCCGCATCGGCTGACCTGAAGGCATTCATTCAAAGGGCCGTAATCATGGGGATTCAGGCGCGGGAATTTTGCCGTCGCCCGAACAAGCCGTGGGAGGGAGATGATTATTTCGACAGCCGGAATAGCGAAGCAAGCATCGATATAAAAGATATCATTGGGGGCTGGGGTAAAGCTACGCCATCGTTAAATGAAATTGCCACGCTGTCGGGCATACCGGGCAAGTTGGATGTTGACGGAGAAGAGGTTCCGTTTCTGTGGCTGGACGGCAAACTGGATGAGATCGTCGCTTACAATGAATTTGACGCTCTGACCACCTACTTGGTGTGGCTGAGGGTGGCACATTTCGGCGGGCACTTCACAAACGCCGAATACGAAGCCGAGCAGCGGTTGGTTAGAGAGCTGATTCTGTCAGAAATCGAAAACGGCAAGGTGCATCTTAAGAAGTATCTTGAACAGTGGAATCATCTAAAAGAAATGGTGGAGTGAAGAATTGTATTCGATGGTTAAATATGTTATCTTATCTGAAATTGAGTCATGGCTCAGATTTGACTTGCGAAAGTGATTAAGTGCAGATTTGGAGAAGTGTCATGGATAAAAAAATGTTTCGTTTCTTGCTTCTTGTTCTACTGTTTGGCTTAACCCTTAGCATATCAGCAGAAATCCGGACAGAGGCAGCGGACAAAAACAAAATGCAGACACTCGATACCGATCCTAACCTTGCCGGATGGTGGCAGTTCGATGAGGCATCAGGCAAGATTACTCCGGATTCATCCAAACATGGCCGCAACGGCGCACTAAAGGGGGAATTATCATTTGATAAAGATTCGGCTAAGGGTCGTATAGGTAAGGCAATGAAATTTGACAACAATGGATACGTCGAGATAACAAAATACAAAGGCGTTATCGGTACGAAACCAAGAACTGTAGCGGCATGGATCAAAACCAAAAACGACGGCGGAGAAATAATATCCTGGGGTGAAGATGACTTCGGCAAAATGTTTACCTTTTGCTTCATCAGGGGGCGTATCGGCATCAAGCCCAATGGTGGGTATTATTATATGAATGAACCGGTCGATGATGACAAATGGCATCATGTGGCGGTGGTGGTCAAAGAAGCCGAACTGCCGAATCTCCATGATGATGTCGTGCTCTATAAGGATGGGATCATCGCCGAGGTGCATGATATCGGCCTTCTGGATCTTTGGCCGGTAGATACGGGCAGCGACATGGATGTCAGAATAGGCCAGGGATTCGAAGGCCTTATCGACGATGTACGAATTTATGACCGTGTTTTCTCGGGAGAAGAGGTTATGGCATTGTTCAAGCTGCAGTCTGATAAACCTCTACCGAAATCCGAAAAATGATTATGACGATTTGACCGATTGAGGTCTGACTTATTTCGAAAGGAGAAATTTGATGGAAACCAAAAAAGTAACCAGGCGACAGTTTATGCGCGATGGTGCGATAGTTGCTGCAGGTGTGGCAGTCGGCCTCGGCGCCAAAACAGCCGGTAGTGCGCCGGTTAACAC
>Ga0209536_100013026_pt1 | contig 12027 bp, 8 predicted proteins | sample DeeMarSeWOR28_12_FD_187461 | JGI IMG/M metagenome (GOLD analysis project Ga0209536, IMG submission 187461) | Marine sediment microbial communities from White Oak River estuary, North Carolina - WOR-2-8_12 (SPAdes) (version 2) | ecosystem: Environmental > Aquatic > Marine > Intertidal zone >...
GCTTTTCAGGCTTTTTCCTGACCATGGGTCGCATCATCCTGAGCAGTATCTTTTCAATTCTTTTAGTTATATTAAGTCAATATTTTATTTTCAGGAAATAGGTGACTGGAGTTCCAAATGAAGAATCAGTATGTGAGCAGAAAATATGTGGTTGGCAGTGTGCTATTTCTACTGGTACTGTTATACCTGGTCCGCCTGTTTTATCTCCAGGTCATCGACACATCTTACAGGTCATCTGCCAGCAATAATGTTTTACGATTTGTAACCCAATATCCTGCACGGGGACTGATCTATGACAGAAATGGAGAGCTGCTGGTTTATAACGAAGCGGCATACGACCTGATGGTCATCCCATCACAAACAGGGCCTATGGATACGGCCGACTTCTGTGCTGTTCTGGACCTGTCTTTAGAAGAATTCAATGCCCGGCTATCGAGAGCTAAAGAATACTCCAGATATACTTCATCTATTTTCCTCAGCCAGATCTCTTCGACGAATTATGCCGTTCTGCAGGAAAAAATGTACAAGTTTCCAGGATTTTATGTGCAAGCCCGAACACTCAGGAAATATAATCGCGCTAATGCAGCACATGTCCTGGGCTATGTAAGCGAGGTAGAAGAATCCGATATCCAGAGAGACCCCTACTATAATATGGGTGATTACATTGGCAAAAGCGGTGTTGAGAAAAAATATGAATCCCTGCTTCGGGGAAAAAAAGGAGTGCAAATTTTTATGGTGGATGTACATAATCAGATCAAGGGATCATATCTGGGCGGTCGGCGAGATACGGTGGCCGTGGTCGGATCCGATCTGACCCTGACACTGGACGCTGACCTTCAGGCATACGGGGAGCAATTAATGGTCAATAAAATCGGTAGCATTGTGGCCATTGAACCCGCCACGGGAGAGGTCCTGGCATTGGTGTCTGCTCCTGGATACAATCCGTCCCTTCTGGTTGGAAGGGCCCGATCAAATCAATATGCCATTCTTGAAAAAGATACGCTTAAGCCATTATTTAACAGGGCCTTGATGGCACAGTATCCACCCGGATCGACGTTTAAAACCATCAACGCACTCATCGGTCTGAACGAACAAACGCTCTTTCCAGAAACAGAGTATTATTGCGACCTGGGTTATTATGCCCGGGGCGTATATGTTGGTTGTCACCTTCATAATGCACCGCTGAATCTCATTCAGGGCATTCAAAATTCCTGCAATGCTTATTTTTGTAATGTTTTCAGGAGAATTCTCGATAATCCAAAATATGGTTCGGTCAGGGAAGGATTTGTGGCCTGGAGGAATTACCTGACAAGTTTTGGATTTGGATCCCGTTTTGGATCGGATCTGACCGGAGAATTACCCGGATTCATTCCCGAATTGTCATATTATGACCGGTATTATGGAGAAAACGGTTGGAGTTCTTTAACCATTGTGTCCATGGCCATTGGACAGGGCGAATTATTAATAACACCTTTTCAAATGGCCAACATGACCGCCAGTATTGCAAATCGTGGTTTCTATATCGTACCTCATATTATCAAAAGTAACGCTGATGGACAGGATATGGATCCCAGATTCTCTGAAAAACAAATCATCCCCATCGATTCTTCACATTTTGAGACAGTCATTGAGGGTATGGATCTGGCCGTAAATGGCTTGCCCGGTTCAGGATCGACAGCCAGAAATGCAAAAGTTCCGGAAATTATTGTGTGTGGAAAAACGGGTACCGCAGAGAATCCTCATGGTGAAGATCATTCGATTTTTATCGCCTTTGCCCCAAAACATGATCCTCAGATTGCCATTGCGGTATATGTTGAAAATGGGGGATTTGGAAACACTTATGCAGCCCCTATTGCCGGCCTCATGATCGAAAAATACCTGACGAAACATATTACACGAACCTGGTTTGAAGAATACATATTAAATACTGACCTGATACATATTGACACGACGAACCAACATATGGATTAATACGGACTGGATTACCATTGCCATTTTTGTTCTACTGGTATTCCTGGGTTGGATCAATATTTATTCAGCCGAATATAATGAACACGAGCCAGGGATAGTAAATCTTTCGGAACGTTATGGAAAACAAATGATCTGGATACTGGCAGCATTCACATTGGCCATTATTATCTTCATCATTGATGCCAGGTTTTATATGTATTTTTCCTACTTCTTCTATATTGGGGTGCTTTTATTGTTGCTGGCTGTCCTGATTTTCGGGAAAGAAATCCATGGATCAAGGTCATGGTTTATTCTGGGAGATTTTCGCTTTCAACCATCAGAATTTGCAAAATTTGCAACGGGACTTGCTCTGGCCCAGTTTCTGAGTTCTCCGAACATGAACCTCAAGACCATAAAAAATGTAATCAAGGCCCTGTTGATCATTGCAGCCCCGGCCTTTCTGATTTTTATGCAACCGGATACAGGCTCCACCCTGGTCTATGCAGCTCTGGTTATTGTATTGTACCGGGAAGGAATTTCCCCCATATATGTTTTCATGGTCATTATTCTTGGGGTCCTGTTTGTAATCACCCTGATAATGAATAAGACGGCGATCATCACCATACTGATCTCGGCCACTTTTATCTATTATATGGTGACACACCAACGAAAAAAAGATGTACTGATAGGAGCAGGTATCTTCATTGTTACCGGAAGCCTCCTCAGCCTGATCAGGTTATTTCTGCAGTGGGATATCAATTTCTATTTCATTACCATCCTGACCCTGATTGGATCGGGCCTGGTCTATATCCTTCTGGCATACCGGTATAAATTAATGAAGCAACTGCTGGTTTACGCGTTCCTTGTGGGATCTGTATTATTCGCTTTTTCAGTCGATTACGTGTTTAATAATGTTCTGGAAGATCACCAGCAAAAACGGATCAACGTGCTTCTTGGCATTGAGTCCGATCCGTTGGGCAGCGGATACAATGTAAATCAGTCAAAAATAGCCATCGGATCGGGTGGTTTCTGGGGTAAAGGTTTTTTAAGGGGTACACAAACCAAGTTTAATTTCGTTCCTGAACAAAGTACCGATTTTATTTTTTGTACTGTTGGGGAAGAATGGGGGTTTATTGGTTCCGCTGTCATGATCCTTCTTTTTGCAGCCCTGCTATTCAGACTTCTCATTCTGGCCGAGCGGCAACGTACTCATTTCAGCAGAATATATGGTTATGCTGTGTTTTCCATACTGACATTTCATTTTCTGGTAAATGTCGGGATGACCATTGGGTTGATGCCAGTAATTGGTATTCCTCTTCCATTCATTAGTTATGGTGGTTCATCGTTATGGGCATTTACGATCCTGCTATTTATTTTTCTGAAAATAGATGCCACCCGAACGGAATTTTTGTAAGCTTCCTGGCTGCTGCCATACTGAATTTAACGAATCTCAAAAAAACAAAAAGACATCATGCGGGATCTGCAGGGGGGTCAGGCACTGGGTAAATACCATAATCCTTCTGGTTCCCGGCCAAAATCGATGGCAAACTCATCATGGACAGCATCCATGATCTGAGGGAAGAATTCAAGAAAGTGCCTTTCAAATTCTGAATAATGATCCATGAGGATCTGTATCCCTCCTAACGTTTCATCCGGTAAAGAAGTACGTTTACTCATCCGTTTCAACACATCCTCAATCCCACTGATGCACATGTAAGATTCCATCCAGCTATTGAGTATAAAAAATGGAAAATACCGCTTTACACGGGGCGGAAACAAACCGGTATAACGCAATAGAATATCGTAAGTCGAATAGATATATTCACGAAGGGGAATGTTTGAAAACTGATGCCAGTTCCGGCTGAGAAAATGATCATAAAAAATATCAATAATGACACCTGAAAATTTTCCATAATGAGGTGCAACCAGCATCTTGCTCTGGTGACTCACCGGATGTGTATCAATAAAATGATCAATGAACCTGTGTAAGGTAATCCCCTTCTGAACCGGCTCCGGAAAATTGTTAAAGTGCCTGCCTTTTACCGCATCCCCAATAAAATTTCCCAACATAACCTGTTCAGATTTACCGGATAAATAGATATGTGCTAAAAAGTTCATTGATTCGAAACCGTCATACAAAGATGCCTGATTGCTAATAATTTACATCAAAAATTATACCATGCAAGGCAATTTCACAAACGAATTACTTAATCATTATGTTAAAAAACAGAAGTCATGGTAATTCAGCCTAAAAATGTACCTTTGAAATCCCAATCCAAAATTATCATTATTAACTTATAAATATTGTGCTGGCTATGACGAAAAAAAGAGTAATCATTATTGGAGCAGCGGGACGGGATTTTCATAATTTCAATACCTATTTCCGCGATAATGAAGCCTATGAAGTTATCGCATTTACCGCCGCTCAAATTCCTGACATCGATGATCGACAATACCCTGCAGAACTGGCCGGGAAATTATACCCCAAAGGCATTCCCATTTTTCTTGAAAATGAACTCCCGGCATTGATACAAGAACACAATGTGGATGAGTGTGTATTTTCATACAGCGATATTCCCTATCAAAAAGTCATGGGCATCAGTGCCATTGTGAATGCGGCCGGAGCTAATTTTGTACTTTTAGGGCCACGGGATACCATGCTAAAAAGTACCAAACCGGTTATTGCAGTGGGTGCTGTTCGCACAGGCTGTGGTAAAAGCCAGACATCAAGAAGGGTGATTGAGATCCTCATGAAGAAGGGGTTGAAAGTTGTAGCGGTTCGACATCCCATGCCATACGGAGACCTGGTTAAGCAAAAAGTACAACGATTTGCCGAAATCTCCGATCTTGAAAAGCATCAATGTACCATCGAAGAAATGGAAGAATACGAACCCCATGTGGTACGCGGCAATGTGATCTATGCCGGGGTTGATTATGAGGCCATTCTGAGAGCCGCAGAAAAAGATCCAGGTGGTTGTGACATTGTTTTATGGGATGGAGGTAATAACGATTTCCCATTTTATAAACCCGACCTGAACATTACCGTTACGGATCCACACCGGGCCGGGCATGAATTACGATATTACCCGGGCGAAGTGACTTTACGACTGGCCGATGTGGCCGTAATCAATAAAATGGATAGTGCCCATCCGGAAGACATTCAGGAGGTTCGTAACAATATTTCCCGGCTGGCTTCAAAAGCTGTGATTGTGGATGCCGCCTCTCCTATAACGGTGGATGATCCGGCCATTATTAAAGGCAAAAAAGTTCTCGTTGTCGAAGATGGTCCGACACTGACGCACGGAGAAATGAAACTTGGAGCTGGCACAGTGGCAGCACAAAAATTTGGGGCGGCGGAAATGGTAGATCCGCGGCCATTTACCGTTGGAAAGCTCTCAGAAACATTCCAGATCTATCCAAAAATTGGTAGTCTGCTCCCGGCAATGGGCTATAGCCATGAGCAATTGAAAGACCTTGAGGAAACCATTAACAATACGGAATGTGATGCGGTTGTCATTGGAACACCCATTGATCTGAACCGGTTAATCCGTATAAAGAAACCGAATACCCGGGTGTATTATGATCTCCAGGAAATCGGGCATCCCAACCTGGATGAAATAATGGACACATTCCTGAAGCATCACAATTTGGGGTAGTCAAGCTTCTTCTTGCAACTTAATAGTGCCATAATAAGGCATCTGTTCAATCAGATGCCTTTCTTTCTTTCCTCATCATACGGCGTCCCAGGGTCACCAGTACAACGCCTACTATGGTAATCAAACCACCGATCAACTGATGCGATTCAGGAAAGGCATTAAAATATATATAGGCCCCAAACAAAACAAATAAACTTTTGGTACTTTGTATAATGGAGGTTCTGGATGCTTCGATATATTGAAGTGCGGAATACTGCGAATACGCCGTCAGGAATGGTCCGACAAATGATCCAATAAGCATATTATAAAAGCCTTTCCAGGAAATCGCCAGAGATGAATGAAATGAGATCAGTAACACCGTGGATGTAATGAACAGGAAGAGAACCCTGTTAATGGCCAGAATTCCCGGATCAATATTTTTAATGAACTTTTTTGATATGATAAATCCGAAGGCCAATAAAATGCAGGACAGGATGATATAACCAGTGCCTGAAATAAACACCTCCTGAATACTGCCTCCCTTTTTATAGCTGATGATAAAAGCCCCAGCCAGGGTCAGGAAAAAACCCAACCCTTCAAAAATGTTGAACCGCTCTTTCAAAAACAAAATACCCAAAACGGTTACAAACAGGGGTGTCATATTCACAAGGAACGAGACAATGGCCGGATTATCCACAATATCAATGGCAATGAAAAACAGGCTGGTGCCGGCCAGTTCCAATACACCAATCATGATCAAAGCCCGGATGGAGGATCTGGATAATTTCTTGACTTCGACATATCGTTTGGCCGGGATGGCATACAGTACATTCCAAATAATCGCAAAACCAAACCAGTAGAATCCAAATTGATACAGGTCCACTTCATTCAGGGCAGCTTTACTAAAAATGAAAACATTGGACATGGCCAGGGTGGCGATAAAAGCCAGGGTATACCCACGAAACTTTGGATTCTTCAACATTGGAAATTTGAATTTGAATCCACCCTTAAACACCGTACCCAATAGCAAACTTCATTTTTCACCATCCATTCAGAAAATTATTATCAGCTTAGATTTTTTGGTAATCGTTTTTTTATGGCTCTGGTTTCTGCTTCAAAGCCAGGTTTTTCCAATAAAGCAAACATGTTTTTTTTATAGGCCTCGACACCCGGCTGATCGAACGGATTGACGCCCAGCAAATAACCACTAATGGCACAGGATTTCTCAAAAAAATAAATTAACGATCCCAACGATTTTTCATTTAACTTGTCGATCTCAACAATAACATTGGGAACACCGCCGTCAACATGGGCTAAAATGGTTCCCAATTCGGCTTTTTGGTTGACCATCTGAAGCGATTTGTTGGCGACATAGTTCATGCCATCAGTATCTTGTTGATCTTCCGGAATACTTGGGCCAGACCCTGGGTTTCGAACCGATATAACCGTTTCGAAGAGTATCCGTTTCCCGTCCTGGATATATTGCCCCAGGGAATGCAGGTCAGTCGTAAAATCTGCACTTGCAGGGAAAATACCTTTATGGTCTTTGCCTTCACTTTCTCCAAACAATTGCTTCCACCATTCTGAAAAGAAATGGAGTTTTGGATGGTAGCTGACCATCAGTTCAACCACCTTCCCGTACTGATAAAGGGCATTTCGGGCAGCCGCATAGAGTAGAACCGGATTATCAGAAAATGGCAATAATTCGGAAGATCCCTTCATCTGGTCTGCACCGTCAAGTAATGATTCAATATCAATACCACCCAGGGCGAGGGGGACCAGGCCCACCGGTGTTAATACGGAATACCGTCCACCCACATCATCAGGTATGGCAAAACTGCGGTATCCCTCTTCCCGGGATAATTTTCGTAAAGCACCTTTTTCAGTATCGGTAATGGCGATTATCCGTTCTGAGGTTTTTCGGCGCCCCCATCTCCTGATCATTTGCTCTCTCAGCAATCTGAAGGCCACAGCTGGTTCGGTGGTCGTACCGGATTTGGAAATAACAACCACAGCAAAGGATCGATTCTCAAGGTAATCCAGGAGTTCCTGAAGATAATCGCCGGCCAGATGGTGTCCGGCATACAAGACTTCCGGAAATTGGGTCCGATATAAACCAAACGGATCTCTCAACGATTCAAATATGGCCCTGGCGCCCAGATATGAACCCCCAATTCCAACCAATACCAGGGTGTCAACCAACTCACGCATTTCTGAACCCAGGGATGTCAGATCATTAAGAAACTGCTTTGAATGGGCCCCAGGCAGGTCGAGCCAGCCATGAAAATCTTTTCCGGCTCCGCGGTGCGACATCAGTTGTTCCTGTTGTTCCAGTGTTTCCTTCTCCATGGACAGGATCTTATGTTCTTCTATAAAGGGGTATACAAAATCCAGGTTCAGTTTTAACATATTAATCTTGTATATATTATCTCAAATGTTGTGTAAGAAGTTGCATTTCGATCATGGGTGAGATGCTTTCATATAAAATACGGTAGACAGCATCGGTGATGGGCATATGAACATGATGTTGTTGATTGGTTTCATAAATACATCTGGTCGCATAATACCCTTCAGCAATCATATTCATTTCTAGCTGGGCCGTCTTTACACTATAACCTTTTCCCACCATGGTCCCAAAAGTACGGTTACGACTAAATTGGGAATATGCGGTAACGAGAAGATCACCCAGGTATGCCGAAGACTTAATATCTCGGTCTATGGGGTGTACCGCATCCACAAACCGTTTTATTTCCTGGATGGCATTGGATATTAAAACCGCCTGAAAATTGTCCCCATATCCAAGACTGTGGCATATACCCGCCGCAATGGCCATAATATTCTTTAATACAGCAGCATATTCAGTACCGTATATATCATCTGAAATTACCGGACGTATGTAATGGCAATTAAAATAAGAACCTATTTTCTCAGCCAGATCATTATTTTGAGATGCAATGGTCAGATAGCTCAATCTCTCAAGGGCCACTTCTTCAGCATGAGAAGGACCAGACAGGACCACAATGGATTCAAGTGGGACCTGGTATATCCGGTGAAAGAATTCTCCGATGATAAGATTTTTTTGAGGAATGATTCCTTTCACAGCAGAAATAATAATCTTTGACGAGAGGTCCTTTTTGAGAGGATTGAGAGCCTCCTCTATGAATACGGATGGGATGGCCAATAATAGTATATCGGATTCTTTGATAACGTCCCCTATCTGGTGCCCCATTCGTAAACGATTTGTATCAAACTCAATTGAACTCAGGTATTGGGGGTTATGATGATGTTCCTGGAGGTATTTGATATGTTTAGGATTTCTCATATACCATCCGATATCTGGAACATTTTCCAGCAGAACCTTAACCAGGGCGGTGGCCCAGCTGCCTCCTCCAAGGACTGCAATTTTTGGTTCATTCATGATTCAGAAGCCTGAAACACAAATTTATCATTTATTTCCAAACCAAAGGTCTGGAATATTTCTGCCATCCATTTGTCTTTATTCCTGGCGAATGGCATCCACAGGATTTGAGCGCCCTGCCCTGAAAGTATGATAGGTGATGGTGAGCATGGCCACAAAAGTAATCAGAACACCTGTTAATATAAAAATCCCAGGTTTCAGTGCGGCTCTGTACACAAAATCCCGGAGCCAGCCATGCATCAAATAGTATGATACAGGAAATGCCAAACCCATAGAAATGAGGATCAACCAGAAGAATTCCAGTGAGATCATGGTGGTGATATTCTGGACGGCGGCACCCATTACTTTACGAATTCCAATTTCCTTAGTCCGTTGTTCCACCGTGTAAGAGGATAAGCCAAACAAACCCAAACTGGCAATAATGATGGTGAGCAGTGAAAATAACGCCAGAATGAGTCCGCGTTTTCGGTCGGGCTCAAATTGTTGGTTCAGATCATTTTCAAGGAATGTATGTTCAAAGGGCATGTCGGGATACACATCATGCCATACTTGTTCAATATATGAAATGGTTCCGGGGATATCCTGGTCGCTGATTTTTACATATATGATCCGGTTGTCCCTTCTGAAAAGTAAAAGATAAGATTCCACTTCATTATATAAACCGGTTTGATTGTAATCTTTCATTAAACCCACAATCCGGGCAGTGGGATTCTGATTGTCCGGACTATTCTGGCCCAATTTGACTTTTTTCCCGATCGGTTGATCCCAGTTCATTCGTCTGGCCAGTGTTTGATTGATAATGACACCAGTGGCTGTATCAGCCATATGGTCGATTGAAAAATCCCGCCCTTCCAGTATGGAAATTCCCAGGGTTTCAATGAAATCCTCATCGCATAACCCAATATTTATACCTCTTTCATCCATATCCCCTTCGGCTGTTTCCAGTGTCATTATTATTTTGCCAGAGCCCTCACCCATAGAGGTGCTGGTAGAACCCACATAACTGATGTTTGAGTGGCTCTTGAGTTTTTGCTTGAAGACTTCCGATTTCCTGATCATGTCCTGATTGTTCAGGTTTATCCGAACCACGTTGGATTTATCAAATCCCACATCCTTATTCCTCAGAAATGCGACCTGGTCATATACCACCCAGGTATTGATGATCATGGTTATGGAGATCGCAAATTGAATGACCACCAACACTTTCCGAAATGAGAATTTTCGGTACGACATTCCCATATGTCCTTTGAGGACCTTAATTGGATTAAATCTCGACAGGTAAAATGCAGGATAACTGCCCCCACCCAGACTGATCAAAATCAGCACTGCAATGGCCGATAGAATGATCTCAGGTTTTAAAATGGAAGCACCCGATAATAGTTTTCCTGAAAGTTGGTTAAAGTGGGGCAAGAACAAAAACAGTAGAATGCCCGATAATATTAGTGAAATCAAGGTTAATACAAACGATTCTGTCAAAAATTGGTAGATCAATAACGATCTTCCGGAGCCTACCACCTTTCTCAGCCCCACCTCTCTGGCCCTTCGCGTAGACCTGGATGTGGCCAGGTTCATGTAATTGATACTGGCAATGAGCAACATGAACAGAGCCACCGCTCCAAAAATATAAATATACTCAATACTGCCGGTCGGTTCCGGTTCGCCTTCATACTTTGAATGCAGATGGATCATGGTAATTGGATCGAGATCATAAACGATGGAGATCCCCAACCTTTCAAAAAGTGGTTTATTATAGGTATCCGACAATTCCTGAAGTTTACTTTCAAATTCATCAGGGACCACGTCAGGCTTCAGAAGCAGGTATGTATATACCCCAAAATTTCCCCAGGATCCCTGTTGAAACTGGTCTGGCAAAGTGTTTTTCGAGATCAGGGCCGAAAAGATCAGGTGTGAATTGGGGGGTACGTTTTTACAAACTCCGGTAATATGATAGGTTTGATCCGTTCCAGAGGACAGGGTTTGTCCGACCGGATCTTCCGTACCAAAATAACGGGCTGCAAAGGATTCTGTAACCACCATGGATCCCGGTTCGTCCAGCACAGTCTCCGGATTTCCTTTTATCAGATCAAAGCTAAATACTGAAAACACGGTGGAATCAATGAAATACACCTCATCCTCATAAAATTGCAGGTCTCCTTTTCGGAATAATGACCTGCCAGCCGGTATAAACCGAACATATTCATCCACCTCAGGATAATCCTCTTTCACCTGCGGTGCAAAGGGTATTTGTGCCACCACCCAGGTAAAAGCATCATCCGGTTCTGTAATATGCGATACCACACGGTAAATATTATCCGCTTTTTCATGGTATTGATCGTAACTTAACTCATCATAGATATACAATAGCAGGAATAAACTGCTGCAGATCCCAATGGTCAGACCAATAATATTAAAAAGACTATAAAACAGGTCTTTCCGGATGATGCGAAGGGCAATTTTAATCAGATTCTTAAACATGACATTGTGGTTATATGGCGTATTATAAACGGGCCTTTGTTTAGCTTAATTTATATTCTGGAGCCCATCTCACCGGCTGCATGAATCAAATAAGCTCTGATCATGAATCAATATTTACGTGCCGTTTTATAATGATGGAATTCTGCAGTAGGAAACTACCTGGTGGTTGGGGTGGTTAAAAGTACTAAAATCTCACGATCGAATCAATAAATTATGTTAAAAAAGCTTAATACCCGATTATATGATATCGCACAGACCTGATTTTAACAAACGAATGTCAGTGTTTTTACATCATAATCAAAGCATTTCTCTCGATTTAAATCATAAGATAATTTTTATATTTTAGAGGGCCAGAAATTCATGTTTTAAACGGATATTTAATTATTGATGGTTATGAAAAGAATGTTTGTACTTTGGATGGCCATACTGGCCTCATTTATTGTATTTTCAGCTTTCGTTTTATATCCCGGGTACCTTAGTCCTCCTACGATGCAACAGGATGTGGAAGTAGACCTGAATATGTCAGATAAGGTTTTTGAGATTGTTAAA
>Ga0209536_100013027_pt1 | contig 12026 bp, 12 predicted proteins | sample DeeMarSeWOR28_12_FD_187461 | JGI IMG/M metagenome (GOLD analysis project Ga0209536, IMG submission 187461) | Marine sediment microbial communities from White Oak River estuary, North Carolina - WOR-2-8_12 (SPAdes) (version 2) | ecosystem: Environmental > Aquatic > Marine > Intertidal zone >...
CCTATTTCCCTGTCCGATTCGATGCCATGAAGGCTGAGTTCGACTTCACTGAGGGTGATCCACAGAAGAGGATCATCGGTTCAGCCGAAGTGGTTCCTACACGATTAAATCATCCAAATGGGTCATACGGGATTAAAATCATGGAGGCGGGAAAGTCTTTTGTGTTTTTTACTGATCACGAGCTGGATTACATACACGAGAGCAGATTAGACATGGACGGCTATATAAATTTCTGCAAAGGTGCAGATCTCCTTTTGCATGACGCACAATATACGGATGAGGAATACCGGTTAACCAGAAGTTGGGGACACTCCACTTTCAACTCGGCAACAGATTTTAGTATCAAAGCGGAAGTCAGGAGATTCGGCATATTCCATCATGATCCCGACCATACGGACGAGCAAATAGACGGGTACGTAAGCCTCTGCCAAGAAAGAATACTCAAAGCAAATAGCAGGGTGGATTGTTTTCCTGTTCAAGAAGGGATGGAATTAGTGGTGTGAAGAGGATTTGGATCGAAAACCTAAATTGGGGGCCCACTGGAGAGAGATTGAGCGAATATTTTGTTCCGAAAAGATCTGTTCTCGCGGAATTGGCAGTTCTCTTTTGTGTAAAGCCGCAAGTGGTTGTATTTTCATTAAAAGAGGTACGGGGATTGGTCCAGCCCCCTGAAATCAAAGAATTTTCGGAACTGCTGGTTCCGAAGGACTTCCGCCCACAAAAGAAGAAAACAAATTATATCAAAAAGTTATGATGCTGGCACACATATTGATATTAAGCAGGCAAAGGAAATGGTGGTTTTCTTTTAATCTACATGGAGGTCATGAAAATGGAAAGGAGAAGAAAGGTTTTTGTAATAAGTGTAGTGGCGGTTTGCTTTGCTTTCTTGGCGTACGCGGTTCCTGCCATAGCTGCTGAGAAAAAGCTAGCGGGTCAAGAGGTGACCATAATGGGTAAACTCATAAAGAAAGCGATCGTGGCCGATGAGGACGCCCTGATTCTCGCTGTTTATATAAAGACGGACACCCAAGGCGATTACGAAGTTATCCCTAAGGGAAAAGGGAAGGAATTGGGCAGGCTGCTCGACAAAAAGGTGGAAGCAACGGGCTTGTTCACAGAGCGAAAAGGCAAGAAGTTTATCACCGTAACAGCATATAAAATAGTAGAATAGGAAATTATCTTTCATTAAAAAAGAAGCACTGAACCTAATCAAAACGGCCTAAACACCGAAGAGCTGTTGAGATCTGACAAGGCGGGCTCAATGCCCGCCTTGTATTTTCTACACATCGTGATCAGGGGAGCGCCTTGACAAACATTTGAAAATGGCCTTTATTCCAGTGTGAGAAATCTCTGGCCGCTGGCCACTTGCTAAAGGACCCCATAATTCTATGACAATGCAAATTGCCCTGGTGCTGTTGATTTTGGCAGCGTCCATCGTCTTCTTGGTCACCGAGTGGATATCCATGGAGGTGGTGGCACTGTTGGTGTTGGGATGCCTTGCCCTCACAGGATTGGTCAGTCCAAACGAGGCCCTGTCGGGATTTAGCAACCCAGCGGTGGTCACCGTGTGGGCTGTCTTTATCCTGAGCGGAGGCCTCACCAGAACCGGCGTGGGAAATATCATTGGACGGTATGTCTTGAGGATGGCAGGTCGTCGTGAGGTGCTGATCGTCTCTGTCATCATGCTGAGCGCTGGGGTCATGTCCGCCTTTATGAACAACGTGGCTGTGGCTGCACTCATGTTGCCCGTGGTAATGGACATTTCTCGCCAAACAGGCCTCCCTCCCTCCAGGTTGTTGATGCCCCTAGCCTATGGCTCCCTATTGGGAGGGCTCACCACATTAATTGGAACACCTCCCAACATCCTGGTGAGCAATGCACTTCGCGACGGCGGCCTATCGCCCTTTAAACTGTTTGATTACACACCGATTGGGGTGATAATCATGGTGCTGGGAACGGCTTTTGTCGCCCTGATCGGCCGCCGTTTGTTGCCCGCGCGCGATGTGGCAAAGGAATCCTCCACGGCTGGCCATCATGACCTGAGGGACCAGTATGAGCTGCAGGAGAGAATGTTTTTGCTACGGGTTCCGTCAGATTCCGTGCTGGCAAACAAGACCCTGGTGGAGAGCAGGTTAGGTTCACTCCTTGGGCTCCACGTTCTGGGCATTATCCGCGATGATCGAACAGAATTGGCACCAGACCCTTCTACAGTGATTCAAGCAGGTGACCGTTTGTTGGTGGAGGGCAAGGTGGAACGAATGAGCGAGGTGAAAAGTTGGAGACAACTTCACGCGGAGGGAGACTCTGTCGATATTGAAGCCCTCATGTCTGGCGACATTCACGTGGGAGAAATGGCCCTGGCGGCCAATTCGTCTTTCTTGGGCAAAACACTGAATGAAATCGGTTTTCGCAATCGTTTTGGCCTGAACGTACTAACTATCCTTCGCCAAGGCAAACCAAGACGAACCAACCTCCAAGATTTAATCCTCCAAGGGGATGATAAATTATTGGTTCAAGGTCCAGCCGAAAAGCTTGATGCCTTGAAAAAGACCCCGGACTTCCAGGATTTGGAACCGGTGTCCATTTCCCAGCTTGTCAATGTGTACAAGCTGCAGGAACGGCTTCTGGTTATGAGGGTGCCGGAAACATCCACTCTGACAGGCAAGACACTGAAGGAAAGCCGCCTCGGTGATGCCCTGGGCATGCGAGTGCTTTGTATTATAAGGGATGAGCTAAGCCTCGCTGTGCCAGATCCCAAGGAACAGCTGAAGGGGGGAGACCGCCTCATCATGCTTGGCAAGCGGGAAGACCTATCCATCTTGAGGGGGCTTGAGGAGTTGGAGATCGAACAAGAAGCCTTGCCAGACATGAGCCTGCTGGAGTCAGCACGAATCGGACTCGTGGAGGCTGTCCTTTCACCGCGTACAACCCTTGCGGGCAAGACATTGCGACAGCTTCACTTCAGAGAAAAATATGGCCTGAATGTGCTCGCCATCTGGCGGGAGGGGCGTGCCTATCGATCTGAACTGCGGGATATGGCCCTGCGTTTTGGGGACGCCTTGCTGTTATACGGGCCCCGGGACAGGTTACGCATGCTGGGACGCGAGCCCGATTTCCTCGTGCTGACCCAGGAGGCCCAGGAAGCCCCGCGCCTCGAAAAGGCGAAAGTGGCCGCACTAATTATGGGATGCGTGCTTTTGCCAGTCATCTTGGGTTTGGTCCCCATCTATATCGCCACAGTGGTGGGTGCAGCCTTAATAGTGCTCACCCGGTGCCTCACTATGGACGAGGCCTACCGGTTCATTGAATGGAAGGCCGTTTTTCTGATTGCGGGTATGTTGCCGCTGGGCACGGCATTGCATAAGACGGGGGCAGCAAAGCTTCTCGCAGAGGGCGTTGTTTCCATGGTTGGGCCCTTTGGACCGGTTGCAGTCATGGCTGGTGTAGTCGCACTCACCTTCCTTGCCACCTGTTTTATCCCCACGGCAGCCCTTGTCGTGCTCATGGCGCCCATCGTCCTCAGCACCTCTGCCAACATGGGAATATCGCCTCACGCCTTGATGATGGGGATCGCCATGGCCGCCTCGGCCAGCTTTATGACCCCCATATCCCATCCTGCCAACATTCTGGTGATGGGGCCGGGTGGCTACCGCTTTGTTGATTACCTGAAGGTGGGGGTGCCCCTCACTCTGGTTGTCTATGCCCTTATTGTGTTGGTCCTGCCATATTTGTGGCCCCTGAAGTGACCGTCGGATTTGAACTGTGGCACCGTAGGTGGGATGGCATTTTACCCGCCAAAGTGCTTTGGCGGATTAACCTGGATAATGCATAAACCGTTGCCCGATGAAGCTATTGCAGTCTTTCTCAGGCTTGCTATTCGGTGGTATCGTCCACTAATAAGGCGTAATTGCGAACAGTGAGTACAAGATCATTGTACACCTTCTTCACAGTGCCTGTGACTTCCACCTTTTGATCCACCAATTTGAATAATTTCGCTCCTACCTTGTCGAGAAGGATAATATATTCCTCGTCATCTTCCGTTCCTATCCCGATGCCCGTCACGTGACCATGTTTGTCCCATTCTATAGGGAGGATTATACCGCGAATAGTAAGTTCTCTTGTTTCTGCTTTTTTCATGTCTTTCTACATTTCCCCTAATAAACTTCGCCACAGAGTAAAACAGCGTATTTTCCAGTTGCTATCGAGGCGTTGGTGTCGAAAAGTAAAAAGGCGCGGACTGCCACCCTTCGACCTCTGTCCAGCGTTTTCCCAAAGAAGAAATCGTACAACGGGGCGAGACGTTCATAGGCTCGCAACAGGGCATCCATGTCATCGGAGTCAGTGTGTTGCATCAACACGCCCGTGCACGTTTTTGATCCCAAATCTCCTCCTTCTCCACTTCCTCCAAGGTATTTCCGTCATATTGGATCACCCTGGCCCTAGGCTTGATAAATGGTTGTCTAAGGGAATAGGTGTAGGCCCCTTGGTCTGGAATCAGGAGAATATCGCCTGTGCCAATCCCCTCTCCAAAGGAGGAATACCCCCAAATATCGTATGGTGTACACAGGGAGCCGAAAACCCTTGTGGTTTCCTCTCTGAAAGATGGTCTTGTGAGGTTGATGACAGGGATGAACTCGGACAAAGGGCGCTCCCAGCCCAGGAGATTCGTTCCACCGTCTGTGATCACGGTACGGCTGTCCTTCTTGTCCAACACCCTAATGAGGATGTGCATGGCCGGGGTGGAGATCCATCTTCCCGGTTCCATCCACAGTTCCAGGCCCGGTAGGGGAGGGGGTTGCTGTGACTGCGCAGCGGCTATTTCCCTTGCAAATTGATCGATGGGGGTGGCCTTGCGGTAGTAGTGCTTGGCGTTTGATGGCGCATCAGGGTCTAATAGTTCCGTGAGCTTGCCTTTGAGGGTATTTTGGGGGTTGAGCCACTCACCCTGTTCGGGCCAGAAACCACCCCCGATGTCGAGGAATTGAAGAGCCCTGCTCAGGTTAGGATCCACTTCTCGGCTTAAGTGGCAGGCGATTCTGCGTATCATGTCAATCTGTGGTTTAGGATCCAGATTCCAGCTCGTATGGAACTGGATACCACAAGGTTTCAAGCCCTCCACGTCTCTGGCCTTTTCCAGCATGAGGGATAAGTCCATCAGGGGGATACCAAATTTGTTCCAGTTTCCCAGAGGCTGGATACGGATGCCTGCTCTCAAGGGCTTTGTCCGGATGTTTTGCCGTTTCAAGATCTCAGACAGCCTCCGAAGTTCACCAAAGCTGTCCAAAAGCAGGGTCACCCGGGAGCAGTTCTTAATGGCCAGCATGAGTTCTTCATCCGCTTTTCCAGGGCCGCTGAAGATGATCTCTTTGCAGCCCGTGGCAAGGGCCATGGAGAGCTCCAATCCGCTCGACACATCGAGGCCCATGCCCTCAGCCACCGTCCGCCTGCATATTCCCGGGAAGGAGTTGCTCTTCAGGGCATAGAAGAGTCGATACCGATGAAGGCATCTGGAAAATGCCTCCTTAAATTGGGTTATACTGAGTGTGAGGGAGGGCTCATCAAAGAAATACTGAGGGGTGCCGAATCGCTGGGCACTCTCCAAAAGTATCCTTCTTTTATCCAGCATCCTAGTTAAGTATTGTTGGAGCGTTGCCTTTGGCAGGAGCCTTTCACGTCGCTTGATCGCCTCTAAGAAATAGCGGTTTAATCTTGAGATGTAAGACATGCGGCTCGCTCCCATGGGGATGGCCAAGGGTTTTCGACAGAGACTTGGAGTCGCTGTTGAATGGTTCTATGGACAGAGACCACGTCCCAGCTCGGGTCGACTGAAACGATACAGTAACCCAGGAGTCGATTGTCGTAGTCATGAGGGGGCAGTTTGACCACGTCCCCCATGTTCTTTTTGAGGACGACGCCCTTTACCCAAGGCAGGGAAAGGATCTGGGATACATCAAGGTGGCTAATGATGCCTTCCCTGGGGGCATAGAGATGCACACTGGCAAATGACTCTGACGGCATGGGCGGCAAGGTTGTCGAATTACTTGGTCTGCCGGACACCATGTTTAAGTAGTTTCCAATAAGATCGTAGCCCGTGGCCACTTCCACAAGATCGGGAATGGAGTCACCGCCCGGCCTGGGCGTCATCTCTAAGAGAACGGGCTGGCCATTCTGAATGATGAAATCCACCATAAAGTGGCCCCAGGTAAACCCGAGGGCCCTCGAAGCCTTTAGCAAGAGAGGGGAGAGATCCCGAACCGTGAATTGCCCTGGATAGGAGGACGGAAATGTATAGGCGAGGATAGAGCCGAATGTCTGATCAGGGGCCTTTACCTTGCCCGTCTCCCTCAGAATGGTAATGTCCCCGTCCTGGAGCAGGAAGTCACAACTGAATTCGGGGCCTGGTACGTACTCTTCTACAATCCAAGACCGGCACGGATCGAGAGGAACCGCCCTTGCGGTACCGGGTATGGGTTTGAAAAGTGGATTTGATCTCCTCCTGGGGAGTTGCTCCTCCAATATTTGAACAGATCTTTCAATGTCTGTTTCGTCCCTGCAATGGAAAAGGAGTTCACTCCCACTGCCGGAAACCGGTTTCAGCACTACATTTTTTCTCACAGAGCAGAAGAGTTCCTGAGACTCCCTAAGGTCCGAAGCGAGGAGAGCACGGGGGCAAGCCACGCCAGACTCGGTCCATATCCTTCTCGATTCCAATTTATTTCTGGCATGAATGATGGCCTCCGGCGAAGGGAATGGCATCCCAAGATGCTGAGCCAAATGGCCAGCAATAATGAGAGAGTCGCAGTCAAAACAGGCGATGCCTTGCGGAGAAAGCATGTTCATGGACAAATGTCGCTTCAAGGACCCCAAAACATCCTCAAAATGATCAAGGGGAGCGAAGAGGAGTATGGATGGATCAAGGTCCCTCAAGCAGGAATCATCCTTGAAACGGGGATCAAGGATGAAGAGGGCGGCTTGCGGGTAATTACGATATATCCTTGCCACATAATCGGGGGTGGTTCCAACAACGACCACAGGTTCATGATTAAGGGACAGGCTCATTCTTCTCCCCATTCAAGAGGCAGTTCGTTCTTCCGCGAGGGTGTGAGGAGAGATATTATGCAGTTCCTGATCCGCTTTTTCTTCCGACCTCAATGAAGGGCTCACATACTTATAAAGCGGCTCAGGATCCAGGTGCCATAACTTCTTCCAGTGGAAATCGCCACAAAGGAAATCTACCTTTTGGATGCCCTGTTGGCAGGCGAATTCTATATGATGCATGTTCATGACTTTTGCCACCCCTAGGAAATCGGGATTGGTGCCTCCAAGAAACACCGTGTAAGTCCCTTCGAACAATGCCCCTGCATCAACAGCGGCCGTTTTTCCATCTATTTCCAGGCTCATCATGCGGAGCCATCCTTTATCAAGTAGAGAATAAATCAGTTCTCGAAACCCGTCTCTAAACCTCCTATCATACAGGTAAGAAGCGGAGCCAAAGTGTTGAAGGCTCATGTTTACAAGCACATCAAGGTCGTCCAGCCTGTTCAGGTGAAAGGCCATGTCAGCGCCGCTGAATGATTTGATCACCTTCATAATGGCCTTGAATTTCTTATTGGAAAACCTATGGCCATAAACAGTCGGGTCGAAATTGATATCGGATGGGTAAAGCACATATCCGATTTCATCTAACTCCAGGTCTAGAGAGTAGGCCTCTTCAGGCACTTCCATGTATCTTAGATAGGTCCTTTCAGGGCAAAAAGAGGGCAACTCGGCAAGAAGACTTTTTTCCCTCAAATAAATGGGGTTCCGTTCGATCCAAGTCTTGCCCTTCCACGTCTCTCCTGGGAAGAAGGCAAACATGTCCAGGTCTTCCACATAGGAGAGGGGGACCATCCCGGCGATACCCTTACGGTCCTCCAACAAGAGGAAGTGGGGCTCATGACTGAAGTGGCGTTGAAAACAGAGCCGAAACTCCCACAGGTCAAAGAGGTTTCTAGATGGAATAAGTCTATTCCACAACTTCTTGCACGCTTCCAGGTCCGTAATGAAAGATTTCCGCATCCTTTAATTCCTTTCTCAACTGACTCTCACTGCATTTGAAAATGCAGAGCGTGCGCAGCCCCCCAGCGTGTCGGGGAAAAGGGGACTTGCCTGCTTCTGGCAGGGATTCCGCTAAAAGGGCTGCGGGGAGGGTCGATTCCCCGGGCTTTACCTGCGTTCCACCACTTGTAGGTTGAAATCTTTGGCCTTGAAGAATTCTTTTGCAAAGTCAGCCACTTTCTTGGGATCGTAAGCTTTACAGCTAAATACATCCAAATATGTAGTGTTTGTGAGATTGGCAAAATGGGCTGAGATAAGGGAAGTCTCTATAAGCTGGGTCATAGAGTAACCTGCGACACGCTCTTCCTCACCGAAATTGACCACCTGGGTCTCGCCGAAGCGCTTCATCTCGATAAGATGGCAAAGCTCCACAACGAATTGTCTTATCTTTTCGGCGTCTCTAATGGTCTTCGCATCGCAGTCATAAAGATCTATGCAAGAGAGAATGCCCCATGGCGGATTGTCAGAGGAGCGATCAGTATTGGCATTTTTTCTCATTTATGAATGAACTCCTTTCAAACGGAAGATTTAAGAACTTCAATGATCATGCACGTGGTATCTCAATACGATGCGGACCAGGTCCGCATCGGCAAGAATATATATCCTAGACAGGAATGGGGTTATGTAAACTGACATTAACAAAGACATTTGACGTCCCGGTTTTGACTCTTCTCCCCAGAGATCAAGGAAAAGGCAACCGCGCCGAAACCTCTGGAGTGAAGACAGAATACCAGGGCACCGCTGTAAACTGCGATTACCCACCAACGGGAAAGAGGCTTGTTTAGGCCCTTTCATGAAAATATCTATGCACTAAAGTAAAAGGGGTAAGAAAAGATCCCCCCTGCTGGATTGAAATATTCCCGACGGCATGGGATCTCAATCCTCCAAAACTTCATATGCCGCCACAGTGATTATTTTCGTCCCTTCCGACTCCTCAACCGTTCCTGTCACCTTGACTTTCTTGCCCACGAGTTCTACCACCCTGTCTCCTTTCTCAGTCTCAGCAACCTCGTAGACTTTTTCATCGGCAGTCACGATCTGGTAGTCATCGTTGACGATGCCCACAATTGTGATTCGTTCTACTGAAATAGCTGGGCCAGCAAACAAGAGCATAAGAAAGGTGAAACACAACCCCATGAACAGGATCCTTCTACTATTTTTCATCTTTCGGGCCTCCTAGGTAATTGGTTATTTCCCTTTTAAATATATGTTTCACAAACCTATTCCCCATTGCTTATTCCAAATAATTGAGCAATGAGTATGCCAAAAAGTTAAGTAGTTGATTTCTCACACATTCTTGAATTACTACGGTCCGCCAATGCAGAACTCAATGTTCCGATGGCGGGTGCTAGGCGAGCTAATCGCATCCTTTGCGGGCCGTAAAGTTGGTTAAGATATTGAAATTGGGATATAAATGAAATGGGGAAATGCTGGTTCCGGTTTTGGCCACTACGGAACTTCTGATTCCGCTCAACCAAGGGGGGCTAAACCGGTTTGAAGTCCTCTTTGTGGAGGCCGTATTTGGCCATAAGTTTGTGAAGCTGGCGGGTCGTGATGCCTGCCATCGCTGCGGAGTCCTTTATCTTTCCGTTGTTCCGGGATAAGAGCGCTTTGAGATACCTTTTTTCCGTCTCCTCCAGGCTTTTGCGCCTGACTTCGGCTAAGGTAATGGTGGAATTTACAGGGGGAGTAATTTGAGATATTCTGGATTCGAACAGTTCACCCGGAAAACTGGCTGGCGTGAGCATGGAAGAGGATTCCAAGATGCAGGCCCTTTCCACCAGGTTTTCTAGTTCCCGGATATTCCCTGGCCATTGGTACTCACGGAATGCCTCTGCAACCTGAGGAGCGATGTGGCGGATTTGTTTTGCATTGACTCTGTTCATCTTCTTGAGGAATTCATCCACAAGGCGGGGGATGTCTTCGATTCGGTCCCTCAACGGAGGGATTTCAATGGGAAAGACGTTTAGTCGGTAATAGAGGTCTTTCCTGAACTTCCCCTCCTCACACATTTGCTTCAGATCCACATTTGTGGCTGCTAGGACTCTAACTTTCGCATCAAAGGTCTCTTCTCCTCCAACGCGCTGAAAGGTCCCATCCTGTAATACCTGAAGGAGTTTGATCTGGGCGGAGGGTGTAATAGTTCCTATCTCATCCAGGAAGATGGTTCCGCCACTGGCTATCTCGAATTTTCCCAGCTTCCTCCGAACAGCTCCAGTGAAGGCCCCCTTCTCATGCCCAAAAAGCTCGCTTTCCAACAAGGTGTCTGGGATGGCGCCGCAGTGTACGCTGATAAATTGGTTTTCCCTCCGGTTGCTATGCCGATGAATGAGTCTTGCAATAACACTTTTCCCTGTTCCTGTTTCCCCGCTTAACAGAACCGTACTCTTTGTGGGGGCGACACGTCGCACCTTCTCATAGACGTCTTTCATGATGGGGTTTTTCGTCTTGATAATGTCCAACCAATCCGTATCCCAAAACTTGTCTCTCAGGTATTCCAGTTCTGATTGTGTGACCTTTAGTTCTTGGATGTTTTCAGCGACGAGTTTTACTTCTTCAGGATCTAAAGGGTAAGTCACATAGTTACTTGCACCCGCCTTTACCGCCTTGACCGCGTCTCTAATCATTTCCTGGGGAGACATGACGATAATCTCGATGGACGGGTAAAGTTGCCAAAAGGACTGCAGTGCTGATTTGTATCCGTCGGCTTGGGTTGACTTATCAAGCATGTTGATATCAATGAAAACTAGGTCATACCGCTTCTTGGCAAGCGTATCCAAGGCGCCCTGCTTGTTGGCCGATTGGGCAATCCTGAATGTTGAAGAAAAGCAAGAGCGGACCTTGCGGAAGGTCTCTTCTTCGCTACACACGACGAGAATGGATTTCATCTTCTACTTTAGACCCTGCAAAGAACATGTCTTTTCATGCCCTCAAGAAAAGTGATATCCAAGGCGCTTCAACGCTGGGCCTCTTGATAGGTGGGGCTGAACTTCCGGCAGCCTTGGCCCTAGGAGGGGCGTTTTGGCTATGGAAATTAGGGGTCCCTGGGCAGCATCAGAACTTTCGTGAGCGCCTCAAATTTTAGCGCGCTAAAGATAAAGAACAATGCAAGATAAATCAACATTATTTTTCATCCGATAGGAAGTTTTCCCCGGGGAGATAAAACTGTGATTTTGGATGGTTAGGGCTGTGGCAGACAGGGCTGATTATCCCTGAGAGGTCCGATCCCGTATTGTTGTGTGGTGGCCCCAAAACCTCAACCTGAGTTCTGATGCTTCCGCCCAGAGAGCAGGGAGAGGCGCGAACATCGAAAGACTAGGTCTGTCAGCCTGAAGGCCTTATTCAGACCTTGCTCCGACAAAGGGGCAATTTTGCTGTTGACATACAGTCTCGCCACTATTATTGTTGATACTAAATTGCAATAGGGGATGGTGATGGGAGAGGAGATTGAACTATTCAGGTCCTTCATTCGAAGGAAGGGTTTGCGGAATACCCCGGAGCGGGAAGAGATAATCGGGGAAATCTTTGCCACCAATGACCACTTTGATGTGGATGAACTCTTTCTCAGATTGCGCAGCAAGGGGAGCCGGGTGTCAAAGGCCTCCATTTATCGGAATATACCGCTTATCATGGAATGCGGTCTGATTAAAGAAGTCTGGCACGAAGATGGCCACATGCATTATGAGCCCATTTACGGCCAGAGCCATCATTGTCATCTCCGTTGCATCAAGTGCGGCAAAGTCGTTGAGTTTGTTGAAGAGGAATTGCAGGTGATTGAAAAACGTCTGGCCGAAAAGCATGATTTTCTGGTTGTAGATCATCGGCTTGACGTGGTGGGATATTGCTCCACGTGTAGGAGAGGCCACTGAGAGGTAAACAAAAACCTGAGGTGGCTAGATAGGAGGGTGGGGAGCCCGACCGCTCCGGTT
>Ga0209536_100013028_pt1 | contig 12026 bp, 15 predicted proteins | sample DeeMarSeWOR28_12_FD_187461 | JGI IMG/M metagenome (GOLD analysis project Ga0209536, IMG submission 187461) | Marine sediment microbial communities from White Oak River estuary, North Carolina - WOR-2-8_12 (SPAdes) (version 2) | ecosystem: Environmental > Aquatic > Marine > Intertidal zone >...
GTCAGCGGCTGACATCATTTCTATCTTACCTACCCAGCTACCTTGAGATATATATCTTACATCTGGAGATTTGTGATAGAATGTAACTACAGGGTTCCATACTTCAATATCATAATCATCTTCCATCATATGGAAATGCCAGAACTCACGGTCAGCAATTAACTTATCACGGAAAGCTCTTTCTTCTAATTCATCCATACGGAATCTTTCCTCATCTATAAGGTATTGTTTAGAAGCCCACTTCTCTGCTAAGATTTCATAGTCTTTTGTATAGAAGTCCTGGATCTCTGGTAAACGCTTTAAAGCCTCCGGTGAAGTTTGTTGTTTAAATGCTTCTTGTGTTTTAGGGTCATCTAATGACATACCCATCTCAATCATCTGAGCTACAAGTTTACCTTCAGCATATTTTACAAGTACGTCTTCTATTTCTGATCTTTTGCGTTCTAGTATTTCATTATATGTAAACTCATCAACAGCTCTGAAAGTAATACGCTTGTTTCTTTTTGCAAATTCTGAAACCAGGGTGTTTACCACATTAGGAATAATAGGATAAAACTTCAGTTCTAATGCATCAAATTCATCATCTGACGCTAACTGTTGTACTATATCCTTCATTTCATTTTCTTCTTCACTGATATAGTCTGTTTTATCTATGATACCTTGAGCAAGTTTATAGTTCTTCATTAAACGTCTAGCGTTTCTACGGATTTGTTTTAAACCATTCCACTCAAGCCAGTCCATATTCCAGGCTGTCCACTGATCATCTTTTTCTGCTAGAGGTAAAAACTGGAGAGGTTGTGATACCGCCCACAACCTATTATGTTCTGCTTTTGCACCTTTCTTAAGATCTAACGCATTTAATATTTTCATTTCCTTCCAATATGTTTAAAGGGTGATCTTCCTTTTTTACTACTCATCATAGATTGTTTAGACTTACCTAAATTACGGAACGCACCTCTATTTAATTTATATAAATTTTCTGAATTTTGCAAGTTATTGTCTATTTCATTTTCCACTCTTATAGGCCTATTTGTATTAGATTCTCTAATTTTTACAAAAGCAATAAGAGCTGCTAATGATACTAAACGGTCAACGTTGACTCCTGGCCTATAGGCTTCCATTTCAACTAAAGCCATTTTATCAGGAACTCTTCTGATACCATAATGCTTTTTAGCTATAGTACCATCATCTTCTATATCTTCATCTACAACTTCTTTTAACCACTCTATTAAGTAGCTTAGAAGATGTGTTTTAAATAATGTACCGGTGTTTTTCCAACCGTATTCTTGATACACAGTTTTATTAGCCTGGGCTTCTTTTAAGAAAAGCATTTGATTTTTAGGAACTAAATACTGTTGCTTACGTTCTTTGATCATATACATTATGAATAGAGATATGTTATTCTCTACCAATGTCCATGCATTATACCATTGTATGATTAAACGCAGTCTTTTGTGCGTTTCATTAATATCATCAAATCTACCACACCATGCTGCAACAATTTTATCTCCTTCTACAAAGTTTTCTATATCACCTTGTTCAGTAGTTCTTTGCACTTGAGTAGCTGTCTTATACACATAGATAGAACATAATGATTCTGATGTTGTTGTTTTACCTTCAGAAACGGGGTCAATAGAAGCTATGTATTGCCCAAATGGAGGATCTTTATCTGGACGCTCCCATACTACAAGGGATCCTGTTTTATCTTCTTCATTAAGTTTAATAGGGAATGTAGATATAGGAGGCTTATTAGTTTTTCTCACAGTAATAGTACCATCAGCTTTTTCATCTAAGTCAATCAGCTCATAAGGATAATACTTCTCTTCTATTTGCCTTTTCTGATCTTCAACAAGATTCAAAGGAAATACAGACTCATCTCTAAACGCTAAAGCTTCTTTAATGTTTCTTGGATGTTGTGAAATACGCAACTGGTACAACTCAGGTCTTAGTTCTTTTTTCCATTGCGCAAACTTTACATCTAATGCAACCAATGCTTCTTCAACTAAAGAGTTACCATTGTTATCTATATAAGGAGGCATTCCCCATTGTTCTGGAATAAATAAAGCAGACCGTCCTTGTAATCCTGTTTCATCTATTAGATCAGTTTCTACAGCATATATACCATTTTCATCAGGATATAGTGTAAAGTTCTTTAAAGGGTCACAGTCCTTCAGATCACCCACAGAACCGGCTGCTATAAACATTCCTGTAGTTATATCACCAGATTGCATGGCAGGACGTAAGTACTCAAAGGTTTGATCCATAGTTGGTGCAATACCAGCCTCTTCATAAAAGAATAAAGTACATGGACCCCCTACACCTTTTGTGGCTGACTGTTCAAAAGACATACCTTGCATCATACCTTTTAAACCTACTTCTCTTTTTCTACCATTCTGTGTTACTTCAATCTTCTGTTGCCATGTTAAAACTTTACCAGGGTTCATTGGTCTATACCATGCAGTAGAAGAGTTTAGGAAAGTTTTATATTCATCTAAGAATTTCCAGGATCCTTGTAAGTTAATATAATCTTTTAATGATGCACCTATTTTTAAGATAACCCCTTCATCAAACCATATACGGTTTATAAACTTACCCATGTGGAAATAAGAAGATGCTATCTGACGTTTCTTTAGTATAGCACTATGCTTATAATTTAGCTCTGCTAGTTCTTCATAAAGTGCAATGTGGAGCTGTACATCCCATACTTGAGGAAAATCAAACTTCTTTTTTATCTTATCATAGATAGGTAAAAAGTTTACCCAGAAATAATAATCTCTAGGTAAGTACCAAATATTGGTACCTTTTTTAAAGATGACACCATTAATAGACTTTTCTTTTTCATGATTCCAATATGCTACAAAGTCTTTACTTCTAAAAGGAGCTAAGCAATAAACATCTCCTTGCTCTCTAAACTTTCTAGCTTGTTCATTAAATATCTTAGATGTTTCATCTAAGTTGTATTTACCAGGTTCTCTAAATGTAGACTTAACAAAAGTTCTGAAATCATCTAGACTTGTAAACTCCGTCTCCGTCCATTCTCCGTTATCCCATGTAGGTATCTTCTTATAAAAGTCTAGTAGTTCCATCCTTACATCTGATCATATCCTAGTTGCTGTCCACCTCTTACGTGAGTTTGCTGTTCAGCTTCTAAGTCTTTAGCAATACCTTTATATGATTGTCTTATTGCATCAAATTCTTTTGCAATACGCAGTAAGGAGTTTATGTTACCATCTCTACCTGCTGTTACAGCTGTGGTACTCATATACTCTGTAAGATTATCTAGCATAGTTGTTATACCATTATAAGCCCTTACTGTTGGTGTCTCATACATCTTAGTTGCTTTTTCTAAAGCTTCTATGATTTCATCTTCTTCTAATGAAAAGTCTATACTCAGATCCTCAATCACTGTTTCTTCTCTAATTTCCATAGGAAGATTAAAATAAGGATTCTCTTGACTAGGACACGCCATATAGAAGATGTATCCGTAGATTTTTAAATAGTCATCCGGAAACTTTTCTTCTATAACATTTAACCATTTAATTGTCTTACAATGAACGGTTGGTATGACTCTATTGTTTTCTATATCTAATAACTTAATCATATAGTTCAGGGTGTGTTTTAAGATACTTAATAATACTATTAACTTCTTTTTTCATGTAAGGTACTTCATAAGGAACTACCTCTTTTACTAACGGATCTCCTGCGGCATCAGTTGCTATAATTGGGTACCCATTCTTATCCTCTCCTTCTTTCTCAAAAACAATATGGTGTATCTCTAGTTTACCTGGTTTTAATGTATGATTATGCTTAAGAATAATATACATGTAGATAGATAGCTGCAAAGCATAATGCATAAGATTACAGTCATCAACATGCGCAAGAGGAGGATTCATTTTGCTTACCTTACCTTCCCAGTTTTTAAAACCTTCTGTTTTAATCTCCTTATTAGTTTTATAGTCATAGACGTTAACTACGTTACCTACTATTTCTATTCTATCTGCTTGGCCACAAAGACCTGCAGATTTTAAATAAACTAAATGCTCAGGATATATTCCAGCAACTAAGTTTTGATCCGGAGATAACTTTACACCATCTTGCTCTATAGGTCTAAATATCTGTAAGTTAACACCATTACGCTGTAATGTATCACAAGCTATTAATTCTTTTTCACGTTGATCATGATACCAGCTTCCTAATTTTATAGCACGGTCAGTTTCACTTTCCCAAGCCTCAATTATTTCTTCTGGTGTCATACCATACCACTTAGACTTTTTGTTTTTGGATGATTTTAAAGCAGTTGCTTCTTTATCAAATTTTGGTTTAAACAGACCTACCGCACTAGTTACACTAAGCCATTTTTTACTTGGATCATCAACAGATTCATATTTGTGAGTATCAGCTTTGAATTGTAATTCCATAATTATTCTTCTTCTTTGTTAAATCTTTCTTCTAACTCATCTTCTTGTTCTTCAGTTAAAAGAGCTATCCATTTTTCATCAGGACAAGCTGAAGATAAAGATCTTGTTTTAAACTTAAGACTACATCCACAAAGATTACAACACGGTCCTGTTTTAGGTACAGCACATTTATTTCCTTTATGTTCACAGTCATTACAAACTGCTAATCTTTGTCCTGCAATATCTTCTACATATTCATCATAAATAAGAGCGTTCTTCATTCCTTCAAAGATTTTTTTACGCTCTTTCCAAATAGCTATTATTTTATTTGCCATATTTTCTTTTTAAAAAATCTTGCCTACGTTGCTTTTCTTCATTAAGCAACTCTTGTAATTCTAATACCTGCTTTAATTTAAGCTCTACTTCTTTTTTAATAGCCATTTGATTAAAGGTATCTGTTTTTAAAACACTCAAATGTTTCTCATACTTTTTAATCAAGTAAGGTATCTTCTGCTTCTTAACACTAAAGCTACCTATATTCTCTACTTGTATATTATGACAAGTAAATCCGCTAAGAGCTTTTCTTAAAGAGGCGTAATAAAAAGATACCACATCCTCAACCATCTGACTATCTAAACCAAGATCATCAGCTGTAGGTATTATATAATGTTTACTGTTCTTGGGTAACATGGAATATTTTAAAGTCCAGGACAATGTTTCCTTGCGTTTGAATCTTTAGGTCATCATGTAATCCTATCTTCTTTTTATTAGTTCCGTCTTTGTAGATCAGATTCATTTTACGTTCTGCTTTAGTTAAGAAGTTTCTAACTGTTTGTGCAGTTTTAAATATCTTCTCTTCTACAGCTAGATTGCAAAATTCAGCTAATTCTGATTCTACAAAAGCACCCAATAAAGTAAGACAATCCAGCTCATTATTTGAGAGCCGGATGTCATTCATAAAACAGTAAGTGATCAGCTGATATTTAATAATATCACGCTGACCCATTCTTACTTTTTTCTGTACTAAATTTGCTTTAGCCATATTTGTTGGTTTATAGACTTAATAACATGTCTATTAACTCTGGTTGCGGGAAACAATCCATTTTATCTTTTCTAACATTAGTATGAGTTAATAAACCTTTTACTTTTCCTTCATAAGCATCTTGATTAAACTCAAAAGCTTTAATTGGACCGTGGTCTTTTATCCACTGTATTAGTCCTTTTCTTATATCTATATTATCTCTACTTGCAATATAGAGGATAAGTTTACCTAAAGCTTTTATCTGTTCATCTGAATATTTATGCCAGTAAGCTCTGTTTTTGAAGGGTTCATCTAATTTTATTACTTGTTCAATAGCTGCTTTAGTTCCTGTATAAGTTCTATGATCTCCTGTCAAATATCCAAAAGAACATATTTCAATACCTACAGAATGTCTATTCATGTAATAAGATTCAGTAGCTCCTAAATGCCATCCTTGACATCCTTCAGGAAAAGCTTGTAAAACTTTACCGTCATAATCATTATTGTTATTTCTAACATCCTGGCCACCTAGAACAAACTCTGTTGCTACTCTACCTCTAGAATCTCTACCCCAATGATCTATACATCTATATGGATTAGAGCCTCCTGCCGTGTGGTGCAAGAACAGATAATCATTTAAGATCTTGTGTTCTGCTTCTATATACTCTCCTTTAGGTAAGAAGTATCTTTCAATAGATAAACCTTCTTCAGTCATAAATGAAGAACCTTTAATATCTGTATCTAGTATGCCCATAGCTTCTAAAGTCTTAGGCCCTACTATACCGTCAGCTACTAGATTATTTAAACTCTGCCATCTTATTACTGCAGCAGTAGTTTTAGGTCCCCAGATTCCATCTACAGTAGCATTAACTGCTTGTTGAATCTGCTTAACCATTGCGCTATCTTTTGATCCTTCCCTATACATCAGCTTCTTGTTTTAATGTTCTTTTCTTCTTTTTAGGTGCTTCTTCTTCTTGCTCCATAGAAGCAAAGATTTGTCCAGCTCTAGCCATAGCCATGTATCTACGGGTCTTATGTTCTTCAACATCTGCAGCCCATTTCTCATACTCTGCTTGTACCTTTAGAAAAGTAATTTCTGCTTTGTAATTGGCAATCATGTTCTTACGCATGGCCTCTAATTGCTCAGGTGTGTACTGAGTCTCTTGATCAAGAACTTGATCTTCTGTGTTGTTGGTTTTTTGTGACATAATAAAACTTATTTAGTTATACTTATTACAAATATAACCAAATAAGTTTAAATGTCAAATGTTTACTAAGGAACTTATTTTTTGTTAAGTTCTGTAGTTAGTTCATGGATAGCTTTAATAATACGCATTTCCATAGCGTTCATTTCTGACTTAAGATCGGTAACTGCAGTTTCATTTTTTTCTTTATTAGTTTCAACTACAACTTTTAACTTACTTATCCTTTCTTGAGCTATATCAATTGCATCTTCCATTGTTTCAATTTTAAGTTCTTGTAATTCTACTTTACCCTTAAGCTTAAACCAAACACCTAATGCACCAGCCACACCAGAAAGTATTGCCATTAAAAGTGATAAAGAAATTTGTAATCCTGAAGCATCCATTTTATAATTTTTTAACTAGTAAAACTTACTGGTGATTGATATGTTGTTTGTACTAATATTCCTACTCTATCAGTTGAAATCTGTATAGTAGTTCCGGAATCATTTCTAAGTCTGAAGTAAAATCCTCCAGTAACAAAAGGATCTGTTAAAGAGTTTGTATATGTCTCAAATACAAATTGATTACCTGATACGTCTGGATCTCTTGCCACTTTAATTTCACTACCAATTAGTGTATCATCTTGCATACGTATTAAACCTAAACCACATACAGCAATTTGATTTGAAGTTACTATTCCAAAGTTTACACGTATAGTGTGATGTAATCTTAAATCTCTATAGGGCTTACCTAAATCTTTAGGAATCATTATATGATCAGCAATAGATACTGCTGGGTTAGCTAAATTAAATTCACTTCCTACAGTTACTGCAATTGTTCCTGTCCCTGAAGCAGTAATACCATCTAATACAGCTGCGTTTGAAAAAACAGTACAGATTCTTATTCTACCATCTGCACCGCTTCCTAAAGCATGAGGTGTTAGCCTAGGTGTTAAAGCTCTAAGAGCTGCAAAGTGAGTAGTAACCCAATTATTAGCTGTAGTAAATTCATCCGTATCATAAGGCTCTGAATAGTTTACACCATCTATAACAACATTCAGTACATCCCCAAATGTTCCACTTACAATAGTAACAGTAAAAGAATGATGCAATAAATACTCATCATAACTTGTTGTACCATCAGGGTCTTTATCTGCTTCTGTAAAGAAAGTAAAACCGTTAGCAGATTCACCGTTAGTTAAAGTTACAGTAGCTACTGGAGTAGCACCCCATTGAGAAGATGCATGATTGTATAAATCCACTCCTACACCTAAACCACCACCAGCAGGATATACGTAACCTGTATCATCTTTATAATAAGTTTTTTGAACTGCTTTGTCAAAGAATGTAGTGTTATTAGGCACAGCACTCCAGTCAGCTGAACTATCTGTTACGCCACTATACTTATCTCCAGCAGCAGGTAAATATCCTAAATTTAATGCTGTATATGCCATGGTTATTTATTCATTAGTGTTTCACACAAAGTTTTATAAGCATCAAATGTTGCTTTTTCTTCAGCACTCAAATCAGCATAGTTTACAATAACTTGAGCTTCTTCTGCTGTCTCAGAATCTACAAATTGAACAATTGTTCTTACTGGAACAAACTCATCAATGTTATACTGAGTTACTGATTGTTTTAATTCTTTTGCCATTTTATCCTATTAATATATTTCCAAAGTTATCTTCTGTATTTGACTGAGCATTAGATAACAAGTTTAGTAATTGTGTCATCCCTCTACCGGTAAAGCCTGTTACATAAGGGCTAGTAGTTGGTGCGTCTACTCCATAAGCTGAAGCGTTAGCTACTTCTGCATAACAGTCTACTATTTCATCATTATTTTCTATACCGGTAAATCCGTGTCCAGTTGGATCATTGTAAGTAGAAATACCACTAGATTTAACTATTCTTCCTCTAGAAAAGAAAGCGGATAAAGAGGTACTTCTAGCAGTACAGTTGTATGTTTTTGAATTACTTCCTGTTGTCATTCCATATAAAGCTGTTGAGCTTCCTACGCAATTTTCTGCATAGTTTAAAGTACTAATTCCAGCATTTGCGCTTGAATATCCTGAGCAGTTATATAACTCTGATGCTGTACCTGTACTTATTCCAAGTTGAACTGTACTTCTACCTGTTGAATTAAAAAGTTTTGTTGTACCCACTAAGATACCAAAATTGGCTGTACTGTATCCTGTAATATTGTAAGCTTCACCGGTATTTACATAAATACCATAGCTACCGTCACTTCTAAAATAGCTATTAGATAGTTTACCTAAATCTAATCTAGAGAATAAATTATCTGCATGAACATGCACATTATCTGCAATTGAAGTTGCTCCATTAACTAAAAAAGCATTTGGAGATCCTGCAGTTGTACCTATTTGTCTATAGTAACCACCTGATAGTTTACCTGCTTGTACAATACAAGTATTACTTCCGTCTTCTGCTATTACAGTTACTCCTTGCAGTGTAATTTGGCTAGAACTATTAGATACTTTTAAACATACTCCAAGAACAGCTGTAGGAGCAGAACTTCCTGTTCTTTTTAGTGTACCATTAAATATAGTTACTCTAGCACCTACTCCTCCATCAGAAAGAGTATCATTTATATCTGCCGTAGCATACTCATAAGTATGACCATTAAGATTAATGTTTACTCCGCTTTTCATAAACACAGACACAGAATTAGTTTCTGTATAGTTTGTAAAAAGCTGTATTGTTTCACCTACAGTTGCAGCAGCTATAGCAGCACCTAAACTTGAATAGTAGGTATAAGCACCTGTAGCATCTGCAATACCAAAAACACCTGTACGTCCACCACTACCTCCAGTGTCAGCTATTGTGGCAAAAGGATTTGCAGCTGAAGGAGAGTTAGCATTTCTGATACCATCCCATTCATTACCTGTAAGTATTCTTTTGATTTCAGTACTCATAGTTTAAGCTGTTAATGCTGTTAGATAATAAACAGATGATCCAGATCCTGCAGTTATAGTAAATCCTCCAAGTTTTTTACCCGGTTCTGCTGTAAATTTAAATTCTACTCCTGAATCAATAGTTGCTGTAGTTGCTCCATTATCAAATGTGATTGCATCTGGTCCTATGTTTGCAATAGATGCAGAATAAAATAGATTATCTGCAATAGAACTGTTTGTACCTGTTTCTTTATTTACTATTGGAGTTTGTGTACCTGATGGTAAGATTACTTTAGTAAGATACTCTAATGGTGCTGATGGTGTACCTGGTGTATTAGATCCTGCTGCGTAGTAGATAGGAGCCTCCCAAGTTCCTGTATCAGGATTGTATATTCTTACTTCTTGCCAGGTATCTCCATTTGCATCTACAACTATTTTAGCTTCATAGTCTTGAGCAGTTCCTGTAAGAGCAATTAGTGCGTCAATTGCATCTTTAATATTTTTTAGTTGAGTTAAGCTTTTAAACTCATAACTCCAGTTGCTACCTTTGTCTCCTTGTTTAGGATTACCGTTACCAAGTGCCATATAAAAAAAATTTAAACAAACCTACTTAGAATTTCCCTAAGTAATTCTACTAATAATATAATAAATTTAGTTTACTCTGGCAACTTTTTAAAATAAAAAAAAGGGAAAGATTAATAATCTCCCCCTCTTTTCATGTTTAACCTAAGAAGTAATCAAGAACTCAAATATAATAAACTTTTTTTATAAATCATCAAAATCACCGTCAGAATTATCTAATTCTTCATTAGGATCTATACCCATATAGTTTTCATACGCTTTAGTAATCTCCCTATTTACTTCTTCTAGTATGTATGAAAAAAGCCTCATGGTTTCAGGAGCTATCTCCATATCTAACTCTTCTAAGATATTCCAAACTATATTGCTTGATTCAAATACAATCAAGTCTCTAATATCAGGCGCGTTTTCATCGTCAGTTACTAGAAATATACTTACGATACCCGTCCCTTTTAAAGGATGCTTTATCAACGAGGTCATTGAATTAAACCCAGGATCTGTAGTAATGGAGAGGCCAGGATACTTATCTTCAATAATTCTAGGTGCAATAAAAGCGTCATTACAAAAAAACACATCATAAATAACAGGAAAAAGAGGTAGCTTAATTTGCTGATGAAAGATCTTACCATGACTATTGTTTTCCATACGTTTGGTTTTAAGAAACAAATATAGTTAAAATCTCATTACTTTACGTGATGTTCCATCTATATAATACTCAATAACCAATCCTTTGTAGTCATTACCTACTGTTCTCCCTAATAGATCTGTAGTTAGTCGGATAGATGAATGCCCGGAGACTGCTCTAAATAAATTAATAGGTTCAAACTCTTCAGACTTGCCGTCATAGTCTACCTGAACTAGCTTATAGTAACTTGAGTTAGGAACTATAGTTAAGTCTTGTATTTGATATGTTATTTCTTCTGTACTGTTTCCTGCCCCAGGTGTCTGATTAATCAGCTCCCAATCATAGCCATCTATAGATCTATATACTAGAAAGTGGCTACTATTACTTTCAGATGCCGTGACCCACTTTAAATTAACCCCCTTATCAAAAAGACCCCCCTCAAAATATAACAGCTCTACCGGTAGTACTGTAGGAGATGACATGTCTAAAAATTCTATGTGAGCATACTTTCCATTACGGCTACCTGAACCTGTTGTGATCAAATCAAACGTAACTTGGTTAGCCGTGTTAGGTATTGTAGCAAATTGAAATCCTGAACCCAGGCCCTCTAATGCAAAGTAATACCATGAATTATCCATAAGATCATAGTAATAGAGTCTGAACTGATCCCCCGGTCTTAAATTAATATCCTGTCTCCAGAATAGATCTACCTGACTATATGAACTAAAGTCATAAATAGGAGATTCAAAAGCATACCACACATTACCTAGATAAGATCCTGATAGATTATAGCACAACATCCCGTTGTCTGATCCTGTATTGCCTCCGGGTGATGTCCATTCTCCAGGCCCATCAAAGCTATCAAACTCCTCCAATAAAGGAAGCGGTGTCTGCCCTTCTGTATAAGAGCATAACAAAACACATAAGGAAAGTAATAAATGTCTCATAAGCGTAATAGTATCTTCTATAGTATAAGATACCAATTTAATCCCGGTAAACCAAATATTCTGTAATAGCATATGTGAGGGGTCTTTATATAAACCACCCCCGGCCTGCTCCTGAGTTGGGGCTACCCCCCACACTTGCCAGCACACGCATGCTTTTTCCTGCAGAAAAATAAAAAAGCATGCTTTTCCTACAGAAAGTTTGACACTTTCTGATCACACTGCCCTCACACTGCCCTGCACACACAAGCTCACATGCTTGTCTTGTACTTGTCAGACAAGACAACATGCTCACTTGTTCCAACACAGTCACAGACCTCCTCCTCACTTATAAGGCGCATGATCTTATCAGATCAACTGCCTTA
>Ga0209536_100013029_pt1 | contig 12026 bp, 9 predicted proteins | sample DeeMarSeWOR28_12_FD_187461 | JGI IMG/M metagenome (GOLD analysis project Ga0209536, IMG submission 187461) | Marine sediment microbial communities from White Oak River estuary, North Carolina - WOR-2-8_12 (SPAdes) (version 2) | ecosystem: Environmental > Aquatic > Marine > Intertidal zone >...
TTTCTCCATCATCATTTGAAAGAAATACTACATATCCTTCCTTATTGTTGTTATCAATCTCCATATCCGAGGAAAACTTAAATAACACGCCAAGTGTATTTTCTTCTGTTCTTAAATTACCGGAATAAATATTCCCATTTCTTGTTAAGGGAACATCCAGAGTATTGTAGAGTTTATTTCCATAAAGGTATGCCACCAATCGGATCTCCTCTTTCCCTTTAAGACTGCTGCTATCGGGATTGTATTTTACGGTAATATCTTGTCCGGGACGTATTATTGCAGGTGAGTAATGAAAACTACCGTTAAAATGCTCTTCAGAGGAGCAGGATAGGAATAGTACAATAACTGATATTATGAGAGTAGAATAACTAGAAGCAAATTTCATTTTATCCCTTTATTAAAATTCATTAACAAGTGTATAAAAATAAGGATAGATTTTACAATTACTAGTTTAATTATGATGAATGGATTATTTAATGCACCAGAAGTTTGAATCCTGTTCCATGAATATTCACTATTTCTACTGCGGGATCTTCTTTTAAATATGATCTCAGTTTGGTAATGTAAACATCCATACTTCTTGAGGTGAAATATGTATTTTCGCTCCAAATTTCATTAAGAGCGGACGATCTGTCTAAAATATCATTCCTGGTGATTGCCAGCATACGTAAAAGTTCAGATTCTTTTGAGGTAAGCTTTCGCACATTGCCATTAATATTCAGAGCACGTCTGGAATAATCGAATATGTATTTCCCGATTGTTAATGGTTCAACAATGTTTTTCTTCTGGTTTGATATTATAATTCTTTTAAAAATATTTTCAATTCTCAGTAGTAATTCCTCACTGCTAAAGGGCTTTGTTAAATAATCATCACCTCCAAGTTTTAATCCCTTTATTCTGTCTTCAACCAGTGATTTAGCAGATAGAAAAATAATAGGTGTTTTCTTATCTAATTTTCTTATTTCGGTCGCTAGTGTAAATCCATCTTTCTTCGGCATCATAATATCTAATATTAGTAATTCATATGAGTTGTTATAATATGCGTTCAAGCCATCAACACCATTGAGAACATGATCTACTTCATAGTTTTTTATTAAAAGAAAATCCTTTAAAATGGTTCCGAGATTAATATCGTCTTCAACTAATAATATTTTCTTTTTATTATCTTTCATATGGTAAATATAAAATAAATGTTGTTCCTTTATTAAGTTTGCTTTCAACAGCAATGGTTCCACAATGAGCTTCAACAAGCTTTTTCACATAGCTCAATCCAATTCCATATCCTCTTACATCCTGAATGTCTCCTGTAGGCACACGATAAAACATGTCGAATATTTTTTTCTGTTGATATTTATCTATCCCAATTCCATTATCGGATACTGAAATTGATATGCCATCACTTGTATTATAGGAACTAATTTTTACCTGTGGTTTATCTCCCGAGTATTTTAGTGCGTTATCAAGAATGTTATTTAATATGTTAGTAATATGATGCTTATCTGCAATTACTTCATTATTATCAGCGCGAAGTTCTAATACTATTTCAGCATTTGCTGTATCCAATCTTAGTTTATTACTGCTAACCAGATTTTGAATCATGGAGTGGATATCTATTTTACCTTTATTCAAACTATATTCGCCATTTTCGAGTAAAGCAGTATTTAAAAGCGAATCAACCATATTCTTCAAGCGCTGGTTTTCTTGTTCAATAATAGCCGAATATTTTTCAATTGCTACTTTGTCTTTATTTATTTCCGGTTCCTGCAGAGCTTCAGCCGCCAGTGCAATTGTGGATATTGGAGTTTTAAATTCGTGAGTGATATTATTAATGAGATCGCTTTTAATATCTGCTAATTTTTTTTGCCTTAAAAGAATGTGAACTGTTTTATAATAAAGAAAGATAATTGAAAAAATGAATAGCAAAGATATAAGCAGCGTTGTAGAAACTGAGCGCAGCAGATATCCTGTCCTGTTAGGGAAAGAGAGTATCAAAAAGTTGGCAGATCTGAATACTTCTTCAGGAAAAAGTTGTGCTGTGTAAGAAGATTTATTTAATTCAATAATTTGATCTGAATTGTTCACGAATAGAATAGTATCTCTTTCTTCAGATTTGATCCCAAATAAATAATCGGCAGAGATTCCATTATTCATTAAATTATTCTTAATATTTTTTTTCAGCTCAGCTTCGTCTATTCTTTCTTCAACATTTTGTGTCTCACCAATCAGCATCAATTCTTCTACAACTTCATTTACAAATCTTTTTTTATGTACCTTAATGGAATCAATTTGTAATGATGATAATTTCCGAATTTCAGTTATTCCAATTTTATTTCCATCTTCATTTGTATTAATTTCAACTAAAACTTTTGAACTGTCATTACCCTCGTTGACTTCCATTCTAACCACAACATCAGAATCCCCGACGTTATAATTATAGCTGCTGACCCATGTTCTGTTTTCCCTCTGAACAATATCTTTCTTATTTACAAAATCATTCTTAATAATAAATACATCATTCGTATCCGGTTTTATAAGTTTATGCACGACAAATTCAGCTGATTCATCCTGACTGATTTTTTTTACTACGGACTGCATTGCGTCATTTACATTGTAGTCGAACAATTTCCCCTCAAGTTCGATTGCATTCTTTATCCAGAATATTTGAACGGCAATCAAACCCACCAGTGCAGCACTCATAAAACCAATAATTATTCTTAATTTATTCTCTTTCATCACCTTTAAAATAAGTTATATAAAGCAACTATACTTCAATTTTAACATTATTTAACAAAAATTAACAGCACATTAACACATTATGAGTCGTCATAATATTAAATTTGATTAGTAAAATTAACAAACTTAAAGGAGTATTAAATGTTTGGAATAAGAACTTCTGTAAATATCATTTACGCTGCATTAGTTATATTATTGCTAAGTTCATCTGGTTTTGCACAGGAAAAACTGAAGGATAAATTAAGTAAAATAGAAGGTCATGTCGATAAAATAACCATCAAGGCCGGTGGAGAAGAATTTACTTTTGAAGGAGAAGAAGCAGAAAAGCTGTTTAATAAAATGAAAGATAATACAAAAAGTTCAAATACTTTTGTAGTAAAAGTAGATGAAGAAGGGGGAGAAGGAACAAAGAAAATAATAATTAAATCGGATGGGGATAGTGAGGAAATTTACGAATTTAATTCTGAAGAAGGTGAGAACGCAGTCTGGTTTAGTGATGATAAAAGTCTGCATAGTCTAGATAAGAATATAAAAGTGGAAATTGAAGACGGCAAAAAAAAGGTAACCGTGACCACTAAAGAAAACAGTGAAGAAAAAACAGAGATCTATGAGGGAGAAGAGGCTGAAGAATATCTTGATAAAATGAAATCGGAATATGGTCACGATATGCTAATCGAAATTAACAAGGATGGTGAACATAAAGAGATGAAGAAAATAATCATCGAAAAAAAAGAGACAAAAGATAAAAGCGATAAATAATATCTTCCTCCACGAAGACAGCGCTCTTACAAATAAGGGCGCATTTTTTTAAAAAAATATTCTGTAAGTAAATAAATCTCTTTCCATAATTTTTCTTATCTTTAAACTCAAATTATAGCTTCTCCCAATTAAACTTTAATAAAAATATTTCTATGCACAATTCTGAACCCCAAAGTCGATACCGCGGGATGGTTTATTCTTATTCGAAAGACAGACAAAAATTAAAGTTTGCTTACTATCTGCTCGCAACAGGATTTAGTATATTTTTTCTTACTTTGTTTGGGGTAACCAACGGTGTTTCCGAATGGATTGATTATTATTTATTAGATAATCTTGGCTACACAAATAAGTGGAGCAAAACTTATGGTTCATCATTACTTGTACACATGTTAAGCGATTTAGCTGCATTGGCCGGCAAGGTTCTTCTTTTTATAGCAACTACTTTTATAATTATTTATTACAGAATACGAAAAGAATATAAATTATTGTGGAAATTTTTAATAGTTATCGGCGGCGGCTCGTTATTATTATTATTAACTAAAATGATTTTTTCGGAAGATGTTCCCTATGAACCGATAGATCTGCTTATAAGCAGTGTTGCATCTTATCCAAGCGGACACGCATTTATGGCAATGTTATTTTATTTAACCATTGCTGTCTTTCTTACACGCAAGCAGAGAAGAAGAGAGGTTAGAATTTACACATTAGTTTTTGCTTCTGTAATTATTTTTCTTATTGGATTAAGTAGAATTTTTGGTGCACAACATAATTTAACAGAAGTGTTGGCGGGATGGTCTTTAGCTGTAATCTGGCTTTCCTGCTGCTGGCTGTTAGAAAGATTTATTAAAATAAATTATAAGTGGGACATTTGATACGATACAGGATTACTAATAAGTAAAATGTTTAATAGGTTCTCCTTTTTCGCCTATCTCTGTCATTGCTTCAATCCCGATATCTAAATGAAGTTGCGCGTACTTTTCCGTTACAACTTTATCTGATTCTTCTGTTTTAACACCATCGGGAACCATAGGTACATCCGAAACCATTAATAAAGCACCTCGTGGTATTTCGTTAACCAAACCAACTATAAAAAGCGTGGCTGTTTCCATATCAATAGCTATCGTTGAAAGAGTTTTTAAATAACTCTTAAATTTTTCGTCCCATTCCCATACTCGCCGGTTTGTGGTATAGACAACTCCGGTCCGGTATTCTAAATTTCTCGCTGCTATTTTATCAGACACAAATTTATGAAGTTTAAATGACGGCAGTGCAGGAACTTCAGGCAGTTTGTAATCATTGCTGGTACCTTCACCTCTTATTGCAGCCGTTGGAAGAATATAGTGTCCTATTTCCGATGAATCTTTTAATCCGCCGCATTTGCCGAGAAAAAGAACACCTTTTGGATTGCGTGCTGAAAGTAAATCCATTATAGTAGCAGCATTGGCAGAACCCATACCGAAGTTAATAATAGATAATCCATCGGCGTTCGTGGCGGTTTGAAAAGGACGTCCTGCTCCTTTTACTTCACAATTAAACTTCTCGCCAAACCTTGTAACATAATCGTGAAAATTAGTAAGAAGCATGTAGTCACCAAACTCATCAATCTGAGTTCCGGTGTAGCGTGGCAGCCAGTTTGTCGCTATTTCTAATTTTGTTTTCATAATTAAAATGAAAAATAAATAAAATTATCGATTTCCTTACCTTTGAATACCAAATTCGTTTCAATTCTAAAAATTTATTTTGGATGATAAACCGAGAACAGTTATTTTAAATAAAATCTCATTAACGGGCGGGTTTCAGAACGGCGTGCAACTTCTTTAAAACCTGCTGTTTTAAAAGCAGCAGAAATACCGGTCCAGGCAAAAGCATCGGGCATTTTATCCTTTTTCGGTTCTACCGGATAGCCCTCGAGTATTTTCCCGCCAAAGGATTTTACAAACTTTTTTGCGGCATTTAATAAAGCAATACTTAATCCCTTTTTTCTGTAATGCTTATGAATAAAAAAACATACTACAGACCACACGGGTTTTTCATCAACGGCTTTTAATATTTTTGAATTATCTAATCTTGAAAAGTCTTCTCTTGGTGAAACTGAACACCAGCCAACAGGTTCATTATTATGATAAGCAATAATACCAGGAATATTATCAGAAAAAATTATTTTCTTCATTGCTCTCTTATTGCCATTGCCTTTTTGTTTTTCCCATACAGAAGACTTCACACGCCAGTACATACACCAGCAACCGGCACAGGCACCCTTCTCACCAAAGAGTGTTTCAAAATCCTTCCAATTCTCTTTAGTAACAGGGTAGAATTTATAAGATGATTTTATTTTTATTTCTTCGACCATTAATAAAAAAAACTTAATCATCCCGAAGTACCGGGATGACTAGGAATGAAATGATTATAATTATAAGCCAATGAATTATCTTGTTGCTTCAACTACCATGTTCTTAATTTCTTTACCGTCTGTATATATGAACATTTCCATAACATGCTTATTATTGTTAATTAACTGTACTGTTTGACGATACTCTATTTCATTACCGCTCATCGGATCAACCATTGTACCTGTAAAGTTCAGGGTTTTAGAAGCCTCATCATATGTTCCATGAGAAACGGATAATCCTGTACCTAAATTGTCAATCCAGACTGCTATAAATTCCTTCGTTGCGTTGTCATAAGCTTGTAAGTTCATTCCAGTGAAAGGCATTCCCATAACCATTCCTTTATGAGTTGATTTCGTATACCTGCCTCCCATTATCATTTCTACCGACATAGTTCCTTCACTTTCCATTGGTTCGCCGGCAGGATCCATCCAGAAAGTATTTTTTGTTTTCCATTCGCCAACACTTGCTGCCATCATTTCGTGCATAGGACCCGGTGTCATATAATCCATCCATGCTTTTTGTTCTGCAGACATTTCCTCCTGAGCAAACATTGTTGGGATAAACAACAGAAATAATATAAGAGTTAAAAATGATTTAAACACAGCGCCTCCTTGTGGATTTATTAGTAAGAATTAAGTTAGTAAAAATTTTATAATTATAATTGGTTCATCGAGAACAAAATTTATTCCTTCATTTTTAATACAACAATAGTCACGTCATCGTTTGGTGTATTGCCATTCCTCCACTCATCGACCTCATCTACCAGATCATCAACTATATTTTGCGCATTATTATGACCAGTTCGTTCAAATGTAGCTTTAACTCTTTCATAATCATACATTTCCTTCTTGTCATTAAACAACTCTGCAAGTCCATCACTGAATAATAGGATTGAATCACCTTTGTAAAGTTTTACTTTAGTATCCTGGTACTCAAAATTATCAAAAGCTCCCAGAGGCATACCTTTTAGCACGATTGGTTCAACTTTATTACTTTCGTTTCTGTAAATATAAATCGGGGGCATTCCTGCACAGGAAGCAGAAAGTTCATTATTCTCAATTTTCACAAAAGACAATGCCATATACAAATTTCCAAGATTCAATTGCTTAATTGTCTGTGTACATTTTTCAAAAAATGTTTTAGTATTTGTATCAGCTGCATTTGAAATAAACAAGCCTTTTATAACAGAGACCATAGTACCGGCTTTAAGTCCGTGTCCCGTGGCATCGCCAACTACAATTGTAAGAGAATCATTTCCATCTTTATAAAAATCATAATAATCACCACCCACTTCAGTAGCTGTTTGCATATGAACAGCTATATCAAGACTTGAAACTTTGGGAAGTTCCTTTGGCAGCATTGATAATTGTAATTTACGCGCCTCTTCAAGCTCATGAGTTTTTCGTTCATTTTCTGCCTGTATAGCTCTTGCCTGTGCTTCGGCTGTTTTTGCGCGGAGTTCAGCTTCTCTAATTTGTGAGTGGTCTCTTTCACTTTTAATTACACGCGCTTGCTGGAATTTATGAAGCGAGTAAAGGAACCCGATTGCTACCAAAAAATATAGTAGATAAGCCCACCCGGTTTGCCACCAAGGTTTTGTGATGATTATCTTAACACTTGCACCTTCATAATTCCATACTCCATCGTTATTTGAGGCAATCACTTTAAAGACATATTCTCCCGGATCGAGATTTGTGTATGTTGCACGCCTCTGGTTTTCAGTTTTTATCCAATCATGATCATAATTTTCAAGCATATATGCATATTTATTTTCCTTAGGTTTGTTATAATGCAGCGCAACAAATTCAAATGAAATATCATTCTGCCAATGGGATAAAGTAATTTCATCGGTTTCTGAAATATGTTTTTCGAGAGGAGAATCACCTCCAATCGAAGCCGATTTATTAAATAGTTCAAAGTCGGTGATTGCAATTCTAGGCGGGTAAGGATTGTTTCTTAAACTATCCGGATAGAATGAATTTAATCCATTTATACCACCAAAAAACATTTCACCTGATGAGCTGTAAAACTCTGCCTGCCCGTTAAATTCCCTGCTTTGCAATCCATCATCCATATCAAAATTTGTAAATATATTTTTTACCGGGTCATACTTGGTGATGCCCCTGTTGCTGCTCATCCAGATGTTACCTTTTTCGTCTCCCACTACCGAATAAATAACGTTGTTTGGAAGATCGCTGTTCTCATCCGTAAACAGTGTAAACGTCTCAGTTTCCGGATCAAATCTATTTAAACCGCCACCAAAAGTTCCAATCCAGATTATCCCATCATCATCAATAAAAATTGATTGAATTGAATTATCACTTAAGCTGTTTATATCTGAAGGATTGTGTTGGTAATTTGTAATAATTTCACCACCTGTATCAAAAACTTCCCTGCGTTCTTTTTTCCTGTCTTCCGGGTTCAGTACAAGTTTACTTAATCCTCCGCCAAGAGAACCAATCCACAAATTTCCGGATTTATCTTGTGCAACAGTCCGAACAGAATTGTTTGGTAAACTGTTCGGATTCTCCGGATCGTTCTGAATCCTGAAAAATGTTTCTGTTTCTCTATCAAATAAGTTCAGTCCGCCAAAATCGGTACCAATCCACAATCTGCTCTCACTGTCTTCATAAATATCGCGGATAAAATTATCACTAATACTATTAATATCATCCTTATCAAATCTATAGTGTGAAAAGGTTTCTGTTTTTCTATCAAACTTTTCAAGTCCGCCACCGTATGTACCAATCCAAAGGGTACCTTCTTTATCCTCAAAAACTGCCCACACATTGTTAGCTGAAATACTTTTAGGATTATTAAGATCGTTAGTATAGTGCTTTACATTCCTTCTGTTCTTATCAAACCTGTTCAAACCTCCTTCAGCCAGTCCGACCCATAATTCACCGAATCTGTCAAGGTAGATAGCTCTGACAATTTGTGCATTCAGACTATTAGGATCATTAGGATTATATTCGTAGGAGTTAAACTTTTTTGCATAATAATCGATTTTATTCAATCCGCCTGTTGCAGTGCCAATCCACAAGACCCCTGTGGTATCTGCATATACACGGGTGATAGCATCGTTACTCAGGCTGTTTGGATCTGATGGATTGTATTCATAATGTGTGAATGATTCTGTTTGCGGATCAAACAAATAACCACCATCAAAATCACCGGTTACGAGCAAAATTTTCTCAAACATATCTTTAGCAAAACCTATTATTACATTGCCTCTGCCGCCCTTTTTTGATGGATTAGGCAGATATGATTTAAACTTGCCGGTTTCCCTATCAAATTTGTTCAAACCATTTGCGGTTGCTATCCAGAACGTGCCGCTCTTTGACTCTAATATCTGGCTGCCTACATTGCTGCTGATCGAATTCGGATCCGATGGACTATGTTTATAAAATGTAAAGTTATTTTTATTAGTATCGAACCTGATTAATCCCTTACCACCTTTAATTTCCTGAATGCTGCCGGTTGTAATCCAAAGAATCCCCGGTTCCTTTTTTGATTCATAAATAGAAGAAATATATGTTTTATCAGATTTATTTTCGTTTATCTCTCCATAAAATAATCTTTCAAAAGATTTATCTTCTCTATTAAATTTATTCAATCCATTTTGAGTACCAAACCATATTCGATCTGATAAGTCTTCGTATACCCAGTTAATGTTGTTGTGGCTTAAACTTGCCGGATTATCCGGATTGTTCTGAAAGTGTTCAAACTCCCCTGATGATTTATTAAAATAATCTACACCACCTGCAGCAGTAAATACCCATATATTTCTACTCTTATCTTCAAAAGCAAAAATAATAAAATCAGAACTTATACTTTTTGGATCTTGAGGATTGTGTCTGAAGTGAGTGAATCCTTCTGTTTCCCGGTTAAATTTATTTAATCCACCACCCGTGGTTCCAATCCAGATAAATCCTTCACTATCTTCAAAAGTACATTGAATTTGATTATTAGATATCGCAGTCGAATCGAAAGGATTGTTTCTATATACAACGAAATCATAACCATCATATTTATTCAATCCCGATTCAGTTCCGAACCACATAAATCCTTTGCTGTCCTTCATAATTGTATTTATGATGCTTTGAGACAGACCCTGCTCTAAAGATATATGTTCAAATTTTATATCAACCTGCTGTGCAATTAATCGTGAAAAAGTTAAACTGATTAAAAGGGCAACTAATATATATCTGTACATCTTTTGTACAAGCATATTTTTTCTTCTAATTCGTTAGTGATCAAATATTAATGTTATGCGCTGGCATCTATTTACTGTATTCTAAAGTAAAAAAATATCAATATATATTTATAAAACAAATTAAATTAGTAATACTTGCTGAATAGAATTACGCGATAAAATAAAAGACTGTTGTGGAAGATCTATTGATGATGAATATGTGTAAAAATCTATCTGAATTTGGCTGACTTCACCAGACTAAAATTATAATTAATCCTGTTTCGAATCTAAGCCCAAAGATGCTCATATTTATGTCCACTGCCTGTGTTAAACAATACTACTTGCTCATTCTCAGCAATCCAACCCTGTTCCCTCAGCTTTTGGAATGCAGCCAGGGTTGCACCTCCCTCAGGTGATGCAAATATTCCCTGAGTTCTTCCAATCATATTGGCTGATACCATCATATCTTCATCAGATACCCCGATAGCCGTCCCGTTACTTTCGCGGAGAGTTTGGAGCATTAAAAAATCGCCCACAGCAGCCGGAACCCTTAATCCATCAGCAATTGTAGAAGCATTCTGCCACATTTCAGCAAACTCAGTATTTTCCTCAAAAGCTTTAACAATTGGTGCACATCCAGTTGATTGTACTGTAACCATCCGTGGTCTTTTCGAATCAATCCAGCCAAGCTGTTCCATTTCATCAAAAGCTTTCCACATGCCAATCAGACCTGTACCGCCTCCGGTCGGATAAATAATTACATCGGGTAATTTCCAATCAAGCTGCTCAGCGAGTTCATAGCCCATTGTTTTTTTACCTTCAATTCTATAAGGCTCCTTTAAAGTTGAGATATCAAATCTTCCGTATTTCTTAACAGCCTCAGCAGCTGCTTTTCCGCAATCGGTAATTAAACCATCGATTAAAGTAACTTCTGCTCCAAGCGCTTTACATTCTGAGATGAACGGACGGGGAACATCATTCGGCATAAACACATAGGATTTCATTCCAGCTAAAGCAGCATATGCGCTCATAGCCCCTGCAGCATTGCCTGCAGATGGGATTGATACTTCTTTTACCCCAAGCTCATAAGCACGGGATACAGCTACTGATAAACCTCGCGCTTTAAAAGAGGTAGTGGGATTCAAACCCTCATCTTTTATATAAAGATTTAAAAAATCTAATTCTTTACCGAGTCGTGTTGCTTTAAAGAGAGGTGAAAATCCTTCACCTAAAGAAAGTATGTACTTCTCATCCTTAACGGGAAGAACCTCACGATATCGCCAAAGGTTTTGTTCTCTATTTTTTAAATCTTCTATGGATATCTTTTTTTTCGCAGAAAATAAATCATACCTGGCCAGAAGAGGTTTGTTACATTCAGGGCAAAGGTTCCAAAGTTTGTCGGTTTCATAATTTTTTTTACAGTAGCCGCATTCAAGATGCGAAAAGAAATTCATTTTTCTTCCACAATGTTATATTAATTATCCAGTCTCTTTAGCACTTCGGTTTTTATCAATCCAATACGCCCACGCAATTAACAACCATTGGGCAAGGCTAACATATCCAACAGCTTCTGCTGATTCGGGCGGTGGGCCGAAAAGATTAGAGAGATAAATTATAGCGAAGAAAATTAACAGAGACCAAAGTGAATACGCTCCAACCTTACTTTTGGCTTTTGTTATAGAGATGTACAAATATACACCTGCAATAAAAATTCCACTTTCAATAATGATGGTAGCAATAATCGAATTCCACAAACCTAATCCCACAAAAAGTGAATCACTTCCTAATAAAAGCGGCAGATCGGGGCGATGGGTTATAAAATCCAATATCCAATGGCTTAGGACTAAAATTCCCAGCAGGAGAGAAGTTTTCAAATCCTTTTTAATAAAATAATAAACCACTCCGAAGAGAAGCGCCCAGATAAGAACTCCAAGCAGACTATGTGAGAA
>Ga0209536_100013030_pt1 | contig 12025 bp, 8 predicted proteins | sample DeeMarSeWOR28_12_FD_187461 | JGI IMG/M metagenome (GOLD analysis project Ga0209536, IMG submission 187461) | Marine sediment microbial communities from White Oak River estuary, North Carolina - WOR-2-8_12 (SPAdes) (version 2) | ecosystem: Environmental > Aquatic > Marine > Intertidal zone >...
ATGTATACCTACAACGCCAAAAAGAATGACTGGTGGAAGGATATTACCCTGGTGGTCTGGGGACCGTCGGCCAAGTTGCTCGCAGAAGATAAAGAGCTCCAGGAATACATGCAGCGCATCATGGATGTGGGGGTCGAGGTCAGGGCCTGCAAAGGGTGTTCGGATCAGTATGGTGTTTCCGAACAACTGGAAGCACTGGGGATCACGGTGCTCTATATCGGAAAAGAGTTTACCGACTACATTCAGCAGGGCCGGAACGTGCTTACCATCTAGACCAGCTCCTTCCGCTTCTCATACACTTTAGTCACTGCCTGAATGATATCGTCCATGTCATCTTTTTCGGCCAGCAGCATATTCTGTGTGAACCAGACCGCCTCCCGGGTGAGTTGATCATTTTCGGGCAGCTCATGCAACTCATCCCTGTACCTCTGCAATCTTTCCTGTGAGAAAAGCCGCTTGTAACCCCTGGAGTTGATCGCTTCTTCGATCAGACCGTCATGATACTGCATCCCATATCCGCCCATGCAGGGGATCCCTTCTGCCCTCAAGGCAGCCAGGAACTTATCCCTGGACAGGTCATCAAAATGTTCTTTTTTGTACCGGAAGGGGTAAAAATGGTATGCGGAACGGTTGGCTCCCTCACTGAGCTGATAGGTAATGATTCCGGGAATATCCTTCAATTTGGAATCGAGGTACAGTGCATTTTCCAGCCGTTTGTCCGCATCCTTTCTGGCGCGCTTCATCTGCGACAGCAAAATCACTGCCTGTAATTCGGTCATCCGCTTATTCGATCCCCTGACAGGGTAACCGTGCATGGCTGCCATGGAATCCCCATATGGCCGGCCGCAGTTGTGGTAGGACTGGCAAAGGTCCATTACGGCATCGTCATTCCCAACCACGGCGCCCCCCTCTCCTGAAGGAATATGTTTCGAGTTCTGGAAACTGAAACAACCCAGGTCCCCCAGGGTTCCGCACATTTTTCCATCATACTCCGCCAGCCATGCCTGGCAGGCATCCTCAATGACCACCAGGTTGTGCTTTTTTGCTATCGCGTTGATTCGGTTCATATCCACCGGTAATCCCAGGATATGCACGGGCAGCAGGGCCCGGGTCCGGTCATTGATCTTTGCTTCGATCTTATTTGGATCGATGGAGAAAGTTGCCTGGTCCGTATCTGCGAAAACCGGCAGGGCTTTCTGGTTGAACACCACGTTATAGGTGGCAATGAAAGTATACGGGGAGACGATCACCTCGTCCCCTGCATCCACACCCAGGACCTGCAGCGCAGTGATCAGGGCGGTGGTTCCGCTGGCTGTGGCTACTGCGCGCCTGGCCCCGATCAGGGCAGCATACTCCTGTTCGAACTTTTCAACGTTGTTTCCCTGACCACTCCACCAGTTGCCGCTCCGCAGCACTTTCAGCATCGGTTCTTCCGCATCTTTGTTCCATACGGGCCATTTCATCCAGCCCTCTGTTCTTACAGGATCCCCCCCCTGGATAGCGAGTCTGGAAGAAGCAGTTGTGGCAATGCTACTGTACGCGGGGATGCGTCCGGCCAACATGGTTCCGGCTGTACCTGCAGCTGTTCCGGCAATGAATTTCCTACGGGACAACAGTTTTCTTTTCATGATTTCAGGGTATTAGTCAGGGTAAGTTAAGTTAATTCCGGTCATGAGTCAATCCGGATTGTTGCCATTCCTCAGATCAACCGATCCCTGCATTTCAAGTAATTCCGACATTTTTGTTTTTCATTTAGAAATATTCTAAATTGATTTTTCATCCTGAAACTGAGATCTATGAAAAAATTAATCGCAGAATTCATCGGAACACTCTGGCTGGTGCTTGGAGGTTGCGGGAGTGCGGTACTGGCAGCTTCTTTCCCGGAGCTCGGGATCGGATTCGTTGGAGTGGCCATCGCTTTTGGCTTAACCGTGCTGACCATGGTCTATGCCATCGGGCACATCTCGGGCTGTCATCTGAATCCGGCGGTTTCCATTGGCCTCTGGATAGGTGGACGTTTCAACGGAAAGGAGGTCCTTCCTTATATCCTGGCCCAGGTGCTTGGCGGGATTGCCGGTGCCGGAATACTGTATATCATTGCCACAGGGAAGTCCGGTTTTGAACTTGGAAGTTTTGCTGCCAACGGTTATGGGGAGCATTCACCTGGAGGATACAGCATGCTGGCGGCTCTCGTAGCGGAATTTGTGATGACCTTTATGTTCCTGATCATCATCCTGGGAGCCACCCATCCCAAAGCACCGAGTGGATTAGCCGGGGTAGCCATTGGTCTGGGACTGACCCTGATTCATCTGATCACCATCCCGGTTACCAATACCTCTGTGAATCCTGCAAGAAGCACCAGTCAAGCTGTTTTTGTAGGGGATTGGGCCCTGGGGCAGCTCTGGTTGTTCTGGGTTGCTCCCATCCTCGGGGCCATTGTGGCAGGTTTGCTTTATAAGACGCTGTCACCCGATAAGGAATAATCCTCATATCATGAGCCATTTCATACCTCTCATTCTTACCCTGCTCTTCTCCCCAACGTTCACATTTCATGGCGGGGAAAGGACACCATCTGAAACTCTACCCATTTCCTCCATCCATTCACAGGCAACTGGCCAGGAGCTTTTCCTCAAACATGCCGATCATGCCCTGAACATTATGTCGGAGGCGGCCAGGGAGATGTCGGTGCAGGGGGTGGCCGTTGTGGTTTTCGTCCCGCAGGAACCGGACGGTACCTGGATCTCAAAAATGAAGGTAGCTGGCGCCATGACCAACGGAAGTGCCAATTTCCTCGCAGTCGCCTATTCAAAGGCTGCTGAAATGGCCGATACCCGTCAAAACAGCGGAAACAGGAAAGGGGATCCCCTGCACGGTGAATTCGGGTACCAGGGAGGGGTAATTGAGAAGGTGAAAGCGGGGTACCTCATGGCAGTGTTCTCCGGTGCCACCGGTGAGCAGGATACGGAAATAGCCGTGAAGGGACTGGAGGTGGTAAGGAAGGGATTTGCAAACTGAGTATCGGATGACGGCAGGGTTTAAATGTATCGGTACCTTCCTGGTTTCATGGCTCTGTTTGATACCAGCGATCGGACAGGAAGATGCCTGGCCGGCCGGGAAGTCCCCGGTTCATATCACCCGGTTGGTGACCGGGGATCTGCTTTCACGGGATGAATTTATGATGTACCGGACCGAGCAGGTAAGGGCGGTTCATTACGCGGAGGTCTGCACCGCGTTTGGAGCTGCCCGCCTGGCAGGCTGGCTGGAGGATGAAGAGACACTCGACAGATTATCTGTGCGATACCTGAAGGTGCTCGATGAAGGGATCGAGAATACGGCGAATCATGTGGACGCGAATGTCTATGGCATTTTGCCCTTGGAGCTGTACCGGCATACCGGCAATCAGCGCTTCCTTCAACAGGGAATGGAACTGGCTGATGTTCAGTGGGAGCATCCACTGCCCGGCGGTCTGACCAATCAAACCAGGTACTGGATCGATGATGTCTGGATGATCGGTAGCCTGCAGGTTCAGGCCTTCAGGATCACCGGTGATACCACCTACCTGAACCGGGCAGCCCTGGAGACTGCAGCCTATCTGAAAAGACTTCAGCAATCCAACGGACTCTTTCATCATGGACCGGATGCTCCCTTTTTCTGGGGACGGGGAAATGGCTGGGTGGCTGCGGGACTGGCAGAGGTCATCTCAGAATTGCCTGAAAATCACCCCCAATTCGGGATTATTTCAGAGGGGTACATGAAGATGATGACCGCCCTCCTGGAATATCAGGCACCCGGCGGGATGTGGCGACAGCTGATCGACGTGGAATCGGCATGGGAGGAAACCTCTTCTACCGCCATGTTTGGTTATGCCATGGCTGTAGGTGTGCAAGAGGGGATCCTGGATCCGCAGGTATTCGGAAACTGTTACAATAAGGCCTGGTTGGCACTGACCGAAAAAATCTCCCCGGAAGGTCAGGCAGAGGGTGTCTGCGTGGGAACGGGTCAGAGCAAACAGGAGGAGTATTATTTGAACCGGCCCACCGTCACAGGGGATTTTCACGGTCAGGCCCCGATACTCTGGCTGGCATACCGCCTGATGCTGGAATAGTGAATATCAAATTCAGATCAGGTTCTTCTCTTTCAGGGTTCTCCTGACCTTCAGATGGTGGGCCTCTGTCTTTTCCTCCATGACATCGAGGATTTCCCGGAACCCCGGATCCTCCCTGATTGGATCCAGCAGGGGATCGATCCTGAGGAAAGGTAGCAACAGGTAGTTGAAACTCTTCTGCTGGGAGAATAACCGAAGGTGTTCCAGGGCCCTTTCCCGCTCCTTACGGTAGGCATAATAGACCGAAAGGCTCAGATGTTTATACATGGAGTTGTCCTGATCCGCATACTCCTTGTAAGCCCTGAACAAGCTGTCCGACACCTGCTCCATTCCCACCCTGGCATACACCAGCCCGATCTTTGCATCTTCGCCCCTGTCGATCCGCATATTCAAAGAATCCTTTATTTCCAGAAAGCGGCCGTAGTAATTTTCAGCACTTGGATAATCCCGCAGATAGTAACAAACGTTTCCTGCCTCCTGCAGGATGTCGTACCTGTCTGGTTCCTTTGACAGAGTCTCAACCACCATGTTCCGGGTTCTTTCCAGGTCACCGTCCCTGGCAAACAAAATGTATGCCTTCACATATTCCGAATAGAGGTTATCCGGATTATACTCCAGCGATTTCTCAATATAGCGGAGCGATTCATCGATAAACCCTGCCTGCAGCAGAGCGTTGCTCAGATGCATATAGATGTAGCTGGCATCGGTCGAATCGTGCGCTCCGATATCCAGGCGGATTCCCATCAGGGCATACTCAAGGTATTTCTCATTATCGGGGACATAACTGGTATAGAAATCGGAAAGCAGATTGATGACGGTGGCAGAGTTGGGATTGTATTCCAGTGCCTTCTCCAGGAAAGGAACCGCATCGATGTACTCCCTGTTGTTGATATGAAATACCGCTTTGGCAATCAGGCTCTGAGGCAGCCTGGGGTCGTACAACAGTGCCTTATCGGCGTTGTCCTCCGCCTCCTTCAGATATCTTTTTTCCAGCTGTGCCCAGTCGAGTAAACTGTAAGCGATCGACAGATCCGCATAGGCACGGGCAAATTCCCCGTCGAGTTCGATGGCACCTTTAAAGAGTGGTATCGACTTTTCCAGCCCTTCCCTGGTTTCCTGGTAAAAGTACTCCATTCCCTGAAGGAAAAGGTCATAGGCTGCCAGGTTATCCGTGGGTGGTGTGGCCATCCGCTCCTCCTCCTCCGGGGTGATATATGCCTCAATTTCGCCGGCAATATTACTGGCTACTTCCATCTGAAGCGAAAAAATATCCGCTGCCTCCCTGTTATACTGTTCGGACCATAACTGCTGATCGTCTGCTGCTGCAATCAACTGCACATGTAAAAGTATCTGGTCACCGATCTTCTGCCCGCTGCCTTCCACCACATAATTCACATTCAGTTCCCTGGCAATCTCGGCTATGGTTCTCGGATTCTCCCGGTATTTTTCCACGGAGGTCCGGCTGACTACCCTCAGGTCCTCGATCTGCTGGAGGTTATCCAGCAGAGATTCCATGATCCCGTTGATCAGATAGAGGTTGGTAGAATCGTTGCTGTCATTTTTGAAGGGCAACACGGCGATCGACTTTTCAGGGAGCCCTTTTTCCGATGCAAAAGGATTGTTGATAAGGGTAAGAAGCACTGCAGCCGCGACCAAAACCAATGCTGAGGCCACAAGGATCACATTCCGCCTGTTATTCCGCTCAGGTTCAGCAGGGTCCGGGGTTGGGTCTTCCCGTTCGCGCCTGGCTGCCTCCCCGGGAGGATATCCGTAATGCTCCCTGAAACATTTGATGAAATAGGAGGTACTGCTGAATCCCACCCTGTAGGAGACTTCAGATACATTGTATCCGCCCTCCTTCAGGAGCTCCATAGCTCTCCTCAACCTGACCTGACTTATAAACTGGCTTACCGAGAGGTGGGTGATCTTCTTAACCTTCCTGAGCAGGTTGGAGCGACTCATCCCTATGCTGGTTGCCAGTTCAGATACCCCGAAGCTTTCATCCTCCACATGTGCTTCGATCACCTCTGTAAGCTTCAGAATGAAATCGTTTTCAGTTGAGCCCGGGCCCTGCATAGGTTGCTGTCTGGAACGGGGCCGAGAAATTGTCCCGGCCTCCTTAAATATGAATTAAATATACGATTAACTCCTCAGTTGCGTCATAATTTATATCCATTCGTCATACTTTCTATCGCTGCCTGAAACTTCATAATACTTGAGTCATGGTTGTTCAGTCATGCATCGTGGTTTGGCCCACCTTTACATCAGTAAATGTTTGTTAAACCCATACATACTTTATTATGAAAACTCAACAAGTATTTTTTAAACAAGTGATGCGGCCGGCCATCAGCCTGATGATGGTACTTACCATGTTCGCCTGCGGTTCAGGAACAAATGGTGATGAACCGAACCCTGCTCAATCAGCAGCCCGGGAGAAGGAAACCGAAACTCCCTCCATGGATATCCATACGGCAACCGTGCTGGGAGACCTCAAGGTCATTCAGCAACACATTGATGCCGGCTCGGATCTGAATGAAAGGGAGCCTGCGGTCGGTTCCACTCCATTGATCTCAGCATCCGTATTTGGAAGGACCGAGGTGGCCGGGGCACTCATAGAGGCCGGCGCGGATGTAAACATCCAGAACAACGAGGGATCCACTGCGCTTCATACCGCTGCCTTCCTCTGCCGCACAGAGATCGTGGAGATGCTGCTGGCTCACGGTGCCAATAAGGATCTGTTGAATATCTATGGCTCCACTCCCCTGGCTTCTGTGGCGGGGCCCTTCGAAGATGTAAAACCGATCTATGATGAGTTCAGCAAGAATCTCGGTCCCCTCGGATTTAAACTCGATTATGAGCAGGTCGAAGCCGCACGGCCGGTCATTGCTGATATGCTGCGATAGCCAACATAACATTCAGATTAAAAAAATGGCAACCATGGAAAGAAGGTACGATATTGACTGGCTGAGGGTGATCTCCATCGGACTGCTGGTGATCTATCACATCGGGATCGTATTCCAGCCGTGGGGGGTGTTCCTGGGATTTCTTCAGAGTGACCAGCCCATCTCCTGGCTCTGGCCCCCTATGAGTATGCTGAATGTATGGCGGATCCCCTTGCTCTTCCTGGTCTCCGGAATGGGGGTGTGTTTTGCGATACGCAAAAGGAACTGGAAACAGCTGATCCTGGAAAGGAGCAGGAGGATCCTTGTTCCGTTCCTCTTCGGGATGTTTGCCATTGTTCCCCTGCACATCCTGATATGGCAACGCTATTACAGCCAGGATCTAGCCTATGCCCCAGCTCCGGGTCACCTCTGGTTCCTGGGCAACATCTTCCTCTATGTGATTTTCCTGATGCCCCTTTTCTTCTATCTGAAAAAGAATGAAAACGGTGGGCTGGTCAGGGGGATCAGGAAACTGTTCGGTCATCCCCTCGGGTTGCTGCTGATTCCCGCCACCCTTACACTGGAAACGGTTCTTATGCGACCGGAAACCTACGCACTCTATGCACTGACCCTGCACGGATTCCTGCTGGGATTGATTGTTTTTCTGTCCGGTTTCCTGATGGTGATCAGCGGGACATCATTCTGGGTAACGTTACTGAAATGGAGGTGGCTGTTCCTGTTGGTGGCTGCAGGATTGTATATCATCCGTCTGGAGGTATATGAACTGGAGGCTCCGAATGTGCTTCTGCCCCTGGAATCGTGCATGTGGATCTTTTCCGTACTCGGCTTCGGGTACAGGTACCTGAATCATCCCGGTAGGGTGCTGACCTACCTGAGCCAGGGGGCCTATCCCCTCTACATCCTGCACATGATCTTCCTCTACCTGGGGGCATACATTGTTCTTCCCCTTGGGATCCCGGCGATTTTACAGTTTCTGCTGGTCCTGGTTTTCACTTTCTCGGGCTGTTTCATTACCTATGAACTGGTGATCAGAAGGTTGACTTTGTTTCGCCCCCTTTTCGGGCTAAAACCAGAAACTGATAAGAACACAGTCCGGGTGCGGCCCACCCTGAACAGGGTATCATCTGAATAGTTAAAATCAACTCCCATGAAACCTGCAATACTATTTTTCTCTACGCTTGGTTTGCTGATCTCCGGGTGTGAATTCTTCGACACCACAGCACAGTATACCTACACACCTCCCGCATATGTCCAAGACGGTCTTGAAACCGGTTCACTGGAGCAGATGGATGTGGACCTGGACGCCATTGAAGAAGCTGTGAGCAGAATTATCAGCGGTCGTTACAAAGAGGTGCATTCATTGCTGATTATCAAGGACAACAAGCTGGTTCTCGAAGAGTATTTCGCAGGACATAACTGGAAATGGGATGGCCCCTTGCATCATGGGGAACTGGTGGATTGGGAGGTGACGATGCCGCACAACATCCACTCTGCAGCCAAAAGCGTGACCTCTGCCTGCATAGGGATCGCTATCGAGAAGGGATTCATAGAAAGTACCCGGGAATCCATATTTCAGTACCTGCCCGATCACCAGCACCTCGCAAAGGACGGGAAAGAGAGGATCACCATTGAACACCTGCTTACCATGACCTCCGGATTGCAGTGGAGGGAGTGGAGCGCCCCCTACAGCAGCGTGGAGAATCCTGTCATCGAGATCTGGTTCCAGGAAAAGGATCCGGTGACCTATATATTGGAAAAACAGCTGGTCAGTGAACCGGGCATGAACTTCAACTACTCCACCGGAAACATGATCCTGCTTGGAGAATTACTCAGGTATGCCACCCGGATGGATATCGATGAATTCTCATACACTTACCTATTTCAACCGCTCGGAATCGATTCGTCATCCTGGCCTGAGGTTTATCCCGGCGGAGAGCTTAACAATACCCTCTATATCACCCCCAGGGCCATGGCCAAGTTCGGTCTGATCTACCTTAATGATGGGGTCTGGAGCGGGCATCGTATTCTATCGGATGAATGGGTGGAAAGAAGCAGGGTGAACTACAAGGGAAATCAAGACATCAATATCCCGGGAGAAAATTCCGGTAAGATGGGATACACCTATTCCTGGTGGACCAAAACCTATAAGGAAAACGGCATGGCCATTCACATGTATGCTGCCTCCGGATTTGGCGGACAGCATATCATGGTCCTGCCGGAGGTCGGTTCCGTGGTGGTTTTTACCGGCGGGAATTATGTGACCAGGAGACCCCCTTTCAAAATCTTGAAAAAATATATCATCCCCGCACTGGTGCCCTGATGAGAACACATTTAATTTCAAACAGCATTTCATAAAATGAGAGCAATCAGGTGAGGTAATAGGATCCGGATCCGTCAGGGTGGATCAGATCCTTATTTTATTCTTATTTTTAGGGATCTTCCACTTCTAAGACGGTTATTCTGAAGAATACTTTCTCATATGGGATCATTCTGCTCATGCTGCTGTCCTGCAAACAGAAATACCGGACGGTTCCCGCGCTGTTTGACCAGGCGCAATCGCCGGTCAGATTGGAGTTCGATCCCGGGGAAAAATACATGGTCAATGCCTTCACGGGGGATTCCATTCAGCCCATCATAAATTCCCGCGGTGATACAGTGATGACAGGGATCCCCATCAAGGCGAAGGCAAGCATGAGGGAGGCAGACCGGCTATCCCCGCCCAGGAAATTCCCCGAGACCGGGTTCCGCGTGGTAAGCGGGGCCAGGGATGTTTTTCCCGTGCCTGAGAACCTGAACACCCTGACGGTCAGTTTCTCGGTTCCATCCAATGGATTCAATCCGTTTCGCGATACTGCAGCCCTGTTGAGAATGAATACATTCGCAGACACCCTCCCCACAGGAGTACCCTTTCACATTGCGGGACATGTGCGGCAGCTCTCCCCTTCCCAGCCTGTAAGAGTCTTTCCTCCCGGGATGAAAGAGAGGGCCACCAGGAATATCAAATTCCTGGATGTATACCATGGATTGATCTCTTCACAGATCGTATCCATGCTTGAAGACCGTTACGGCCGCGTCTGGCTGGGTTCATCCGGCGGAGGTGCCAGCATCTATGATGGAACCACCATCACAAACCTGACCGAGAAAGAGGGGCTTTGCAACTCCGCCATCATCGCCATGCTTGAGGATAGCCGGGGGAACCTCTGGTTCGGTACCAACGGGGAGGGATTAATCAGATTTGATGGTTATTCCTTTACCCGGTTTACGGAAAAAGAGGGACTGCTCAGCAACGTCGTGGAATCCGTCATCGAAGATTCGGCTGGAAACATCTGGTTCACACAGGGGCGGGGGATTTCAAAATATCAAACGGGAACAGTGACCCATATTACCGCCAGGGAAGGGTTACCACGTACGTATGTCCAGACAGTATACGAAGACACCGAAGGCATCCTTTGGCTGGGAACAAGGCATGGGATACTCCGGTTTGAAGGAAATACATTCCTGGGAATGGAAGGATTACCCCGCATATCTGTACAATCCATCATGGAGGACAGTAGGGGAAACCTCTGGTTTGGCACAGTTGGAGCCGGTGTGATGAAGTATGACGGTGATCACGCAACCTTCTTCAGTGAATCCGAAGGGCTCAGCAACAACAATGTGGAATCCATCATGGAGGACCATCGGGGCAACCTCTGGTTCAGTACTGCGGGCGGTGGGGTTAATATGTTTGACGGTACGGGCTTCACTCATTTCAACGAAAGTGGTGGGCTCGCGTCCAACTGGATCATTCCCATTATGGAGGACAGCTATGGAAACTTGTGGTTTGGTTCCATGGGTGGGGGGGTCAGTATCTATTACGAAGCATCCTTTCGCCATTTTACAGAAAATGAAGGATTAAGCAGTCCGGCTGTATACGCCATTCTTGAGGATAAAAGCGGGAACCTCTGGTTCGGGACACTCTATGGCGGGGTGACAAGGTATGACGGAAAGAATTTAACCCAAATCACTACCGACTGGGGGATCGGGGCTCCCACCGTGGAATCGCTCCTGGAGGACCGGAACGGGAACCTCTGGTTTGGAACCGGGGGCAGGGGTTTGATCAGGTATGACGGGGAGTCCTTCACCAACTTCAACAGAAGACAGGGCTTTACCAATTTCCCCATCGGGGCCATGGTGGAGGACCGGGAGGGAACCCTCTGGTTCGGCACCATGGGTGACGGGATGATCAGGTATGATGGAGATTCTATCTGGCATTTTACAGATGCAGGGGGATTGGTGAACAACTATGTTGAGTCGATGATGGAGGACAGCCGGGGAAACATATGGATCGGCTACCTGGGAGGAGGGGTTACAAAATATGACGGAGAAACCTTTACCCATTTTACGGAATCTGAAGGATTGAGCAGCAATCACATAGGTTGCATGTTTGAGGACAGCGGCGGCAACCTCTGGTTTGGTACCATGACCGGCGGGCTGAACATGTATGATGGCGAACACATCACCTGGTACAGCACCGACCAGGGCCTGAAAGACAACTACGTTCAATCCATCACGGAAGATAAACAGGGCAACATCTGGATCAGCACGGATCAGGGTCTGAATGTGATTACATACCCCTTGCAAGGAGATTCGGTTCAGATCTATTCATTCGGATTGCAGGAAGGGCTCAAAGGGATCAACTTCTTTCAGAACAGTGTGTTGCTGGATAGTAAGAACAGGATCTGGTGGGGGAACACAAAGAGTCTAACTGTTTTGGATTTGAATAACTTCGAATTTGAATCGGCACCCCCGGTCATTCACCTCGACCGGGTCGCTGTTAATGGCAGGATCATCAATTTCCAGCGGAAGGAGGTGCTGGGAAACCTCGGGGTCTCTTTTGACAGCCTGACCCCCTATTTCAATATACCGCTTCACCTGGAGTTGCCTTTCAACAGCAATCATCTCACCTTTTTCTTTTCCGGAATCGACTGGTCGGCTCCGCAGGAGGTCAGGTTCTCCTACAGGGTGAGTAGTGTGGACG
>Ga0209536_100013031_pt1 | contig 12025 bp, 8 predicted proteins | sample DeeMarSeWOR28_12_FD_187461 | JGI IMG/M metagenome (GOLD analysis project Ga0209536, IMG submission 187461) | Marine sediment microbial communities from White Oak River estuary, North Carolina - WOR-2-8_12 (SPAdes) (version 2) | ecosystem: Environmental > Aquatic > Marine > Intertidal zone >...
CCGTAGTGTTAGGAAGTACATCGGTACCCCCAAGTGCGTCAACAGCGGTGGCCGCAAGCGTAGACCCAACGGTGCAAGCCGGTGGTGATATTGTAGTTTCACCTAGCGCATCCACATCTGTCGCCGCTAGTGTAAATCCGACCGTAGTGTTAGGAAGTACATCGGTAACACCGAGTGCGTCGACAGCGGTAGCCGCGAGCGTTAACCCGACCGTGGTATTAGGAAGTTTATTGCTAACACCTAGTGCGTCCACATCGGTAGCCGCGAGTGTAAACCCAACAACGATATTGGGAAGTCTATCGCTAACGCCATCTGCGTCAACGGCTGTATCAGTGAGCGTTGCGCCAACAGTATTATTGGGAAGCACGTCGGTAACACCTAGCGCATCAACGGCAATAGCCGCAAGTATAGACCCATTGGTTCTTGGTGGAGATACTGTTGTCATACCATCTGCGGCAAGTGCTGTATCCGCTAGTGTTGCCCCGACAATTGTCCTCGGAAGCGTGGTTGTATCTCCGTCTGTTGTAACTGCGGTAGCGGCGAGTGTAAACCCGACTGTTATTGCAACAAAGATAGAACTGAGATTTAGGGTGCGGAGTGAATACAATTACTGGTGTGTCTTTATTGATAACAACGGGAGTCTTGAGCTTTGCGAGGTTGTTGGTGGAGTCTCGACATCAAGGGGATATAGTTCCAGCGTTGTCTCTAACGGAGAGAGAGTTGTTATTATTGGTGATGACGAGAACATACAGGTACATGACGAAAACACAAGACGCATAAACTATTCAAGCGCCGCGAACTTCAAATATGATACCGCTGGAAAACTAGACGATCTTGGCAGTGGTGGCGTTTTATCTGACGCGCACTCATGGCCTAGAAAGATATCTGGTGATGATCTTGACGAGGTGCTGAAATACGTTTGTTCTGAACAATTTATACTGCACGACGAGTTCTTGACTATGAAGCCTCCGTCGCTTACATCGCCGCGCACGTGTGAGCCTGGGCCTGGGACAATAGACTTGGAGAATAACGACAAGGCTTATATATCCAGTGGTTATTATATTATGGACGAAAACATGCAAACAAGTGACGAGTATTACGAAACGAGTGGCATGGCGCGATCATGTGGATTAATGGGGGCGATAAAATTCACACGCGAAAACATAACCGGTGATATTAATTGTCGTTTCGGGTGGGATACAAACAAGGCTTATGATATCGCGAATTCCTTTATATTTAATAAAGATTCGATAACCGAATTTCGGTCAAATGGCATAAGTATAAATATCCCTGATATTTCTGCGGGCGCAGGCAATCATATATTAATTATGATTCTGCGCGACAGCGGTATATTTTATATAACAAAACTGTCAGGCGAAGATTATATATTAAGATATGTTGACAATACCAATACAAATACCCCTGGGTATTGGGGGATGCTAGGGGGTGGAATAGCGGCAGGTCAAAAAGTATATTACGATTATTTTAGAGTAGCCCAACTCCCCACACCGTGGGACACCGACTACGGCATAGCGACAGACCGCGAAGCCGGTAGCGTGGCGGCTGGGACTACGTTTACGCATGAGGCGGATTGTCTGATTGAGTGGACGCAGACGACGGTACCGAGCGCATTACAAACATATGTTTATTTCAGGATGCAAGATAGCGATAATTTATGGCGCGCACAGGTTCAGACTACGGGCAGTTTTGATCTTTACGAGCGTGTTGGTGGTGCGAATACTTATCGAGCGGGAACGGGGGCGGGGGCGGTTTCTAATGGTGACCGAATTGTGGTTATTTGTGATGACGAGACTATTTCGGGTTATTATAACAATACTCTTGGGTGGACATATTCAAGCGCCAGTAACTTTAAAACAAAAACAAATGGAGAATTGGACAGGTTGGGGACTGGCGGCGTTGTATCCGACCTCATCACATGGCCTCGCACACTGAGCAGAGCGGCAAGGGCGAGTTTGCGCAAATATCTTGTGCCGTATCCTAAGCCTGTATATCCGACGATTTCATTGATGGACGAATTTGTGACCACAGAGGCCGCGCCGATAACAGACCCGCGGACGTGTGAGCCTGGGCCAGGGACGTTGACGATTGTTGATACTGGCAACAGAATTTCTATTTCGAGTAGCGACATGATTGTCGCAACCGGTAGCAGTGGTTGGGGGAACAAGCGCTACTATGGAGACAGCCATAGCAGAACTGCTGGACTTGCGGCGATATTTGAAATGACATTCGTGGACAACGACAACAAAACGATTGGGTTTATCGACATAACATCGCGTACACTGATGGCATACCCTGGCATATTCTTGAACGACAATAATATAAGACCATATCTGGCTGGAACAGCCCATGGTTCTATTGGAAACACAGCGTTGTCAACATCTTATGTATTTGCTGTTATCCTAATGTCTACTGGATTCTTTTGTTTTATAAAAGGTGGAGCGTATACAGAGTGGACGATGTTGACCGTTATACTGTGGGGTGCACATGACCCAGTCTATCACGGTATATCGTGTGAGGGTGGTGCATTCACGAGTGATTACACGCGTGTTGTCGAACTTGATTATCCATTCAACACCGACTATGGCTTAATTACAGACCGCAAAGCCGGTAGCGTGGCGCAGGGGACTACGTTTACGCATGAAGCGGATTGTCTGATCGAATACGTGATAACGTCATTAGCGACCGGCGCAGATATTCAGATTCAATTTAGGTGGCAAGACTCAACTAATTATTGGCGAACACATATTAACACATCGGGCGATCTCATATTATATGAGAGGGTTGGCGGTGTATCAACCAACCGCGGGTCATCCGCAGGAGTCATAAGCGGAGGCGAAAGAATCGTTGTCATTTGCGACGACGAAACTATTAATGTATATGTTGATAATACGTTGCGTATAACCTATTCGAGTGCCTCAAATTTCAAAACAAAGACAAGCGGGTTGTTTTTAGACAATGGTACCGACGGCGCAGTATCCGACCTCAACTCGTGGCCTCGCACACTGAGCGGAACACCGAAAGACATATTGGATATTGCCGCATATTAATTTGAGATATAATAGTAACGATTAGTTCGGAGGTAGGATTATGCTTAGAGCACAGGTCATAACTTTTTGGGTAGACGACAGTGGTTCGCTTTCTGTTGATCTTGAGAGGTTTCTCAAAGAGAAAGAGAGTTGCATGGACGCAGTAGGACAACCGGCGCAGAACTTGATACCAGACCCAAACGTCGTTGTATGGGAGGTGTGGTGCAGTCAGGAGACTCTTGATCTGATTGCCGCAGACCCAGAGTATGGAGAAGGAGCGATATTGTTCTCTGAGCCAATGGAAGACGTTGACGTCGTACCCCCATCAGAGGAAATTTTGGAGGGATGATATGTATTCTAAAGACATGCACGATGCAAGTTCTTTCGGACTTCTACGTTCTGTATTGGCAAAGAGGGGCTGTACACAAGCGTGGATAACGGAACAGTTGTCCGCCGTTGATGACAGCCCAAGTTTATTTACTCGTGGCGAAGTGGCTGACATATTAAGGGAGGCAATGTTCGGTTCTCCGAAAGCAGGTGATTGATGGAAACGCTTATTGACACCACATTCAGCGGAAAGGACATTTCAAGCGCTGTTTCTCTATACGAGTATACGGTAGTCACTTCTGGTATGCACTTAGTTCAGGTCAGATTTGGTGCGGTTTCTGGTGATGGAGATTACTCTGTGTGGGTCACGCTCAACGATGGTGACGCACAAACTGACGATATTGTTGCGCCAAAGACCGAGTACACAGCAAGCGTTGGCGAGACTGCGTTCTGGTTTTCATCGATCAAGATACCTCTTATGGCTGGTGATGTAATTAACATATTCGGTCTAGGTCAGGGGGCGGACACTAGCGAAACGGGGAGCGTTAGAATATTCTTGGATAAGGTTTTGATTGCTGACGACGCAATCGACGCAGATGTTATTGCTACCGACGCAATTGACGCAGATGCCATTGCCGATGGAGCAATAGACGACGCCGCTATAGCGGCCGACCTTAAATGGTTTCCTAGCGGCGCTGTTGATTGGCCATATACGGTTACAGATAACGACACAGGATTGCCAATAGAGGGTGTTGAGGTATGGCTTACAACAGACATTGGAGGAACGAACCGTGTATGGAAGGGCGACACCGACACATTTGGCGTTGCGAAGGATGTTCACGGAAACAACCCGCAGTTAGACCCAGGAACTTACTATGTGTGGAGGCAAAAGGCTGGATATACGTTTGTTGACCCAGATACAGAGGTAGTTTCGTAGTGGAAAGGAATTAGCTATGGACACAAAAGATGTTGACCTAAAATTTGTAATTTCTAAGCAGGACTTGGAAAAGCTAAAAAGGTCTGGAAAGTTTAAGAAATACTATATGGCACTGCTTTTATTGAGAGGTCGAGCGTGGCCAAAAAAGTATAATTGGGATATTTCTGACGACGAATAGGTATTGAACTAGGAGGTTTATCATGGGTGGTTCTGGAGTCGGATATCCAATCACAGGCCCGTCTGGGTCTCCAATATCTCCTAGCGGCTTAACTGAGCCTTTACCATATACGCACCTATCTCTGTCGAGGTTTGCGCGTATTATGGGTATATCCCCCGCGCATTTTTTTGGGGGGACTGCTGTTAATCTGAACCCGCAGATATTCCCTGTAAGGTCTTGCAGTGGTGTATGGCAAAAATACTCGTGGCAGGATGCGGACAGGGTGTCAAGGTTTGACATAGCTGTTGAGATAGCAAACGCAGAGCGCGAGATATCGGAGTTTATGGGTTATTGGCCGTCGCCGCGCTGGATAACAGAGGAAAAGCACGTTTACCCGTCGTTTCACAGACCGGAGTACCGAGGGACTGGAACTGATGTATCTGGAAGGCTTAAGGCTATTGATACATCGACTGGTAAAGTGATAGAGGGTGGTCGCCGTGGCGTAACCCTATTGGGAAGTGCGACGGTTTCTGGTAGCGATCTTTCGTACTCGGACGAAGATGGTGACGGGTATTACGAAACGGCAACTGTAGCTGTCAACACATCTTACACAGATATAAACGAGTTAAAGGTATATCACACTGGATACGGTGGTGCTATGGAGTGGGAGATACGTCATCCACGCAAGAAGGAGGTTAGTGGTGGTGTTGCGACTTTCATTTTTGACTCGTGGTTGTTCATAGACCCAGAGTTATATGAGGCGATGCCGGATGAAGATGGGCCTAATGCGATAGACATAAGCGACACCAGCAATCTTGTTGTACAGGTTGACATTTACCGTGAGTACACAGACACAACGCAAGCCGCGGCTGTATTCCGGTGGGAGTATGACCCAATTTGTTCGTGTTGCAGTGGTTCTGGTTGCGAGATATGTTCTGACACAACGCAAAATGGCTGTTTGGCTGTTAGAAACAGCGAGGTTGGTCTAGTAGCGCCGATGCCGGGTAGCTATGACTCAGACAGCGGCGTGTGGTTAAAAGCCTCTTGGACTGCCAGTGTAGAACCTCATCGTGTTGATTTATGGTACAAGGCTGGACTTATAAGCGACGCTTATAAGCGCGGTATATCTATAGACCCGCTACCGATTGATATTGCTCGTGTCATAGCGAGACTTGCAACGTCAAGACTTGAGAGGAATCTATGTGGTTGCTCGAATGTTCAGATGCTGTCTGAGTATTTGCGAACAGATACAACAAGGACATCAAGTCAAGGGACATTTACGTTTGTGACTCCTGGGATTGTAGAGAATCCGTTTGGAACTCGTGTAGGGGAAGTAGAGGCATACAGATTTGTCACAAAAGGTGTTAGGAAAAAGCGTAGCAGTTACGCGATATTTTAAGTTATAATAGGTGTGCGATGAGATATGTGATTTATCAAGACGAACATGGATTCAAAAGGCGTGCGATGGTTCGCGACGGCGATGGCGACGAAACGGCGCGCTCAGGAATCCCCGCAGGGCCACCTGACATTTCTCGATTTATAGATTGTCAAACCCTGCTAAGACAAATAAACAACAGGATGGTAGACGAAGGAATATTCACGCTTGAAGAACTACAGAAAAGTCCTACTGGAGTCAGCATGATGTCCAATATGTTCAAGAAAGTAGTTGTCGGAGCAATGAAAGAAGAAATACGCAATGAAAAAGACGACAGAAAGAAGGCGATGAAGTCCTAGTGTCGAAATCCGCTAGTTATTCGGTGAAGTTTCACCGAGTATAGGTTTTGATTCACAGGAGGAACAAAAATGTCCACCTTAAAACCACTTAAGAGTTCAATGTCTCGTGTGTTTCTCATCGAAGGGAGAGCGCGTGTAGACCATCCCCCGAACTATCAAGGTCGCATGAGGGTTGGTGGTATCGATCAAGATTTTGGTGATGTAAACCCAATCTATGCACCAGACCCAACTCGGTTCGGAAAGTTTGAGGAGGTTGACGAGGTTCGATCTGAGCCTGGGCGTGCAACTTCTTCACTCAGCGGTTTATACTCACGCGACACAATGAGCGAACTTTTACGATTGGCTCGTAAGGGTTGTTCAGTTGATGTGCAAGCGCACATTGGTGAATGCACAGACCCAAGCGTGTTCAATCGTTTTTCTAAAGTTGTAATCCTAGAGGATGTGTTCTTGACGAACGCGTCCGTGGAAGACCTCGGTGTTATTGACGCTGGCGACAACAGCGCGGTGAACGAGGAAGCGCAGATATCGGCATCTGACTGGTATGAAGTTCTTCCTACGTCATTTGGTGTGAAAGCGGCAAGCGTTGTAACAAATGAGGTTATAGATGTTGTAGTTTGCGACCAGATTGGCTGTGGAGACTGCGAGGACGAATCGGACGGTTGCCAGAGAGTGTATGCGATTTCTATCGCCGCTGGTGGTTCTCCATCGACTCCGGCAGACATCCTTTTCTCGACGGACAGCGGTGCTACATGGAGCGCTCACGATATCGAGACTCTTGGCGTTGCAGAAAACCCAGACTCTATTGAGTGTCTTGGCGACTACGTTGTTGTGTTCTCTAACGACAGCGTAAGCCATCACTACGCTCTCAAGAGTGAGATAGACGCTGGTACTGACCCTGTGTTTACTGAGCAGACCGGCGGCTACGTTGGTGCACCAACCGGTGCGTTTTCTATAGACCAGCAGATTTTTGTTGTTGGCGACAATGGATATATCTACAAGCTGACAGACCCAACGAACCCGATCACGGTTATCGATGCTGGTTCTGCTACTGTAGATGGTTTGAACAAGGTTCATGCGTTAAGTGCCAACAACGCGGTTGCTGTTGGAGACAACGGAGCGATTGTATACACGGAGAACGGTGTTTCGTGGTCTAAGACTACATCTTCTTGCGTTGGCTATGGTGTTGACTTGACAGCGATCTGGATGTTCTCAGCGAGTGTCTGGTTCGTTGGGTCTAATACGGGTTATCTGTATTACACAACGAACAAGGGCGACACATGGACTGAGATTGAGTTCCCAGGCTATGGCAGTGGTGTTGTTCGTGACATCTTCTTCTCAACCGATTCGGTTGGTTGGTTGTCTCACGACACGTCAACTCCTGCTGGTCGTATCCTGAGAACGCTTGATGGCGGTTACTCGTGGTACGTGACACCACAGGGTAGCGCAAACATACCTGCAAACGACAGAATAACGGCACTTGCCGGATGTCAGATAGACCCGAACAGGGTCTTTGCGGTAGGCCTCGCCGACGACGCTACTGACGGTATTGTTATCGTTGGCGCTGGCGCATAGTGTAGTATATCGGAGGTAAAAACATGAGCAAGGATACCGATCTCGCCGCAATCGAGGTCGCTCGTAGAAAGATGACTGGTTTACCTAAACCAGTTGAGGTAACAGCGCCTGACGGAACTCTTGTTAAGATTATTCCCGTTTCTGCCGCGCTTTTGGAAGAGGTTCAGGACATGATAAAAGACCCACCGATTCCAGAAATTATGATTGAGTCGAAGGGGCGAACCGAAAAGAACCCTGAAGACCCAACGTACCTTTCTAAACTCGCTGAGACGAATAGAAAGCGTGGTGTTGCGACAATGAACGCAATGATAATGATGGGAATTGACCTACCAAACGGGTTGCCAGAAGACGAAAATTGGATAACAAAGTTGCGGTACTTAGAGAAGATTGGAGCTATCGATCTTTCAAGTATGGACTTTGACGACCAACTAGACCGAGAGTTTGCATACAAGAAACATATCCTTGCTTCAGGATACCTGATCGATATCATCACAAGCACGACAACGCCAGACAAGATGCTTGAAGAGGCTGAGGCCTCCTTTCCGGGTTCTTAGAGAAGGTCAACCAATACGTGATGCCGTCATTAGCGGAGGCGTTGATGTCGGCATCACGTACAACATGGTATATGAGGAGTTCGACGCATGTACATCATGCGGACTAGACCTTTGGAAATGGTTTACTGACGAATATCCTGTTCACTTCAAGTACAAGGTGTTGGCGTTTCACAGAATGCGTAGTCTGATTAAGGCACATACCGAGTCCGCCGTTAGTGATTCTATACGAAAGAAAGCGGTGAAATCAGGAAACAAGAGAAGGTAGTGATATGCCAGACAATGTGCGTGTAAGCGGCGTCGAACTTGTTTTAAGGAACTTGGGGGGATTCATATCCGGTCTCAAAAAGGTAGAGACACATTACGACAAGGTTGATAAAGTAGGAGAGAGAATGGCGCGCCGTATTGAGGCGCTTGGTGTATCTCAACGCAATGCGTCGAGGTCTTTTGAAATCGCCGCGCGCAGGGCGAGTATGGCCGAGCGTGCGTATGACGCTATGGCGCAGAAAATTGATAGACTTGCGAGTGTAGCGCGTGTCCTAGAGGGTTTGGAGGTTTTAGAAGGTGCTGGAAAGTTAGACAAAGATCAAGTTGCGTTGCTTGAGGAATTTAGAAAGGAATACGAGAAGTTATCAAAAGAGGTAGAGAAAGCGGAAGACGTTGAGGCTAGATATGCAAGTTCTCTGCAATCCTCTCACTCCGCTATGGAGCGTGCGAGTCAAGCCTCTAGGAAGTATGGATATGCGGTTGCTGAGGCGGGTGAAATGGGGGGCGATTCCGTCGAAATGCTTGTTGGAGGGTTAAGCTCGTTGCTTGGTGTCTCCGTTAGTCTAGCGACACCACTTGCTATCGTTGGTAGCGCGATTGCTGTATTGGCTTTATATGCAAAGTTAGCTACAGGTGCTTTTAACCTATTGAAAGGGGTTGTTCAGGGGGTCATGAATGCAATTGTTAGCGCAGTCCGCACGGCTGTGAACGCTGTTAAGTCTTTATGGAATGCGTTCAAAGGATTGCTTGGATTGCTAGAGCGTCTGACAAGACCGCTACGTAACTTTATAAGTGGAATACTACAAGTCGCTGGTGGAATGTCTCTATACAACACGATACGAAACATTTCGTCTGCTGTTGGAGAGTTGAGTTCGGAGATATTTGACGCGGTAGTCAATTTCCAAAAACTTGAGATACAGTTAAGCACGCTTGCCGCTAGGGACTATGCAAGGGCAACAGGCGCTCCGATGGCGGTTGCCTTTGAAAAGACAGCAAACGCCGCTGGAAATCTGTTCGACTGGATGCGTAGGCTTGCGGTCGAGACTCCTGTAGGCATCGAGGAAATATCCAATGTATTTGCTCTATCTCAGGCGATGGGATTTGGTGTTGACAAGACAAAGGAACTGACATCGGCGACAATTGACTATGCTTCTGCTGTTGGACTCGCAGATGAGGTTGTGTGGAGGACGATATATAACCTGGGACAGATGATACAGCGTGGCAGGGTAAGTGGTGAGGAGTTCAAAGACCTGTCGCGCAACCTATTCCCAGTCCAGCAGGTATTGGAGGAGTTAGCGGAAGAGGCTGGCATGACAACAGAGGCGTTTCGAGAGTTGGCTGTTGAGGGTGGCGCTCCCGTTATGGACTTTGTTGACAAATTTATAGAGATTATTCAGAGGGATTACCCTGGAGCGGCAGAGAAGATGTCGAGGACGATATCTACCGCAACCGAAAACATCAAAGACTTTTTTAAGACATTCCTGGGTGCAGATATTCTAAAGCCGGTACTAGACCGTATTGCAGGGATGATGGACGATTTCCTAGAAACGTTGATGAATAACGAGCAGTTGATGTTGAGCACGAAGGTACTTGGTCAGGTATTGTTACAAGCGTTTGAGATATTGACACCGGCAGTAGACGCTCTTGTTAAGGCTTTATCAACGTTATTCAAAGCGCTGTTTGGTGTGCGCGATCATGCTGGATATGCGACGGAAGGCATTGCGGAACTAAAGAGCAGGACAATTGATGTCGCGTGGTGGGCTGAGAAACTTGCGGTTAATATTCTTGCGTTTGCAATGCTGTTATCGGATGGTCTGACAAGTGCGGCAGGTCATATAGCCTCGTTTGCCAGGGGTAGCACAACAACTTTTGCGTCGCTGTCAAGCAGAGCATATGAGTGGGGGATTGGTTTTCTAGAATCGTTTGCGAAGGGTATTGCAACTGGCATCGGTTATCTGACAACGGTAATAAATTGGATAGCTGACATATTAGAGACGTGGTTTGCTCCTGGCTCTCCGCCTGATATAGCGCCTTATATTGACAGGTGGGGTGCTGAGGCGATGAACCAGTGGATTCGTGGGTTTGCGCTTGCCGACTTCGATATGTTTGATGATATAGCGGGGTTGGTAGAGAGTTATATTCGTAGCATGTCAAGTCAGATCGGCGGCGAGGATGGGATAAATATAGTCCCGAGGATACTGACAGCGAGGGAAGGGATTGCGTCGGCGTTAGCTCGTGTTCGGGCTGGTGTACTTGGCGTGAATGAAGCAATCCGGCAAATGGTAAGCGCCATTGGCGTAAGTCAGGGAAATTTCACCGCTTATATCTCAACATTGTTCCATATTGCCGCCGCTGAACGTGCCGTTGAGGAGGCCTCAAGAAGGGTTGAGGATGCTCAAAGGGCGGTTAATGAGGTAACGCAGAAATATGACTCTATACTGAGAGGGTTGCGTAACCAGCTTTCTGAAGTAACAGAATCTTATGACGAAGAAGTCAGGCTCAGAGAAATCGCAGAGGCGATTGGAACACAGAGACTAACAACGGAGGAGCGTGAGAGGCTAGAGGCTGAGAAACGCGCCATTCAGATCAAAAGGCAAATAAGAGATGTCGAGGCGCAGAGGGACACAGAACTCTCTGTTGCTGAGGCGAGGTTGGAGGCCGCAAGGCAAGAAGAGGAGGCCGCGCGCAGGTCTTTAGAGTTGCTAGAGAGAAGGGCTGACGTACTTCGGACTCAAATTGAGGCAATGATCGAACAGAATAAACTGATCGAAGAACAAATGAAACTGCTAGAGAGATTGCAGAAAGATGTCGAGGAGAAGGTTGACGACGAAGATGGTATTATTCCTTTTGACCTAATAAAAGCACCAAGTCAAGAGGAAATGGATAGAATTTTCGGCAATCTGGATGCACTTATGGACGAGGCGCGCCAAAAGGCAGATGATTGGAAGAACTCGTTACAAAACGTTTTCGACATACTGAAATCGACTGGGGTTGGCGAGTCTTTTGATAACCTAAAGACAGCATTCGAGAACCTAAAATCAGTTACAGGCCCTCTTATGGGAGAGGACGGCGTATTTGCTAAACTTGGGACATCATGGGAAAACCTGATGAAGAAATTGGGTCTTGGCCCTGAGGAGAATCGATTCGAGAAGATAGTTAGTGCGATAGAGGACGTTGGGGAGAGGCTTGTGAATGCAAGCATCAAATACTTACCAGTCGTCTTTAAATGGGGTAGTCAGTTGATCGACTTTGGTAAGGCTGTTGTTACTGCTGGTGGTCTTATACAAAGCGGTGCAGTCAGGATAGCTCTAGCGCTAGGAATAATCGATAAAGCGCCTGAAGACGGAAAGTCTTTTTTGCAAAAGTTGGTTGAATGGGCTGATTCTGTAATAACATCTGGACTCATGAAACTTGCCGCTGTCTTCGCGACGAT
>Ga0209536_100013033_pt1 | contig 12023 bp, 1 predicted proteins | sample DeeMarSeWOR28_12_FD_187461 | JGI IMG/M metagenome (GOLD analysis project Ga0209536, IMG submission 187461) | Marine sediment microbial communities from White Oak River estuary, North Carolina - WOR-2-8_12 (SPAdes) (version 2) | ecosystem: Environmental > Aquatic > Marine > Intertidal zone >...
TTGTGAACAATCTCGACTTGAAGGTCACCGATCCCTTGGGTAATGTCTACTGGGGCAACGAAGGACTTTTAACCTCTAAATGGTCCTCCCCCGGGGGAAGCCCCGATACACTGAACAACGTTGAAAACGTCTTCATAGAGAACCCTTCCACAAACAACTGGACCATCGAGGTAATCGGCCAGAACGTACCTGCCGATGGCTATCCCCCAAGCGGATTCAATGACCAGATATATTCCCTCGTGGCATCCAATGCCCTTCCCATGGTGGCCATAAACATCACGTACCCGTATTTTGCCGAGAAGATCAATGACATAGTGACCGTGGAAGGCACGGCCTTCGAGGAGGCTGTTTCGGTTGAACTGAAAATTGACAATGGCATTTGGCAGACAGTCAACGGGACCACTGCCTGGAGCTATGTCTGGGACACGAAGCCTTTCTCCGACGGGTTGCACACGCTGCACGCCCGAGCCTTCAACGGTGTTTCGTACTCCTATGAAAAGGAGGTCCCAGTGTATATCGACAACACCCCGCCTGAGCTGACGCTTGCGGTGTCGATACCGAGCTACTTCGACAACCTGACGTGGTACGTTGTGGACAGCACGGAATTCAACCTCAGCGCAGATGATGGAACCGGGAGCGGTGTTGACGGGATATGGTTCAATATCTTTTTCGAGGGTTCAGAGGTGCAACCCTTAACCCAGGGCACCTCGTTCTATCTCACATGGGGCGAGGGCAACTACACGATTCATTACTACTGCCAGGACAAACTGGGCAATATCAACGGTACCGTAGTCCTGTCCGCCTATGCAGATGCCAGTCCCCCCATAACCGATCTTTTTATAGGGCAGCCACGCTTCAGGGGCTCTGTCAACCACTACTGGAACGTGACCATCGACACAGTGTTCAGTTTCCCGGACATCATCGAGGCCAGCTGTGTGGATTTCTCGTGGTATGTAATTGATACAGACTTCTATAAGGGCTCGAGTTTCGATTTAAAGGATTACGTTTCGGGCACCCACACTATTTCATGGGGCAGCCAGGATGTGTTCGGCCACAACGAGTCCGCCCATTCCGTGATGGTTACCCTCGACAGAAATTCCCCGACAACCATATATAATTTCGGACAGCCCAGGTACCGCGGCTCTGTTGCAGATTTCTGGAATGTTACGGACGCAACACCCTTTTCTCTTACATCCACCGATGATTACGCCGGTGTCAACTTCACCTGGTACAGCATAGACGGTAACTTCTTTACGGGAACGGACTTCACCCTCTCGGGTTTAGACGATGGTCTGCATGCCATCGAATGGGGAGCCACGGACAATCTCGGCAATAACAGGTCACAAAACTCCGTCACCTACTACCTCGACTCCAAACCCCCCGTGACCAACCTGAGTATCGAACAGCCAAAATACCGCCAATCTTCCGAGCACCGCTGGAACGTGACCTCGGAGACCCTGTTTATCTTATCCCCCTATGACCAGTACGCAGGGGTGGACGCCGCGTGGCGTGTCGTGAACGGCGAATACAGGGAAGGCATACAATTCAAACTCACAGGCCTTCCGGATGGAATCTATACCATACAGTGGGGCAGCCTTGACAATCTGGGCCAGAACGAGACGGCCCGGGAAATAACAATTTATCTCGATGGCAGCCCACCTGTGACCGGTGTTTCATTTCAGGGACCGAATTTTCAAAATCCAGGGGATCCCGTTCTCAATGTCACGAAAACGACATCCTTCAATCTCGAGGCCCATGATGAATTCTCCGGAGTTGAAGTCACCTGGTACACAATCGAAGACGACTATTTTGAAGGCTCAATCTTCAACATGAGCGGCTATGACCAGGGATATTACACGATAACATGGGGAAGCGTGGATAGCCTTGGAAATGCCGAGACCGCAAATCACCTGGAGATATACCTGAACACACAGATCCCCGCCACATCCCTTGAAATCGGTGAACCCAGGTCTCGCGGCAAGGCCCTCCACCTCTGGAACGTGACTGAAACGACGATGTTTTCCCTCGCCCCAATATGGCTGCATGCAGGCAACCATGCCCTCTGGTATACAATAGACGGGGATTACATGGAGGGAAGCCAATTCACGTTGGCGGATTACTCCCAGGGCCTCCATTCCATCACATGGGGTGCTCTCGACAATCTGGGGCGCAACGAGACCGGGAACCTGATTTCGGTGTACCTGGATCTCGAATCTCCCGTCACACAGCTCGAGTTCGGGGAGTCGAAATACCAGGCCTCAGCAGGGGACCACTGGTCCGTAAACACGCTCACGATATTTTCTCTATCCTCATCGGACAATTACTCGGGAGTGGCATATTCATGGTACGTTGTTGATGGTGTATTCTTCCGGGGAGCATCCTTTGCCCTGATGGGGCTTGCAGACGGTCTTCACACCATTGCATGGGGTGCAACCGACAGGCTTGGGCAAAACGAAACCGCGCATTCCATCACCGTTCTTTTAGACGATAATCCTCCCGTGGTGGCAATCCATGTGGGCTCACCGCGGCAGACATTGGACGGTATAACGTATGTGACATCCGAAACCCCCATAACATTTATCCTGGGGGACGAGGGTATAAACAATTCAAGGGTGCTGTACAGCCTCAACGGGGGAACGGTCTATACGCTCTACACGGGTTCCTTTACCATGACATTTCGGTCAAATACGATCCTCTTCTACGGTGAGGACGCCCTGGGAAACAAAGGGGAGGAAGTGGAATTGAGCATCGCCGTGAACGATAATGATTATGATTCCGACGGCCTCAAGGACCTGGAAGATGCTGACGACGACAATGACGGCCTTTCCGATATGCAGGAGGATGTCAACGGCAACGGTAGGGTGGATTCAGATGAGACGGACCCTCTCAATCCGGATTCGGATGGCGACGGGTACAATGATTTGAAAGATGCCTTCCCCCTGGACAGTTCCAGATGGAACGGTGAGGCCGAACAGCAGTTCTTGGTAATCGTTGTCATTATCATTTTAGTGGCCGTGGTTATGTTCGTGTTTCTCATCACCCAGAGAAAAGGCAAGGGTCCCGCCGAGGGTGTGTTCTGGCTCGATGAGGAAGAGCCCGAAGAAGAAGGCGGATTCAAGGTTCACGAGGACGATGATACCCCGTGGTGGCACGGGGACGAAGAGTCGCTTCTGATTCCCCATGAAGGAGGGGAGCCCACCCCCTTGGAGGATGCGAAGCATGGATTCGAGATTGAAGAACCTCAATCCGATTTTACCCAAATGGTTGCCCATCCCGAAACTGATCAAGCGGAGCAGGAAACCCCCTTCGTAAACGACGAAGAAGAGGAGCATGTTCGGTTCGAACCTGGAGAGGAGGAGGGACAGTTCGAACCGCCAGAAGATGAAGAACATGTTCAGTTCGAATCTGGAGAGAAGGAGGGACAGTTCGAATCACCAGAAGATGAAGAACATGTTCAGTTCGAACCTGGAGAGGAGGAGGGACAGTTCGAGCCCATGGAAGAGGAAGTGCACTTCGAGCCACAGGAAGAAACCGTATTCGAACTCCACGAGCACGAGGAGGGGCCGCAGTGGGAGGATGATGCGGATACAAAATCCCCAAAAAAAGAGAAAAAAATTGACTGGGATGAGTCCGAGGAAACGGAGCTCGAACCCGAGGATTGAACCTCAAAGCGGCCATATTTCTGTTTTTGGATACCTATTAAACTGAAACATTTAAATAATCCGAGTTTCATGTTCTTTAATAGGTCAATGGGTCGGAAGAAAACCTGATGATTCGCAAGGAGGAACGGCCCTGATATGACTTTCAAAATACTGAGGTGAGGGAATGGATGGAAGGGTGGGCAGAGGTTTCGAGAGCACTGTACTAGTGGCAATGTTGATTATATCATCAATTTCTGCATTAGTAATATTTGGCGGGAATGCAGGGGCCGATACAGGGGGACCCGATGCCTACGGGTACAGGTGGACGGACAGCAACCCGCCCTCCCCCACCGTGAGCTACAGCTGGATCGAGATCAGCACCACGGGTTCAAATATCGGGTCCCATGGTGACGACAGCACCTATGGACCCTTTCCCATAGGTTTTTCCTTCAATTACTACGGCAATGCCAAGACCAGCTTCTATTTATCCAACAACGGCGTGATACTGTTCAGTAGCACTGGTGCCGGGGGCAACAGCGTATTGCCTTCCACCAGCGGTCCCGAGGAAATAATCTGCCCCTTCTGGGATGACCTGTACACATCCGGTAACATTTACTACCAGACCCTCGGCTCGGCACCCAACAGGTACCTGGTAGTGGAGTACAGGCAGATAAACCACTACAGCTACAGGTCAGGTTATATCACGTTCGAGGTGATTCTCTACGAGAGCAGCAACCGCATAAGATTCCAGTACCAGGATGTGTACTTCGGCTCCGCCTCCTACGATTACGGAAATTCAGCCACAGTGGGAATCGAGAACAATGACGGGACAATCGGCCTTCAGTACTCCTACAACAGTGCCTCACTGTCCAACAACCTGGCAATCGAATTCACAAGGTACATCATAGACTACATCATCATAACAGACGCCCCGGGACCGGGAGGAGCATGGGTCGGAGATACCACTTTTTCCCAGGGAAATTCGGCCACATTCTATGCCCAGGGATTCAACAACTCGGTTGGATACGTTGAGGATGTCAACGTGGATTGGACGAGCACCAATACATTGATTGGCACCGTGACCACCCCCGGTATCTCAACAACGTTCGACCCCGTGGGAGGTGGGACATGCTCCGTCCAGGCAACCTATGCCGGCAGTCTTTCCAACAGCACGGGCACACTGACGGTGGGGGTGCCGCCGCAGATTTCAAATGTATTTCATGTCCCAGGCAACCCCAATGGGACGACCCCGGTCACTGTGTACGCCAACCTCACCGACCCCGATGGTATAGGCTCCGCAACACTGCACTACTCCTTTGACGGCGTGATGTTTACTCCGGTTCCAATGGTCCTCGTGGGTGGAGACACTTATTCGGCAAACATACCGGCACCGGGAACCACTCTAACGGTATACTATTACATCGACACCTCGGATACAAATGGCTTTTCCAATTCCTCCTCCATGTACGACTATGTCGCAGATTCCAATATGCCCCAAATAGGGGTACCCTTCATCGAACCAAAATTCCCCGATGCCACGGTGGATGTCAATGCCACGTTCGACATTGTGGAGGATACGGGTATCGCCAATTCCACCCTGTTCTATTCCTACGATGGCATCACCTGGTTCAATACGACCATGTCTTATCTGGGAGCCAAGGGAGTTTTCTACACATACGATGTTGAGTCCGGGCCCTCGGGGTGGACCCATTACGCCATCTCGGGCCCTGCCGGTGACAACTGGGCCATCACATCTGCCAGGAGCTATTCTCCCGTGAACAGCTGGTACAGCGGTCCCGAGCAAGGGGCCAACTGGGGCGACAGCTGCCTGGAATCGCCCTTATTTTTGAACCTGCCCTCGTACACGAACCTCACATTCTGGCACTGGTACGAATTCTACTCCTTCCCAATAGACGGCGGAATCGTGGAGATTAACGACGGAAGCGGGTGGGTGCAGATATCACCCGTGGACGGGTACGACGGCACACTTGGTACGGGCTGGCAGAATCCCATAGAGGGCCGTGATGCCTTCACTTCGAGCTCCGGGGGATGGCAGAAGGAGACCTTCGATCTCTCGGCGTACATGGGGGCCGATGTCAGGATACGATTTCACATAGGCTGGAACAACATCAACGACGGTCCCAGGGAGGGCTGGTACATCGACAACGTCACCCTGTTCAGCGATTTTGGGGGCTGCTCAGGTGTAATCCCAGGACCCGGTTACTCCACTTGGGTCCAGTACTACGCCCAGGTAATAGACGATTCCGGCAACACCAACACCTCGGGCATCTACACCTACTTCGCCGATGGAGATGCCCCAGAAATCAAAGACATATCCAATATCTCAAGCCCCAGGGCCACCAATGCCCATATACCAATTATCGTGAACATCACGGATAATTTCGGTCTAGACCTCGAAAACGTCCATCTGTGGTACGATAACGGCAGCGGCTGGACCAGCATCCAGATGTCCCCTGTGTCGGGCAACCACACCAATGCGACATTCCAGTGCTACATTCCCCCAACGCTCATCGAGACCACCGTCTTCTATTATGTGTGGGCGGCGGACAATGCCTCGAACCACAATTCCTCGGTAACCCTAAGTTACCTCACCAACACTCCACCCTCCATTACCAATATCATACACATCCCCCAGTTTCCCAACGGCACCATGCCAGTAAACGTATCGTGCGATATCACGGATGTGGATGGCGTTGGCTCGGCAACCCTGTACTATTCGGGAGACGGCGTAACATTCACGCCCACACCCATGAATTCTGTTGGGGGATTTACGTACAACGGAACCATTCCGGGACTTGGCACACCCTATGTCTACTACTACATCGAAGCCTCTGATACAAACGGATTTTCCGATATTTCGCCGACGACTTCCTTCTTCGTTGACGTGGAACAGCCCCACATAGGCATACCCAACCTGGCGCCTCCCAATCCCAATGCCTCCGTGGATGTCAACGTCTCGTTTTCCGTATGGGACAACGTGGGCGTGGCCAACGTCACCCTCCATTACACCTACGATATTATCACTTGGTACACCTCACCGGTGGGCAACACAACCGCAACCATTACAGGCCGAAATCCCCCGTCTGGATTCACCCAAGGCGATCTTTTCGCAACTTACACGAACAACAATCAGCTCATAAATTATCTCTATGTCTATGCGTGGTCAGCCGACAATGACACGCTCTATGTCAATATCGAAGGGTACAATCCTTCCACATCCACCTGGGAGACCATCTACGACGGTATGGGCAACAGCGGCGTGAAGGCGGATATCACCTATGTCATCCCCATATACACACAGTGGAGAATACTGGTGGACGACACCGAGGACAACGACAACATAGATTACAACTTCATTTATTCGATTGCTTCCCACTACTCATTGATTCCCGGCCCGGGATACTCCACGTGGGTCCATTACTACATCACGGCCAGGGATGAGGCAAACAACCAAAATGTCTCAACCTTGTACAGCTACTACCTCGATGGGAATCCTCCAGTGGTGGTTGACCTCACGCATATACCGGGTCTTGTGGCCACCAACGCCCCGACAACGTTGTATGCCAATATCACGGATGACCACTCCATCGATTTTGGAACAGTCTTCCTGTGGTACAACAACGGCAGCGGATGGACGCAGATACCCATGGGCTTTGTTGCGGGCAATTCATCCAACGCCACATTCCAGGCCCTGATTCCTCCCTCGAATACCGAGACCACAGTATTTTACTATGTTTCGGTAATGGATGATGCCGGCAACTCCAACATCTCTGCATTCGACAGCTTCTTAACGGACCACCCGCCCTTTATCAGGGATGTTACCCAGATACCGCTCTTCCCCAATGGCTCCAATCCCGTGGAGGTCCGGGCAAATATCACCGATAACGACGGCATCACAGCCGCCACCCTCTATTACTCCACCGACGGGATAACATACATATCCACCCCAATGGCCTTGGTGAGCGGTAACATGTACAACGGCACCGTACCGGGTCTCGGCGCGGCGGACGTATTTTACTACATCGAGGCAGTGGACGGAAACGGTCTTGTCAACCGTTCCAAAGTGATATACTATTCAGTGGATGTGATGCCACCGGAGTTCGGCATTCCCTCGATCACACCCCCCAGTCCCAACGCCACGGTGGCCGTGGACGTCGAGGTCTCCATAACCGATAATGTCGGGGTGACGGAGGCTTGGCTGTGGTACTCGTACGACGGAGTGAACTGGTTTTCCACCCCCATGACGGTGTCCGGGGGCGGGGCAGGTGACATCCTCTTCGAGGAGACATTTCCCACGACCAGCTTCGATCCCGCCAAGTGGACGAATTTCATAAACAGTCCGGTTATAAGTTCCTTGGGCATCAACGAGCCCTCCCCACCCTATTCCATGGAGCTGGACGGAACGGACGATACCGTGTACTCCGCTGTAATCGATATTTCGGGATACTCCAACGTCTCCTTCAATTTCTCGTACGAGATGGGGGGCGGCGGCGAGACACCGGACCCCGGTGACTGGCTCCGTCTAAGTTACTACAATAGCTTCGGTTCCACGATAAATATCTGGGGAGAGGACGGCATCGGAATACCCCAGAGTACGTTCACAGATGTGGGTCTCATCCTGCCCGGTGATGCCTATCATTCGAACTTCAGGTTCAGGTTCAGCAGCACCGGCTCGGGCTCCGGTTTCGATGACTTCTATATCGACGACATACGTATCATATCAATATCCGGTGCCAACGGAACAATTCCGGGCCCCGGCTTCTCCACGACGGTGTACTACTACATCGCCGCATACGACCAGGCAGTCAATTACAATTCCACGGCGGTGTACAGCTATAATGTTGACGGCAATCCTCCCGTGGTGATCGATATCACACATGTCCCAAGCCTGCAGTCCACCAATGCCCAGCAGACCATCTCAACCAATATAACGGACGACTGCGGTCTGAGCTTCTCGGATGTATTTCTTTGGTACAACATGGGCGGGGGCTGGTTCAGTATTCCAATGATGTTCGTTTCCGGAGTTTCCACAAACGCCCGGTTCAGGGCCGATATTCCTTCCTCGGGCTCCGAGACCACGGTGCTCTACTACGTGGAGGTTTTCGATAACTCCATGAACCGCAATATATCGTTTACAGATAGCTACACAACCAATTCCCCGCCCATCTTTATGGACCTGGACCATTGGCCCCAGAATCCCAACGGGACGAGCACGGTGACGGTATATGCAAACATCACTGACACAGACGGCATCGGCTCCGTGACGCTGTACTACTCCACGGACGGCGTGACCTTTACCGCCACTCCAATGTTATTTGTCAGCGGCGCCATGTACACCGGGAGCATTCCGCCACTGGGCTCCGGCACCATTTATTACTATATCGAGGCCATCGATACCAACGGTTTTACCAGCACGACTCCCGTTAACTCGATCCCCGTGGACATCGATCCCCCGTACTTCGGCATCCCCACAATAGATCCCCAGTATCCCAACACCATTGAGACCGTTGATGTCTGTGCAATGATCGGGGACAATACGGCAGTGGATGATGCCACGCTCTGGTACACCTACGACAATATCGCGTGGTACAGCACGCAGATGAGCTCCTCATCCGTCGATATCAGCGGCAGAAACCCGCCCACGGGCTACACCCAGGGTGACCTATCGGCCACATATTCATATTTCAACCAATACATCACGGCACTCCATGTCTATGCATACACCTGGGACGATGATACCCTCTACGTGAGAATCGAAGGGTACAACCCCTCCACTGGAATGTGGAATCTGATACATTCAAGCACCGGCGGAACCGGTATTAAGATCGATACTACCTACCCCAGCCCCACCTATACAGAGTGGAGGATATTTGTAGATGACACCGAGGACAATGACGACATCTACTACGACTTCACGTATTCTGTTTCCAGTTTTTCCGGTTCGATTCCCGGGCCAGGGTATCCCACCAGGGTCAACTACTACATGAGTGCAAGGGATCTTGCAGCCAATACCAATTCATCGCCGATATATACCTACACCATTGGTTCCGATCTCATGATCGTCCCCGAAAACATCACGTTCTGGCAGGATCCCGTCCAGAACGGAACATCGGTTCTCATCAATGCCACAATCTACAATACGGGGGGCGAGCTCACGGGGGTGGAGGCCAGGTTCTACGACGGCAATCCGGATGTCGATTTCGACAATGTCATTGATTTCGGCGCCGTGGAAATAGGTACCCCGGCAACCTTCAATATCGCCCCAAATACGGAGGTTGCGGTGCAGACCACATGGACCATTGCCCACCGAGATATTTACCGGGTGTACGTATGGGTGGACGCGCAAAACGCCACGTGGGAGTGGGATGATTGGAATAACCTGGCGGGAAAAAATCTGGACGTATATGACTGGCTGGACAACATGCTGGACCAAACAAAAATCGAGACAAAGAGCGATATTGTGGTCAGAAACGGCCACGCCGAGCTCGTGAACATCGGCGGGATCATTTCGGTTGCGGGGACATCGTATTACTCCTCGGTGGGCGGTTCGGGTTCCGACTACTATGCCCAGTCCTTCATCGCCACCGAGAACAGTCTTTCAGGGGTTGGCGTCTACATTGCGGGAAGCAACACTCCGTACCCCGACATGAGGGTCGCGCTGTGGGGTGATTCTGGTGGCGATCCTGAAAGAAACAACATCATTGCGGAGGGTGATGTCATTGCGGGCTCCAGCATGACCTCGAGCGGTCAGAGGTACTACCTCAATTTCTCCACACCACAGCCCGTTGTCGTGGGATGGAGGTACTGGGTGGTGATAGATGGATACTACGACCACAACACAACCGGAAGATGCAGGGCCAGGTACAACAGCGGAAACGTGTACGCCGACGGCATCTTCAAGTACTCCAATAACGCGGGAATCTCGTGGGCCACCCCGAGTTCGAATTTTGATTTGGACTTCTATGTCTCGTTTTACAGGCCAGCAATGGACGGGTACCTGAAATCCGTAGAAATCGCACTTCCCCTGGGCATGCAGTGGGAAAATCTGTTCGTCAACAAGAGCGGCCCCGATACGACTTTCGTCTACGTGACCGTTCTGGACGGTTCCACCGAGGCCCCCATCCCCGGATTCATCGATATAGTAGGCAGTGTCATCAACATATCCCAAATCGATGCCGAGCAGTACACCTCCATAAAACTGGAGGGTACTCTCGAGGGGGACGGTACCAACAGTCCCCTCCTGCTCTACTGGGCAGTGAACTGGGTTCCCCGCCCAAAGGCCGAGGCTGGACTCGACGATGCAGTGGACGAGGATGTACCTTACACGTTCAACGGGAGCGCTTCATGGAGCAGCCTGGGGATCGCCAACTACACCTGGGACATGGATGCCTCGGACGGCCTAAACTGGGACTCACCCGACTACCGGGGTTCCGATCTGTGGGATCCCACCCATACCTACGATACCCCGGGTGTTTACATCGTGACCCTCAACATCACAGATATCAACGGGTACTGGGACACGGACACGGTTGTTATCACCGTAAACGATGTAACTCCACCGGAGGTGGATGCTGGAAGTGATGGCATAACAGACGAGGACATGCTATACTACTTTTCCGCCTCAGGGTCGGTTGATAATTCCGGCACCATCGAAACCTATCTGTGGGATATCGATGATAGCAATGGTGTGGACCCGAGTAATCCCGATTACACCGGGGATGCGGTATCCCATGTTTATCCAGAACCGGGCATATACACGGTCTGGCTCTATGTTTCAGATGAGGCCGGAAACTGGAACTCCACATCCATCGTAATCACCGTAATAGACATAACGGACCCCGTGGCCGAAGCCGGGCCCGACGGCTCCCTCGTGGAGGATGATACGTACTTCTTCGACGGGACAGGTTCCCAGGACAATGTGGAAATAATATTTTATGACTGGACATTCGGTGACGGTGACTACCAGTACGGAACCGACGCCATGCCCCGTCATACCTACACATCGGAAGGCATGTACGCCGTCACCCTCAGGGTGACGGATGCCGAACTGCAACCGGGTGGTTCGTCATCAGATCTACCGTCCAGTGACGTAAGACCTCTTCTGGCTGGTCGGGGCCTTGGTCGCTGAGCTGACGGGCGTTATAGTCCGCCAGGCGGTCGAGGTCATCCGCGTTCTCGACGACCACACATTGATTCTGTACCTCAAAGCCACGCACGAAGACGAAGAGGAACTCATCCGACGCGCCGAGAGTGATCCAAAGCCGCTCTACTACAGGGAAGCCTTTCTCGACGAGCAGCTCGCGGAGTACAAACGCGAGCGCGGGGTCGACTATGTCGCGATGATCGACCCGGATGACTTCG
>Ga0209536_100013034_pt1 | contig 12023 bp, 11 predicted proteins | sample DeeMarSeWOR28_12_FD_187461 | JGI IMG/M metagenome (GOLD analysis project Ga0209536, IMG submission 187461) | Marine sediment microbial communities from White Oak River estuary, North Carolina - WOR-2-8_12 (SPAdes) (version 2) | ecosystem: Environmental > Aquatic > Marine > Intertidal zone >...
CCGGTGTGGTGGCCGGCGCCAATATCATTTTGTTTGTACCTGATCGCAGCGCGGAAATTGCCCTGGGTTTGTTGACTATTGGCTTGGGTGTGTATTCGGTGTTCAAACCGTCGCTGGGATTGGAAAAACAATCCATCGCCTTCACCTCCCACCACTACGTAGTAGGAGGCGGTGTGTTATTTGTCATCGGCATGCTCAACGGCTCATTAACTTCGGGCACCGGTTTGTTCGTGACTTTATGGTTGGTACGCTGGTATGGTCTGGATTACAAACTGGCCGTCGCTTACACTTTAGTACTAGTGGGTTTATTCTGGAACGGCTCAGGCGCCATAGCGTTAGGTTTGTTATCGCAAATTCAGTGGGACTGGTTACCGGCGTTGTTGCTGGGATCGTTATTGGGCGGATTCATCGGCGCGCACTTGGCCATCGTGAAAGGCAACAAATGGATCAAGCGGGTGTACGAGACTATTACCTTGATTATTGGTGTGAAACTGATAGTAGGTTGATACCAGCCTCTAGGGAAAAGCGAAGCTTAAATATCAACCACAAAAGCACGAAGAAAGAGAAAAAATTCTTTAAACCTTCGTGTCCTTCGTAGCTAAATAGCTTTACACCCCATATTTTTCCCGATAAGTATAAATCGCTTGCAAGGAGTCGCGCATGTCGGATTGGCGTTCCAAGAATTCGATCAATAGCTGAAGCTGAATGATACTCGCCACTTTCAAGCCGTAGTTGTTTTCCACTTCTTGGATGGCGGAGGTTTCGCCCTGGCCTTTTTCCTGCCGGTCCAACGCAATGACCACACCGGTGGGCTCGGCGTTGTTGGCGGTGATAATGTCTATGGACTCGCGTACGGATGTACCAGCGGAAATCACATCGTCAATAATCAACACATTGCCTTTAAGAGGCGCGCCCACGATAATGCCACCTTCGCCATGATCTTTGGCTTCCTTGCGGTTGAAGGCGTACGGCATGTCTATTCCATGGTGATCGGCCAATGCGATGGCGGTGGCCGCGGCCAGAGGTATGCCTTTGTAAGCCGGGCCGTATAACACATCCACCTGGAGCTTGGAATCAACAATAGTCTGTGCATAATAACGCCCCAATTGTGCCAGGCTGCTCCCGGAGTTAAACAGACCGGCGTTGAAAAAATAAGGACTAATGCGTCCCGACTTCAAAGTAAATTCTCCAAAGCGCAGCACGCCGATTTTCAAGGCAAATTCGATAAATTCTTGTTGGTATTTTTCCATAACTATTCCAATCAGGCTAAGGGCGGAACAAATTTTAAATGTCGGTTGATGTTCAGTATGATATGGCGCTCTAGCTTCGCATTATAAAAAACCAAAGCACGAATACAAGAACAACAACCTAAAGGCACACTATGAAAATTGTCACTGTTAACGTCAACGGCATACGATCGGCGGAAAAAAAAGGTTTTTTCCACTGGCTCAGACGCGAAAATCCCGATGTGGTGTGCCTTCAGGAAACCAAGGCGCAGGAAGATCAATTGCACCCGGAGGACTTTTACCCGGCGGATTATCATTGTTTTTATTTCGATGCGCAAAAGAAAGGCTACAGCGGTGTGGCTATTTATAGCAAACAAGCTCCGGATAATATCATTCGTGGCCTGGGTAAAGGCTTTGAAGACATGGATGCCGAAGGGCGTTTTATTCAAGCGGATTTGGGTAAACTCAGTGTGATTTCCCTCTACCTACCCTCGGGCACTAGCGGAGAGGAACGCCAACAAGTTAAATATTCGTTTATGGACCGATTTGAAGAAACCATGAAAGCCATGCGCCGTAAACGCCGCGAGTTTGTCATTTGTGGTGACTGGAATATTGCCCACAAGAATATCGATTTGAAAAACTGGCGCGGCAACCAGAAAAATTCCGGCTTTTTACCGGAAGAACGCGCCTGGCTGGACAAAGTCTTCGGCCCCATGGGATTTGTGGATGCCTTCCGCGTGGTCAATCAAGAAGAAGACCAATATACCTGGTGGTCCAACCGCGGTCAGGCCTGGGCCAAGAATGTGGGATGGCGTATCGATTATCAAGTCGTAAGCCCGGGATTAAAAGATAAAGTCCGCTCCGCGGCCATCTACAAAGAAGAACGCTTCTCCGACCACGCACCGTTAATCATGGAATACGATCTTTAAACCGCCAAGTCTAAAGGGTACAGATCCTAGAAAGCTCGGCGGTTAAACCGTTTATTTGGTATAGAACTGCTGCCGGAATTTCACCACAAAAGGACTGCTCTCACCTTCCGGGGTCACATACAAGGTAAAATCCAGCACTTCTTTATGAGACACATAGATTTCACTGAGGTAATACACGGAAGACCCATCATCCACTTCACGTATGTCTACGGTTTTTAATTGTCCGGTAAGGTTAGTGGCTTCAGCCTTGACCTTGCCTTTGACCGGTGTACCCAGCGGTGATAAGGATTTTTTCACAATCGAGACCGATAACAGGCCAAGGTTTTTACTGCGTGTGATGCCGTAAGTTTTGGCAATCGCCGGTTGCAAAGTATCGCTGGTAAATGCGCTGTAATAAATGGTGTAGTCGCCAAAGCTCTGCGACGTGCCTGCCCAGGCCGCACCGGGCAAACCACCGACGATTAATAAAACTAATAAAAACAACGGCATCAGCCGCTGCTTTATTGGGGGATTGGTTAGCGAAAGAGTTGATGTTTGCACCACTGATAATCTCCATACACACCATCGATATATAGAACATCAGCGATTTTGCAACAGAAGTCAAGACCCTCCATTGGCGAGCCTGTTTTAGTGAAGAAAATACAAACGGCGCTGAGAATACCCCAGCGCCGTGCATAGGTAATACCTAGTTTTAGGCCGTGGCCCGCTTTGACCCTTGGTCGCCGACGGCTTGTATCACCGGCCGAGCGGATTCGGTGTTTGCTGAAGGCAACGGCGCATTCACGCCGTCCAAGATGGAGTTAATAGTGCGTAGCTGCTGTTCCAGTTCGGCGCATTCTTTTTCCAGCCTTTGGATGTTTTCGCCCAGTTGCTCGCGCGAGGCTTTGACCTTCTGCATGGTGTCCAAGCGTTGTTCCAACTGCTGTTTGCGCTCTTTAATTTGCTTGCCTAAAGGCGACATAGCGGTTTTAGCCCAGCGTTCGGCATCCTCGTTGGCGCGGAAGAAGATATTGCGGGCGTGACTCACCATATTGACAAAAAACTTCTTCACCACAAAACTCTGTTCGGTCATCGTGGTCACCGGGCTATTGCGAAATTGCTCGGCTCGCTCGTACAGCTGATTAAGTTCACGGGAGTATTTGCTGGTGGTGAACAGCTCGGGTTTTACGTTGGTGAAACCGTGCTCTTCGCGAAACCGCTCGTAAATGGATTCGACAATTTTATTGGCTTTGTCCACTTGCCAATTCACCTGGACCATGGTTTCCTGGGCGCCGTCGAAGAAGGTTTTCATGCCGCCTTTCATACCATGGGTGGTCCAGCTATCGACCATGGATTCTCGGGTTTTACCGATCAAGTTATCCAGGCTCTCCAAAGATAAAGATTCACTCAAGGCGATCAACTGGCGCTTAAGGACTTGGCGGCTGGTCTGAAAATTTTCCACATCTTTTTGATAAACGGCTTGTTCGGCACGCAGCTTTTTCATGGAGTTCATCAAGACATCGGCGTTTTTGCCGGACATTTCCCTTAGCTCAGCTAATTGTTCCTTATTACCTTTATAGCGGTCTCCCAAGATGTTCTTAGTGGTTTTTACCATAGAGCCGATTTTGGAGACAATGTTATCGCGCACGATCTCTTGTTTAGCGGGCAATATATCTTCCGATAAAGTCGCTTCTAACGCGGTCAATCCGCTGCGTTCCAGCAATGATACGTCTTTTTTGATTTTCGCCAGCAGGCCTTTTTGCGCTGACACCGGATAGACGTCTTTGCGATCGACACCCAACATTTCGGCTGTGTCGCGGCATTGTTCGTCGATATTGGCGGCCACTTTGTTGTCGTCTTGCAATTCGTCCCACAAGGTGTCGATTTTGTTCAATACGATAAGCACGCCGGTTTGCTGATTTTCGCGGTATATTTTTGCGTGTTGCTGCCAGATTTCCATATCGGACTTGGTGGCGCCGGTGTCGGCGGAGAGCACAAAAATCACCGCCTGGGCGCTGGGTAACATGTCCATGGTGAGCTCCGGTTCGCTGCCTAAGGCGTTCAAACCGGGGGTGTCCAGAATCACCAAACCTTGTTTCAACATGGGGTGGGGAAAGCTGATCAAAACGTGGCGCCACATGGGGATTTCCACATGGGTCGGCGGCGCGTCTTTGTGTTTGTGCTGATCTTCAGTATACAAACCGAGCTTAACGGCTTTTTCCACGGACACATCTTTGGTGCGGACAATTTCCTGAAAAGATTCCACCAGGGCATCGGTGGAACTCATGTCCAGCTCGATATTGATCCAATAATCTGGATGTTGCTTGTATTCGGCGATGCTCATGTCCTCCAGACGGGTCTCTATGGGCAGCATGCGAATATAGGGCGCATCGGCTTTTTCGTCATAAAACAACTCGGTTGGACACATGGTGGTGCGCCCGGCCGAGGACGGCAACAAGCGGCGCTGATAGTCGGCAAAGAAAATCGCGTTGATTAATTCGGTTTTACCCCGGGAAAATTCCGCCGCCACCGCAATGGTGACATGATCGGTTTTCAGTACTTCGATGGTTTCAAACAATCGCAAATCGTCTTCCGGTGAGCTCATGTCGTGGTCTTCCAACCAGTTTCGGTAAGCTTCGATTTGTTTGCTTATGTCCGTTTTCCAGCGATTATACGCCTCTAATTGCTCAGTAAATTGTTCCTTCACCATATGCAACATACCTAAGTATTTAATTATTTTAGTGAAATAAATTATTCAGCTAGCTCTATCAATAGCGGCCGAGCCAAAAATAAGTTTAGATTTTTGAAATGTTTTGCATTTAAACAGAGACCTGCGTCACGCTCGGTACAACTCTTGCTCTAGATTGTACAGATACGTACCAATGCAAATTCCATCCCAGCGGCCCATTTCCTTAAACCTGAGCCCAATTTAGCCGAAGTATCTAAGAAATTAATGCCATCTTTCGCTTATGCCTTTACGTATAACGACAATTTTCAAAAATTCTAAAGTCGTCATTATCTTCGGCTTTGCATTGATGATCGCCTTGATGGTGAGCCTTACGATCATCGGTTTGTCACATATGGCAAGCATCAACCGCAACATGCAAACCATTACCCAACAACACAACGCGCGGGTGGATTTGCTGGTGTCCATGCGTCGCATCGTACGTGAACGTTCCTTGAGTATGTATTCCATTTATCTGTCAAAAGACGATTTCCAGCGCGATGATGAATTTATGCGTTTCCACGCTTTGGCGGAAAGTTTTATCAAGTTGCGCGCCCAGCTCGAAACCATGGGAATGTTAGCGCAGCAAAAATCCGTGTACGAGCACGCCTTGGAGTTGGTGCGGCGCAGCGCCCCCCTACAAAGCCGTATTGTCGAACGCATCGTGGACGGGGAGCTCACCGATGTTTACACCTTGATGGCTGCCATTGATCTACCTCTGGAAAAAGCGATCTTGGCCACCTTCGACGAATTGGTGAATCTGGAACGTGAGGCTTCCAATGACGCCGTGGCATCGGCCAAAGAAAAATATCTGGAAGCGTATTGGTTCATGCTCAGTCTGGGCGCGTTGATGGCACTGATCGCGACGCTGATTGCTTCACAAGTGGTGCGGCGCACCAGCAGCATCGAAAAAGCCCTGGCGCAAGCTAAAGAACACGCGGAAGTCACCTTGCACGCTTTGGGTGAGGCGGTGCTCACCGCCGATGCCGAAGGTAACGTGGTGTATCTCAATCCCGCCGCCGAACGGCTCACCGGCTGGAGTTCGGCCGAAGCTCGGGGCAAACCGCTGCAACAAATTTATAGTCTCAAAGACGAAACCACACTGGCGCCTATCCGTCACCCGGCATTCAATAGCCAGATTCACGGACCGGTAGCCGGTTTGCAACAACACGTCACCTTAACCAACCGCCATCAACAACAATTTATAGTCAACGACCTGGCCTCCCCTTTGTGCACCAAAAAAGGCGAAGTATTTGGCACGGTAGTCATCTCCCGAGATGTGACCCAAGAACGTTTGTTGGCCCAACAGTTAAGCTGGCAAGCATCCCACGACGCCTTAACGGGCTTGGTCAATCGCAGCGAATTTGAAGCGATCCTCAAGCAATTAATCCACGACGCCAAAGTCACCGACAAACACCATGCTTTGATGTACATGGACTTGGATCAATTTAAAATCGTCAATGACACGTGCGGTCACTTTGCCGGTGATGAACTGCTGAAACAATTGGCGCAATTGCTTATACCCAAAATCCGGGAATCGGATACCTTAGCCAGGTTAGGGGGCGATGAATTCGGCCTCATTTTGGAGGGCTGCCCACTGAAGCAAGCCTCGGATATCGCCCGGCAGTTGTTGGATATGGTGCAGGATTTTCGCTTTGTTTGGCATGATAAAACCTTCAGCATAGGTATGAGTGTTGGTCTGGTAGCGATCAGTAACTACAGCAAGGATTTGGTGTCCACCTTGAGTGCGGCCGACGCGGCATGTTTCATTGCCAAGGATAAAGGCCGCAACCGGATTTGGATACACCACAGCGATGACGACGATGTGGTGCAACACAAAGGGGAAATGGAGTGGGTCAGCCGGCTAAACGAGGCTTTGGATAAAAGCCGCTTCGAGTTGTTTGTACAACATGTCAAACCCATCCAAAGCCGGCAAGACGGTTGCTATCATGAAATCCTGTTGCGCCTGAAACAACTGGACGGCAGCCTGGTTTCGCCTATGGCGTTTATACCCGCGGCGGAACGTTATGGTCTGATGACCGCCATCGATCGCTGGGTCATTCGTTACGCCTTTCAATGGTTGTCACAACACAAAAGCGCTTACAAAAACTCGGATATATTTGCTATTAATATTTCCGGTCAGTCGCTGGCCGATCCGCAGTTTTTGCCTTTTTTTATCAATGAATACAAACGCCGCGCTATCAATCCCGGCCAAGTGTGCCTGGAAATTACCGAAACGGCGGCGATCGCCAATTGGAGCCACGCCAATCAATTGTTCGCCGCCTTGAAAGACATGGGTTTTAAATTCGCCCTGGACGATTTCGGCAGCGGCATGTCTTCGTTTGGGTATTTGAAATATTTGCCTCTGGACTACATTAAAATCGACGGAAGCTTTGTTAAAGATATTCTCTTCGACCAAGTGGACAAGACGTTTGTGGAAGTCATCAACCAAATTGGTCATGTGATGGCGCTGAAAACCATTGCGGAATTTGTCGAGAACGATCAAACCGTAGAGCTATTACAAAAAATCGGCGTGGACTATGCGCAAGGTTTTGGGATTCACAAGCCGGCGGCATTGGCCCTGGCTTTTGCGGTTAAAAAGCTGGCTTAGCTAGGCCGCCCGAATCCCCGGCGGTAAGGTTTTGGGTGACTCGATGCGCAGGCGTTTGTGGCGGCTGAGCTCGCCGCTTAGAATGTGGACCTGAGATTGGGGGACTTTAAAAAGCTTGCAGAAAAATTTTACCAACGCTTGATTGGCTTGCCCGTCCACTGGCGGGGCTTTGAGCCGCACTTTCAACTCCTTGCCGTAGGGCCCGACAATTTCATCTTTGCCCCCTTTGGGTTGCACCAGAATCTGTAGCAACAAATCCTTGCCTTGCCAGTGATAGTAACCGGTGTTCGCCGCCGGTGGCTCAACCATCAACCGAAAGCTAACCGCTTACCCATATCGCTAATGGGAGCCACCAATAAAATCTTCACCAGCTGAATACCGATAAACACCACAATAGGGGATAAATCAAAACCGGAGATAGGCGGTATCATTCGTCTGGCCCGGCTTAAGATGGGCTCGTTTAAGGTATAGAGCAACGCCACCGCCGGATTGTACCCGCCCGGGTTTACCCAACTCAAAATCACTTGAATTAGGATGGTGAAAAAATAGATGTTCAATAATAGACTAATGAGTTGGGCGACGGTCAACACCGCCAGCCCGCCTATTCCCAGTGAGAACCCCTGCACCAGGCCCACTAACACTAACTCCACTGCTTGAATCACCAGCAGCAGGACCACGGCTGCCATGTCAATGCCGATCAAACCGGGTACGACCCGCCGTAGCGGAATCAATGGTGGATTGGTGACTTTGACTAAAAACTGCGACACCGGGTTATAAAAATCGGCCCTTGTCAGTTGCAATAAAAACCGCAACATCACCGCAACTAAATACAAGCCGAAGAGGGTTTGGATTAAAAACACTCCGGCATTACCCGCGTAATTTCCCATTAATTGGTCCCCATGAAAATGGTCTCGTTAGCGAGACCAGTGATTATTCGTTACCCCATTCATCCGCCAACTGGGTGGCCCGATCATAAGCGGCTTGCAACACCTCTGCAAACAATGCGTCAATGTCGTGTTCTTGCAGTACCCGCAAACCCTGTTCGGTGGTGCCACCGGGCGAGGTGACACTTTGGCGCAAACTGGCGATATCTTCGGAGCTTTCCATGGCCAGTTTGGCCGCCCCTAAAGCGGTTTGCAGGGTTAAGATATGAGCCGTTTGCTGAGACAGGCCCAGCTTCTGGCCGGCCGCCTCCATACTTTCCAGGATTCGGAAGAAATACGCCGGCCCGCTACCGGATAATGCGGTCACCGCGTTGATTTGCTCTTCGTTATCCATCCACACGGTCAGGCCGGTGGCCCGCAAAATGGTTTCAGCGTCCTCGCGTTGCCGGTCACTGACATGCGCATTGGCGAACAAGCCGGTGGCCCCGCATTGCACCAAGGCCGGCGTATTGGGCATGGCACGCACGATGGCGTACTGACCGCCCAACCAGCGGGCTATGTCCGCGGTGCGAATACCTGCCGCGATGGAAATGATCACCGGATTGTTGCTGCGCACGACTTCGGCGATTTCCGTAGCCACGCCTTTCAATGCTTGCGGCTTTACCGCCAGTACCAGCGTATCCGCAGTTTGGGCCGCTGCGCTGGCATTGTCAAAAGTCCGGATTTGAAAACGCTCGTCTAACGCTTTCAATTTACTTTGGTCAATATCCGCCACGGCTATGGCTCGGTTGTCAAAACCATCGGCGATCAATCCGCCGATCAGACTGGCCGCCATATTGCCACCACCTATGAATGCAATTTTCATAAATCTACATTATTCCTCATGTCAGACTTAAGTCGAGTTTTTGAAAACCCAGTCTTGTTTTCGCTAAATCCCAAAAGAGCGACGTAGGCAAATGTTCTTGGGCTGTTCGTATGCTTGGCGTCTCGGCTCAAAGGAAAACCGCAGCACTGATGCACTGTTAAGCTTTATTATTATATTCGCGCGGGCCAAATATTCCTGTCCCCACGCGCACAATCGTGGCACCCTCCATAATGGCGGCACGTAAATCCCCGCTCATTCCCATGGACAAAGTATCTAAGGACATTCCCGAGGAATTCAACTCTTCTAACAGCGTTCGCAACCGGGCAAAGGTTTGGCGCAATTCGGTTTCGCCCGAAGTACGCTGGGCAATCGTCATCAACCCTCGCAACCGCAAGCGCTCATATTGCTTAATCTGATCGGCCAACTGCGGTACGTGTTCCGCCGTAATCCCCGCCTTGGAGTCCTCACCGGTGATATTCACTTGAATGCACACGTTGAGCGGCGCTTGACCCGAGGGGCGCTGCTCGTGCAAGCGTTTGGCGATTTTAGCACGCTCCACACTGTGCACCCATTGAAAATGCGTTGCAATGGCTTGGGTTTTATTGGACTGTATGGGCCCGATAAAATGCCACTGAATACCCAGCCCCACGAGTTGCTCCATTTTTGGCAGCGCCTCTTGTACGTAACTTTCTCCAAAATGACGGCAGCCACAATCAAAGGCTTGTTGAATTTGTGCCACGCTATGGTTTTTACTCACCGCCAGCAATATGATCTGATCAGCGTCGCGTTCACTGGCCACTGCGGCATCGTGGATTTGCCTGCGCACTTGCTGCACACGACTGTCAATGGAATTCATCGGGATACGGATGTGTTTTGTATTAGCTGGTTGAACTCTCAGAAAATCAATCTTTTACAATTTAGGGCGGTTTGCGTAAAGTATTTTACCCTAACTGACGTTAATAACATCGACACTGGGCTTTATTCCGTGTGGTATCAAATTTTGCGCAACTGCGTAACAGCAAAGCAACAGCGAAATAATAGAGGAATCTTATGGATATTTCAGAATTGTTGGCATTTAGTGTAAAAAACGCCGCTTCCGACTTGCATTTGTCCGCAGGTCAACCCCCTATGATCCGCGTTGATGGCGAAGTTCGCCGGATCAATGTTCCGCCCATGGATCATAAAGCCGTCCATGCGTTGATTTATGACATCATGAACGATAAGCAACGCAAAGATTACGAAGAATTTCTGGAGACGGATTTCTCCTTCGAAATTCCCGATTTGGCCCGTTTTCGTGTTAACGCCTTCAACCACCAACGCGGCGCCGGTGCGGTGTTCCGGACCATTCCCAATACCATTTTGAGTTTTGAACAGCTGGGCTGCCCGCCCATATTCGCGGAAATTTCCGATACACCCCGAGGTTTGGTGCTGGTCACCGGCCCCACCGGTTCGGGTAAGTCCACCACATTGGCGGCAATGATCGACTATAAAAACGATACCGAGCACGGTCATATTCTGACCATAGAGGATCCCATCGAATTTGTGCATGTACCCAAAAAATGCTTGATCAACCAGCGGGAAGTACACCGCCACACCTTGGGATTTAACGAAGCCTTGCGCTCGGCACTGCGGGAAGACCCCGATGTAATTCTGGTGGGTGAGATGCGTGACCCGGAAACTATCCGCTTGGCGCTCACCGCGGCGGAAACCGGCCACTTGGTATTCGGCACGTTGCACACCAGTTCAGCGGCGAAAACCATAGACCGGATTATTGACGTATTTCCCGCAGCGGAAAAAGAAATGGTGCGCTCCATGTTATCCGAATCGCTACGCGCGGTTATATCGCAAACCTTATTGAAAAAAGTCGGTGGTGGCCGGGTGGCCGCGCACGAAATCATGATCGGTACCCCGGCCATCCGTAACTTGATCCGCGAAGCCAAAGTGGCGCAAATGTATTCCGCCATTCAGACCGGCGTTGCCGTGGGCATGCAGACCTTAGATCAAAACCTGCAAGACCTGGTACGCCGCGGCGTGGTCAGCAAACAAGACGCTGCCCAAAAAGCCGCCAATAAAGACGCCTTTAAATAATCCGCCTACGGCGCTGATCGTGCGTGGCACGATCAGCGCATGCCGTTGAATAAAATCTATATTTTCAATCTTGTTGTTTCCGACCGGCGGGTTTTGAACTAAAATTGCTTGAAACAGTGTTTATGTTTTTACTCTGCCCATCGCCCTGATCACCAGGGAACTTCCCAAAATATTAGCGTAATTAAAATATTCTTTAGCAGCCAAAGCCAATATGTTTAACGATTATCATACGGTTATCCAAGACTTCAACGAGTTATTAAAAACCATGGTGGAACGCGAAGCCTCGGACCTGTTTATCACCGCCGGTCTGCCACCTAGCATGAAGATCCATGGTGCTGTCGAGCCGGTGATCGAACATGCCCTAAGTGCCCAGCAAACCCATCAACTGGCTTACAATCTCATGGACCGCCAGTTACGCCAGGAATTCGAGCGCGACTGGGAGTGTAACTTCGCCATCGCCCGCCCCGACTCAGGCCGCTTTCGGGTGAATATCTTCAAACAAAAAAATCAGATGGGGCTGGTATTACGCCGCATCAAAACCGAAATTCCCAGCTTGGACGAATTGCATGTACCGGAGATCTTAAAAGAAGTCTCCTTAAGCAAGCGTGGCTTGGTCATCATTGTCGGTGGCACCGGTACCGGCAAATCCACGACCTTGGCCGCCATGATAGGCCACCGCAACAAAAACAGCAGCGGCCACATTGTAACCGTGGAAG
>Ga0209536_100013035_pt1 | contig 12023 bp, 8 predicted proteins | sample DeeMarSeWOR28_12_FD_187461 | JGI IMG/M metagenome (GOLD analysis project Ga0209536, IMG submission 187461) | Marine sediment microbial communities from White Oak River estuary, North Carolina - WOR-2-8_12 (SPAdes) (version 2) | ecosystem: Environmental > Aquatic > Marine > Intertidal zone >...
TACATCAAATTTGGCAAGTACAGGATAATCTGGGGAAAAATAACGAGAATAATAATGCCCACAATTACTGCCAACAAAAACGGCATGACACCTTTGAAAATGGATTCAAGCGGCACGCCCCCGATAGCCCCCTGAGCCACCCCGTATACAACGTACACATTGATTCCCACCGGCGGAGTGATCACCCCCATTTCGGTGACCATGACAATAATAATCCCAAACCAAATTGGATCATAGCCGAGGCTGGTAATGATCGGGAAAAAGATCGGAATGGTCAGCATGACAAATGCCAGCGCATCCATAAAACACCCGCCCAGGAAATATACACCGATAATCATTGATAGAATGACAAATGGTGGCAAATCAAATCCACCGATCCAGGTTGCAATATTAAAAGGAATTCGTGTGATCGCTAAAAATTTGCCAAAAACAACCGCACCCGCAATCAACAGCATGACCATGCAGGACGTTCTAAGGGTTTCATAAAGCGACTTCACAAATCCCTGCCAGGTCAGCTGCCTTCGAATCAAAGAAACGACTAAAACACCGAAAGCACCTACAGCAGCGGCTTCTGTTGGTGTGAAAAATCCAAAAAAGAGTCCCCCCATAACGAGGCCAAATACAGCAAGCGTATCGATCAGACCGTTAAGGGATTTCAGTTTTGCCTTCCAGGTAAAAGTTTCGCCGGGTGGACCCTGCTCAGGTGCAAACCGGCAACGGATATAAATTGAGATAATAAACAAAATCGTAACAAGGATGGCCGGCATAATTCCGGCAGCAAAGAGCTTTCCGATAGATTCCTCGGTCAGAACCCCGTATACGATAAGGACCACGCTAGGCGGCATGATCATCCCCAGTCCGCCTCCTGAAGCCACGGAGCCCGTTGAGAGCTCATCGGCATACTTATAACGCCTCATCTCGGGCAAACCAACCGTTGCCATGGTCGCCGCTGTGGCCGGGCTGGAGCCGCAGACCGCACCAAAGCCGGTGCAGGCTGAAACCGTCGCCATGGCCAGGCCGCCCCGGGTGCTCCCAAGGAATTTATAGGCCGTATCATACAATCTGCTGCTAATGCCGCTGTTAAACGCCAGCTGGCCCATGAGGATAAACAGCGGTATGGTCGTGAGCCCGTAAGATGAAAAAACTTCATAAATGTTTCTGGAAAGAAGGTTAAGGCCTCCTTTAAATGAAATCATCATACTAAAACCCAAGAAGCCGATCATGGTCATAACGTAGGCCACTCGCATCCTTGAAAAAAAGAGGAGGACCATCACGCTGATTCCGATTATACCGGCAATTGTGGGGCTCATTTGGCTTTTAGCTTTCTGATATTCGATAAGATATCTTGCAGGATAATAAAGGCAAATACGAGCAGGCAGAAGGCGGCAGCATATATGACATAATGTTCGGGAAGCTCGAGATTCATGGAGACCTCACCGGATTCTTTCATCGTGTCTGCGTAGATCCACATACGCCAGGTCACAATGGCAAATAAAGCCAGGCTTAAGATGCCCGTGCATATTTCAATTTTCGTCTGGGTTTTCTCGGAAAACAGGCGCACGAGTATTTCTACGCCAATATGACCTTCAACCTTATGGGTGTAAGGCAGGGCCATGGCCACTGCCAGCGTGGCCATAAAACCGACAATTTCCACCGAACCAAAAACGGGATGGCCGAAAAGCCGTCCGACCACATCGGCACAGGTCAGAAGCATCATCCCCACCAGGCAGGCAGCGCCAAAAATTTTCATAGATTCGAGAATACGGTCAATAAACCGCCAAAATGGTTTCATAGAGATATCTGTGTGCTAAGGCTAAATGGGGTGGACCCGTCGGCGGGGTCCACCCGGCTGTGAACTTTATTGCAGGCTATTGAGGGTCTTGATGGTGAAATCGACAATTTCTTTACCCGGAAGCCCTTTTTCATTGGTTTTGGTAACATAGTCGTCAATGATCGGGGCGACTGCTTTTTTCCAGCGTTCAGCTTCTTTACTATTTAGACCAATAATTTGACCACCCTGGTTCAGGAAAAAAACGATCCCTTCCGCATCACTGGTGTCCCAGGCCTCACCGTGTTTGGCCGCCCATTCAACATTGATTTGCGTAATAATTTTCTGGATATCGGGTGACAACGAGTTCCACTTCTGTTTGTTCATCACTACAAAAAAAGATGTGGTATAAGCGGCCGAAAAGTTTGCGGTCACATAATTGGTGACCTCTCCCAGTTTCCAACCCTTATTGGCCTCAAAGGGGTAGACGGCACCGTTGACCACACCTTTTTGCAGCATTTGATAAGTTTCGGGCATGGGTTTCGGGACCGGTGTCCCGCCCAGTGCCTTGACGACCAGCGCGCTGGTGCCATGGCCTCTGAATTTCAGCCCTTGCATATCTTCCAATTTTCGTACAGGCTTGTCCTTGGTATGAATAAGACCCGGTCCATGGGCATGCAGATACATAACCTGAGTATCCATAAGCTCTTTGGGTTGGAATTTGGTGTAGACCGCATTGACAACTTTTGTTGCAACCACACCACTGGTGTATCCCAGCGGCAGATCGACGGCTGAAATGACCGGAAATCGGCCGCGGGTGTAGGCCAGCACGGAAAAACCGACATCTGAGATGCCTTCGACGACGCCGTCATAAACCTGTCTGGCTTTGGTCAGGGTCTGGCCCGGAAAGTACTCAACGACTACCTGGCCATTGGTGCGCTTTTCAACTTCCTTACACCAGGATTCGGCCAGTTTGCTCTGGATGTGAGCAGGTGGGAAAAAATTGCTGTAAGTCAGCTTAACGCTGGCCGCTTCAGCCTTTATGGCGCCGGTTGAGCTAAAAAAGCCGAAGCATAGAACGAGAAAAATCAGCAAAATAATCTTTTTCATGGTTCCCTCCTTGTTTGTTGATGATGAATTACCAGATAAACGAACCATTCTGTGTTAATCTGGTTGCCTTCGCATCTCGGTCGTTTACTCAAACACCGATGGTCAATGAACATGGTTTGATTGTCAAGACTTTTTTCGACCCTACGGGCATCCGCAACACTTTGGAAAGATAGATGCAGTCCTTCTGTTGTGTCAGTCATAGCAAATACGTATCACTGTCTACGATCAATCAAAATGATGTGGGTATTCGTTTTGGCGGCGATCGGAAATATATCATCCAAGAAGGGAATGATAAGGTCAGCATGTGGAAGGATGGTGGGATTGTTTACGCCATGGCGATTTAGTCTGCATTTATTTTCGAATCCTTTCGCGGGTATCGTCTTGCGCTGCCAGCTCTGTCAGTCCGCCTTTCCCGAATTTTTTAAGTTTCACGCCTCCGGACAATTTGGGAAAGTCATCCATGATGCACAGCTCATCGGGCATTTTATGCGGCGCAACGTCATCTTGCACAAATTCCCGGATCTCTTTTAAGGTGGGGATTTCATTCGGGACCGGAATGACACAGGCGCAAATGGATTCTCCCAGCACCGGATTGGGCGTTGCCACCACGGCCACCTGGTCGATTTTGGGATGATCGATGATCAACGACTCCAGTTCATGGGGGTAAATTTTATAGCCGCCGCGATTGATCAGGTCTTTGGTGCGCCCGTAAATTTTAAAGTAGCCGTTTTCGTCTCGGGTTGCCAGGTCTCCCATGAACAGCCAGCCGTCCACAATCTGTTTGGCTGTTTCTTCAGGGTTTTTCCAGTAACCCTGCATGACATGCCAGCCCCGAATCGTCAGCTCACCGATGTCGCTGTCCGGCAGTGGTTTTTGCGTGACGGGTTCCACCACCCGCATCTGGGTGCCTTCGATGGGTAGGCCGACATATTGCTCGCGAATATCGAGCGGGGAAGGGTAAGGGCACATGGTTGCCAGTCCCGGTCCGACTTCAGTCGCCCCCCAGAAAGAGGTCAGATAGACGCCCATCTCTTTTTCAACGCGTGTGATCAAACCCTCCGGTGCAATCATTCCGGCGATCAGCCCGGCGCGCAGCGAGCTTAGATCGTAATTGGGCCTGCTATTGTGATTGAGCTCAAGAATATAGTGGGGCGGCGCCCCCATTTGCAATGTTACTTTTTCACGCTCGATCAACTGAAAGGCACGCTCGACTTCGAATTTATCCAATAGCACAAGGGTGGCTTGCAGCAAAATGGGTTGAACCAGAACTGACCCGCAACCATAGGAATGGCTCATGGGTAAGATACCGATAAATATATCATCGGCGGTGGCTCCGGTACCCAATGCATATTCCCGGCCGGCTCTCACAGCGGCATAATGTCTGATCATGGCGCCTTTGGGCTGCCCGGTGGTGCCGGAGGTATACAGCAACATGCACAGATCTTGTTGCGGATCGATGGCAACGGTCGGCAATGGCTTGCCTCTGCCGGTGTCAATCAGGCGGTCATAAGCGGTGACATCCGGACCCTGACCGCCGCCGGCGACCATAATGTGTTTAAGATCAGGCAATTGGGATTTGATTTTTAAAATTTCAGCAAGATAATCGTAACCGTCCCACTCGTTGAAAATAAAGAGTCCTTTAGCCTCCGAATTTTTCAGGATAAAGTCTGCTTCGTGCATACGATAAATCGCATTGATCCAGACAACCACAACCCCGATCTTTTCCAGAGCGTAAAAGGCGGTGACAAACTCCAGGGAGTTTTTCATGTAGATGGCCACCCGGTCGCCTTTTTTAAAACCGATTTCAGCCAGACCGGCTGCCAGGGCGTTAGCCGTGGCATTCAGCTCTGCAAAGGTTGTGCGCCTGTCGCCGTCTACAATCGCAACCTTATCCGGCGACTCAGTCGCAGAGTTTTCTAAAACCTGGCCCAGGGTTAGGTCTTCTAAATTGTCCATACCGGAGTTTCTTTTGTCAGTATATATAAAAGGGTTCAGATGCCCGTATTTTTTGCTCCTGGCTTCTTGCCTCTTGCTTCTGGCTGGAAGCAGAAAAGAGATAGCCAGCTGCCAGCCGCCAGCAGCCAGCAACTAAAAAACAGATATCTAAAATCTGAGACATATTCTATTATGATCATTGGAAAAAAAAAGGAGCTACAGGAGCTTACATATTCCGCCGGTATTGCCCGCCGACTTCATAAAGGGCCTGGGTGATTTGGCCCAGGCTGCAGAAGCGCACGGCTTCCATCAGTTCAGCGAAAATGTTATCGCCCGACAGTACAATCTTCTGCAGGCGTTCCAGGGCAGCTGGTGCCTCATTGGCATTGCGTTCTTTAAAGTCGGCCAGACGCTTAAGCTGCGATTGTTTTTCAGCTTCAGTGGCCCGTGCCAGTTCGACCGCCTCGCTAAGTTGTTCTCCGTCGGCGTCAGGATCGCGAAAGGTGTTGACCCCGATGATAGGCAGCTCACCGGTGTGCTTCAGGGTCTCATAGTAAATCGATTCTTCCTGTATTTTACTGCGCTGATAGCCGGTTTCCATGGCTCCCAAAACGCCCCCGCGTTCGGTGATGCGGTCAAATTCCATCAGCACCGCTTCTTCCACCAGGCGTGTCAGCTCTTCGAAGATGAAACTGCCCTGATTCATGTTTTCATTCTTCGTCAGGCCCCATTCACGATTGATAATCAGTTGAATGGCCAGCGCGCGTCTGACCGATTCTGCGCTCGGGGTGGTGATGGCCTCATCAAAGGCATTGGTGTGCAAGCTATTGCAATTGTCGTAAATGGCACACAACGCCTGCAGGGTGGTGCGGATGTCGTTAAACTGGATATCTTGGCTGTGCAAAGAGCGCCCGGAAGTTTGAATGTGATATTTAAGCATCTGCGAGCGTTCGGAACCGCCGTATTTAGCACGCATGGCAACCGCCCAGATGCGTCGGGCCACCCGGCCGATCACATTGTATTCCGGATCCAACCCATTGGAGAAGAAAAAAGAAAGATTGGGCGCGAAACTGTCAATGGGCATTCCCCTGGAAAGGTAGTATTCCACATAGGTAAACCCATTGGCCAGGGTCAGGGCCAGTTGCGTGATGGGATTGGCACCGGCTTCGGCGATGTGATAGCCGGATATCGATACGGAGTAAAAATTGCGAACGTGATTATCGATAAAATATTGCTGGATATCCCCCATCATTTTCAGCGCAAAATCGATTGAAAAAATGCAGGTATTTTGCCCCTGGTCTTCTTTTAGAATGTCGGCCTGAACCGTGCCGCGCACATTGGACAGCACGTCTGCGCGTATTTTCTGATATTGCGCATCGGAAGGTGCCTTGCCGTTTTCAGCTGCAAATTTGTCGACCTGCTGATCGATGGCGGTGTTCAGAAACATGGCCAGCATAATGGGCGCCGGACCGTTGATGGTCATCGACACTGATGTGTTGGGTGCGCACAGATTAAAACCGTCATAAAGCATTTTGACATCATCCAGGGTGCAGATGCTCACCCCCGAGGTGCCGACTTTGCCGAATATGTCCGGGCGAATGTCCGGGTCGCAGCCATACAGGGTGACTGAGTCAAAAGCCGTTGACAGACGCTTGGCCTCATAGTTGGCCGAAAGCATCTTAAAGCGCTGATTGGTGCGGGCCGGGTCGCCTTCACCGGCGAACATGCGGGTGGGATCTTCATCCACACGCTTCAAGGGAAACACCCCGGCCGTATAGGGAAATTGGCCGGAGACATTTTCTTCCCGCAGCCAGCGATAAATTTCGCCCGGGTCCTTGAACTTTGGCAGTTCAATTTTGGGTATGCGGGTATGCGATAAAGACTCGGAAAACAAAGGGACCCTGATTTCACGATCACGAACCTGGTAGACCAGATGGTCTTCGGCGTAGGTCGACTGGATGTTTTCCCAATCTTCAAGCGTTTGAATCGTTTCGGGCTTCAAGGCTGCCTCGGCTACCTTAATTTGTGCTTTAAAGGCGTCTATCAGTTGGTCGGTATCGCCTTGCAGATCGTCATTGTGCAGCGTGCCGGCGGCTTCTTTAAGGTGCCAGACCTTTCTGATGGCTTCTGCCTGCTCATCGGTTTCCTGGTGATACGATCTGATATGATCGGCGATTTCACTTAAATAGCGGGTGCGCTCGGGCGGAATAATAATGGTCTTGGATGTTGATGTTTGGCTTTGAGGTCGGGGCAGCCCGGACTTGAACTGAAAGCCGGTTTTTGCGTGAACCGAATCCATGATGGCATGATAGAGCGCGGTGACGCCATCATCGTTGAATTTGGAAGCAATGGTTCCAAAAACCGGCATGTCTTCAGGCGATTGATCGAAGGCTTTGCGGTTGCGCTGGACCTGCTTGCGGACATCGCGCACCGCATCCTCACCGCCCCGTTTTTCAAATTTGTTGACTACCACCAGATCGGCAAAATCCAGCATATCAATTTTTTCAAGTTGCGAGGCGGCACCGAATTCACTGGTCATTACATAGATGGACAGATCCACCATGTCGATAATGCTGGAGTCGCCCTGTCCGATGCCGGCCGTTTCAGCGATAATCAAGTCATAGCCGGCAGCCATTACGGCTTCGATTGCTTCTCCTAGTACGGCTGGAATTTCTGTCTGGGATTGACGGGTTGCCAGTGAACGTAAATATACACGCGGGTTGCCGATGGCATTCATGCGAATTCGATCCCCCAGCAATGCACCACCGGTTTTGCGGCGGGAGGGGTCACAGCTAATAATGGCAATATGGATATCTTTGATATCATGCAACATGCGTAAAATCAGTTCATCGGTCAATGATGATTTGCCGGCTCCGCCGGTGCCGGTTATGCCGATGACAGGTGGTTTGCGCTTGGCGATTTTTTGGGCCAATCCAGCTCTCAAAGCTGCCAGATCACCGTTTTCCTGAGCCTTGGCGTATTCGGCGGCAGTTATCAGATTGGCCACCAGCAATTTATTTTGCGGTGATAGTTCATCAAATGCAAAGCCATCTTTTTTTACGGTGGAGAAATCAAGGGCAGCAACCATATGATTGATCATCCCCTGCAGTCCCAAACGGGCGCCGTCTTCCGGGGAGTAGATCTTGGTCACGCCGTAGCTTTCAAGCTCTGCGATTTCATCCGGCACAATCACACCGCCACCGCCGCCGAAAACCTTGATATGCGAAGCGCCTTTTTCCTTGAGAAGATCGATCATGTACTTGAAAAATTCGATATGACCACCCTGGTAACTGGACACCGCGATTCCCTGAGCGTCTTCTTCAATGGCCGCATCCACGATTTCCTGAACCGATCGATTATGTCCCAGATGGATGACTTCGACACCGGTATCCTGCAGGATTCGGCGCATGATATTAATGGCCGCATCATGGCCATCGAAAAGAGAGGTGGCTGTAACGACACGTATATGGTTTGCGGGTTGGTAAACTTCGACCTCAGCTGTCATTTTGCCTCCTTGGTGCCGTTTAAAAAGCTTGGTTGCCGTTATGTGTCAAGTGTTATCCGAAAACAGAAGGCTGTTTAGAAGTATTTTTAAAACGGTTTCAAGTTTTATTTTTTGTCAGCGGCATACATTCCTAAAATAATGCCGGTCTGAAGTTTGATATAATCTTCGATGCTGTAATGATGGGCCAAATACCAGCGCCGAAAGGTCCACATATGCCCCAGGACCACTATATTATGCGCTGCCAGCTCCAGATTGTTTTCTTTTAGGTTGATCAGATCACCGGATTTGGCAATGCGGGCCAGCGCTTTGACAAAAAGGCCCGTAATGCGCAGCTCGTTTTCCAGAACCCGCTTTTGCCACTGAGAGGGCAGCGATTGGGTTTCCTGATAAATCAAAAGGATAAAATCGCTCATCTGGTGGCAGACCATGAAGTATTCATGAATGATCTTCACCAGTGCATCGCGCCCACCTTTGGCCTGGGACATCGCCGCGGTCACACCGCGTTCGACTTCGGCATGAATGGCTTCACACACCATATACAGAATATCTTCCTTGGAAGCGAAATATTCGTACAAAGATCCAATCGAGAATCCGGCGGCCCGGGCAATCTGGCGCGTGGTGGTTTTGTGGAAACCTTTTTCAATAAATAGCTGAACGGCTGCATCGGCAATCTGCCGCCGCCGCAGCTTAACCAGATCAGGGTCCTTGACCTGAGTGGGGATGTCTTTTGTTCTGGGGAGATCTTGCATTATAACCTATTGTATTTATTTGATATTCAAAAGTATGGAGCTGTCCAGTCACCATTCTGAACGAGCGCTCAATCAATAAACTAACATGTCTGTTTTTTGCTTGTCAAGTTTTTCAAAATACAGATTTTGGTTATAATATAACACATTGTTTTAATTTCAATTTTTAGTATTCTACACGAAACGCGCCCATCGCAATTTAGGAATGATCGATCTGTAGCAGAGTGCTGATAGAAACGCATAATGACCGAGCGCTCGATCAACTTGCGTTTTAGGGTATTCGAAGGTGTTGTTGCGTCGCTAAACTTCGCAAAGAGCGAAAAAGGCTGCTTGAAAACAAAAAGAAGATAATCCTGGAAGTCAGAAATAATGATGCAGGAAAGTTAAGACAGCGTGCGGTCTTCCAGAGCCGGAAACTCCTGACGGGCTGCATCGACCTGGTTCGGGTCAATTTCGGCAGTAACCAATTGTTCTTCTGCAGCACCTTCAGCCAGCACTTGACCCATCGGATCGACAATCATGCTGTGACCGGCATACATTTTACCTTGGTTGGCACCGGCGCAATTGCAGGAGATGAGAAAAGCCAGGTTTTCGTGCGCTCGGCAGCGGTTGAACAGTCTCCAAGCCTCCAGACGGACTTGCGGCCAGGCAGAAGCGACTAGAAAAAATGTCGCTCCTGCACCGATCATACGGCGATAGAGTTCGGGAAAGCGCAGGTCGTAGCAGGTGGAAAGCCCGCTTTTGCCCCAGGGGGTGTCGGCGACAACGACATCTGTGCCCGGTTTAAGAAGGGTGATTTCCTCGGACTGGTATCCAAACAGATGGATTTTGCGATAGCGGGCCGCAATTTCGCCGGCGGAATTTAATAAGATGCTGGTGTTATATAAGTGTTGGCCGTCCTTTTCGACCATGCTGCCCATGAAGATATGACAGTTGCGGTTTCGCGCCGCTGCTTTAAATGCCTTGACAAGCGGCCCGTCAATGGCTTCGCTGTCGTCTTTATAGCGATCAAAGGAGAAAAAACCGCAGGGCCAGATTTCGGGTAGCAGAATCAGGTCACTGGTGGGTGCCTGGTCGATCAGCGCGAGGGCGTGGTCCACGTTTTTCTCTTTAGGCTGATCGATCATTGCCAGCTGGATGCTTGTCACGCGCATATGGCTTTCGTTCCGTATCTGAACAAGAAAATTTTCCAGCTAATCTAAGATATCAGCGGGATGAATTATCAGCCCCGCTTGTAGCGGGATGCACTGTCTGAATGCATTAGAGAGCGTTGCGAAATAACAGAACAAAGACCTATCCGAACTCTTCTCTTAAGATGCGGTGCAGGATTTTGCCGGTGCCGGTGCGGGGCATATCATTTTCACCGATAAACATGACCTGTTTGGGGCACTTATAACCTGCCATTTTACCCTTGCAGGCCTGAATAATATCCTGTTCGCTTAAGTTGCTGTCATCGAAGCCCTCTTTTCGGATGATGACGGCGCTGACTCTTTCTCCCCATTTTTCATCGGGCAGTCCGATGACCGCACATTCGAAAACGCCCTCGATGTTGCCAACCACTTCCTCCACCTCACTGGGATAAACATTTTCCCCGCCAGTGATGATCATATTTTTTTTACGATCCACCAGATAGTAAAAGCCATCTTCATCTTGTCTGGCCATATCACCGGCTGAGAAAAAACTGTGTTTAAACGATTCAGCCGTCTGCTCGGGAAGTTTATAGTACTCGTCAAACAACATGGGACCCCGTGAATATAGCTCGCCGATTTCGCCGACCGGCACTTCATTGCCCTCGATATCCAGGATTTTTATAAAATCGGTACCGATACATTCAAATCCAATGGAGCCCAGTTTGCTCAACTGGTATTCGGGTTTTAAAATGGTAACCATGCCGGCCTCTGTCGAACCGTAGGCTTCGAAAAGTTTAACGCCCGGGAAAAATTCCATGACGGCTTGCTTCATGCTTTTACGACCGGGTGCTGAAGAACACAGCAGTTTGCGAATTGAGCTGACATCGCGTTTTTTGGCGTCCGCGGGGGCATTGAGGATTAAGTTGTAGTGGGTTGGTATCAAAGAAATAAAAGTGATTTTTTCGCTTTCGATGATCTTGAGGATTTCATCGGGCTTAAAGTTCAAGGCCGGGTGGATATAGGCCGATCCGCCGATATACAAAAACGTGAACGTGAAAAAGATGGAGTTGATATGGCACAGCGGCATGACATTCAAACAGACATCGTGTTCATCAAACCCAAAGTCAACCGCATTATGCAAATAATAGGCAATATGTGATTCGTGTGAACGGATGACGCCCTTGGGTTTGCCGGTAGTGCCGGAAGTGTAGATCAGAATCCAGGTATCGCGGGGAGCAACTTCGGTGTCAGGTTCGGTGTCGGCTGAAGCGTTGATGAATTCTTCATACGGCTGATATCCGTCCTGGGGTTTGCCGACAATAATGTAATTTTGCACATCAATGTTTTTTAGATCGGAACGGATGGGCTCAACCACAGACGCAAATTGATCGTGAACGACCATGGCCTTGGCATCTGAATTGTTCACAATGTATTCCACTTCGGCAGACACCAGGCGAAAATTGATGGGCACGATAATGATGCCGGCTTTGGCGGTTGCCAAGAACAGCTCGCAAATTTCAATGCAATTTTCAAGCAACACCGCAACTTTGTCGCCTTTTTGCAAACCCAGAGAGGTCAGGCTGTTGGCTAGTTGATTAGTGCGGCTGTTCATTTGCGGGTAAGTAAAAGCGCGATTTGCGTCCTTTAAAGCTACTGTGTCCGGAAACTTCTTGGCATTAATTCTTTGGATTTGACCGAGGTTCATCCAGTAGCCCATATTATCACCTCCATGTTTCAACAAAAAAAGTTGAGCCCGTTACCCGTTAGCCCGTTTATTCTGAAAGAGATTTTTATCCTTATCTAACCGGCTCAATCCCGCCATCGGCGGG
>Ga0209536_100013036_pt1 | contig 12022 bp, 10 predicted proteins | sample DeeMarSeWOR28_12_FD_187461 | JGI IMG/M metagenome (GOLD analysis project Ga0209536, IMG submission 187461) | Marine sediment microbial communities from White Oak River estuary, North Carolina - WOR-2-8_12 (SPAdes) (version 2) | ecosystem: Environmental > Aquatic > Marine > Intertidal zone >...
CCCCGACGGCCTAACGCCCGTATTCCCGCGCCCGCGCCCGGCGACAGGCGCGCGGCCGCGTGGGATTGCACGCCCCCGCGAGGGACGACACTTCCGGAGGCAGCATGCCTCAAGGATCGCCCGGAAGTCACAGGCCGCGATGACGCCTCTCGCTTCACTCCAGGCTCGACCGGCACGCAGCTTGCTCTGTCCAAGGAGATGGAGGCCGAAGCAATGGATGCGGCGAAGTCTGACCGACTTCGCCGAGTGCGGAGTATGGAATGCGGATGATGAGCCTGGTTCGGTGTCGGAGCTGTCCTGCAGGGGCCTCTGGAAATGGGTTGGCGATCGAGATCAAGAGACGATCGCACTCGAGGCTGGGGCCGCTGCTCCTTGTGCTGGGTCTCGTGCTGGGGGCCGAGCGCGCGGCTCTGGCTGCACCGATCGATTTCGAGACCAGCGAAGGCTATGCGGTCGGCAATCTCCACGGCCAACCGATCGCGGGAGACCAGTGGGGCGGCGACATCACGCCGAAGATCGCCGTCACGAGCGCCCAGGCGCAGTCGGGCGGCCAGTCGGTGCTGATCGATCCAGGTCTGTCGAGCGGAAAAGTGAGTAACGACCTCTCCGTCGGCCCCGTGCCGAATCGCTTCAGCGTGAAATTCCATTGGCGTCCCAGCGGCACGCAATCGGGCTATGGCGCTGTCTATTTGTCCCAGTTTGCCGATAGCGAAACGAACTTCATAGGACCCTGGGTGCAGTTCGTCGCCAGCGGCTCCGTCTATCAGATCAAATACGTCGAGGGCGGCTTCGTCGGCAACATCAAGCTCGGCATGTCGCCCGCTGTCTACGAGAACAATTGGTGGGAGGTCGAGATCGTGGGCGACCTCTCCACCCGCACCTTCGACTTCTATCTCGACGGCACGCTCGAGGCGAGCGGCCTCAGCTTCAGAAATTCGATCAACAACCTCGCGACCCGCTTGGACTACCTCGGTTTCCAGGCCGCGACCTCCGGCGTCGCCGATCACTACTTCGACAACTTCGAGATCACCCGGACTCCGCCGCCCGTGCCGGCCCTACCCGGATGGGGCCCGACTCTCCTGCTCTTGCTCCTCGTCGGCACGGTCGCCTGGACCTGGCGAGCACGTCTACCGGCCACCTGAGGCCGGGAGGGCGGGATCCGGTTCCCTCGATTCCGGGGCGTTCCGTCCTCGGTTGCCCGAGCGCATTTCAAGGAGGCTTCATGCACTCACAAGAATCTCTGGACACCGCGACCTTCGGTCTGCCGGCATCCCTCTTCCTGCTGGCGCTACTGGTCGTCCTGCTCGCGTCCAGCCAAGCGTCCGCGCAGCTGGACGGCGACGGGGACCTCGTGCCAGACAGCTTCGACAACTGCCTGGAGATCGCGAACGGCCCGAACGAGCCCTCGAACCAGGTCGACACCGATCTCGACGGCTACGGGAACCCATGCGACGGCGACTATGACAACAGCCTGATCGTCGACGCTTCCGACTACGCGACGGGCTTCTTCCCGACGCTCGCGGGTCCCGGCACGCTGACCGACCACGACGGGAACGGAATCGTGACCGTCACGGATTTCAGCCTGTTCCTGAGACAATTCTCGAGCGGCGTGCCAGGGCCTTCCGGTCTCGCATGCGCGGGGACGATCCCATGCCTACCGTAGAGATCTCTCCGAGCCGTCGGCTGCGAAGGACCGCGCTCACGCTGGTCGCGCTCGTGCTCCCGCTCTTGCCCGCCGCCGCCCAGGCCGTGACGCTCCAGGTGATCGGTGTCTCCGGTGCCAATCCCGCGGCGATGTCGGTCGGGGAGACGATCACGATCGACGTGCGTGTGGTCGCTGATGCCGACGCGGTCTACGGACTCGGTGTCTCCGCGTATGGCTACGATGAGGCGGTCGTCGACTATGTCGACGGCTCGGGGTTGGCGGTCGCCTCCATCTTCCATGCAGTCGCGATTCCGCCGGCCACCGCGCTCATCGGACTCGACAACGCGATCGGCAACCCCCTCCTCGAATCCGTGATCGGCGGCAACGACCCTCGCGTCTGGCTTTTCACAGGAACGAGTCTCAGCCCAGCCAACGCCCAGCCCCTCGATCCCGGCCTCGACGGCGTCGTGGGAGGCGGGGACGCACAGTTCCGTGTGACGTTCCAGGCCGTCGCGCCCGGGGCGACGCAGATCGTCTTCGGAACCGGCTACGAAGGTGACGCCGTCGTACTGGCGGACGGGGTACAGATCCAGGCCGTCAGTGGGATCGTCGCGGTCAGCGTGCTCGGCACGACGGCCGTGCCCTCGCTCCAGGGCATCTTGCTCTACGGGCTCCTGCCCGCGCTGCTCGTGGGCGCCGCGCTCGCGGCGGTGCGCCGCCATGGAGAGCTCGGCGGCTGACCGCATCACAGCCCGGCCTTCGCCCGCACACGCGATCGGCCGCACAAGATCTCTCGAATGGCTTGCGGCGCCAGGACGCGCGCTCGGGTTGACACTCGACGATGTCGCGCCGACGCGTCTGGCCTAGGATGAGTCGATGACGACCGGGGCGCTCGATTGCGACGATCTGGTGATGGGCTCCGGCATGGCGGGGCTCGCGGTGGCCGCACGCCTGGCCCACGCAGGGCGGCGCGTGATCGTCCTCGAGGCCCACGAGATGCCCGGCGGCTACGCGCATACCTTCGAGCTGGGCCGCTACCGCTTCTGCGCCCAGGTCCACTACATCTTCGGCTGTCGCCCGGGCGGGTCCGTCTACGGACTGCTCGAAGAGCTGGACCTCGTCGAGCGGGTGCCCTTCATCGAGCTCGACCCGGATGGATACGATCACGTCGACGTCGCCGGTGATCGCTACCGGATCCCGAGCGGATGGGACAGGCATCGCGAGCGGATGGTCTCGAAGTTTCCCGACGAGGCCAAGGCGCTTCATCGCTACTTCGACATCGTGAGCGAGATCGAGCGGGAGCTCTCCATGCTGCCCGATTCGATCGCGCTCGGCGACGTGCTGGCCGCGCCCTTTCGCTTTCCTCGTCTGATCCAGATGCGCCGCTGGACGCTGGCTCGGCTCTTCGAGAAGCTCCAGCTGTCCGCACGCGCGCGCACCATCCTCGCCGGGCAATGCGGCGACTACCTGCTGCCGCCGTCCCAGGTCTCACTCCTGCTGCACGCGACGTTGGTGACAGCGTACGGCAGCGGCGCGTTCTATCCGCGTCAGCACTATCGACATCTCGTCGCGACCCTGGTCGAGAGCATCTCTGCCCACCCCGGCTGCGAGGTCCTGCTCGAGAGCGAGGTCGACCGGATCGAGATCGACAAGGGACGCGTCTCCAGTGTCCACCTAGCCGACGGGCGAACGATCCGCGCGCGTCGCTTCGTCTCGAACATGGATCCGCTGGCGACGGCGAAGCTCGCAGGCCTCGAGGCCCTTCCCCGGAGCTTCGTCCGGGGCCTGACCGACGACTACTCTCATGGCGGCATGTCGCTCTATCTGGGGCTCAGGGACATCGACCTGCGCGACTTCGGCTTCGGCTCCTACAACGTCTGGTCGTATCCTCACGACAACCTCGATCGGATCTACGCCGATCAGGCAGAGCGAAACGACCTCTCCGACCCGTGGCTCTTCCTTTCGACGGCCACGCTGCACAGCGACGAGCCCGGCCTCGCACCCCCCGGATGTCACACGCTTCAAGTCGCCACGCATGCGTCCTACACGCAGTGGAGCGCTCTGCGAGCCCGGGACCCCCGCGCCTACCGCCGCGAGAAGAAGCGGCTGCGCAATCACCTGCTCGACGTCATCGAGGCCCGCTTCATCCCCGGCCTGCGCGACCACATCGACGTCTTCGCCCTCGGCACGCCGACCACCAACGAGCGCTTCGTCCGCGCGCCCCGTGGCAACTCCTACGGCGCGGCCCTCACGCCCGCCCACGTGAACACCAGCCGACGGCCGATGCAGGCCCTCGACAACCTCTGGCTGGTGAACGCGACCGCCGGCTGGCCGAGCGTTGCCGGAACGATCGGCTCCGGTCGCCGACTCGCGGAGCAGCTTCTCGAGCAGGACTCATGAAGATCTCCGTGATCGGCGCCGGCATCTCTGGGCTCGCCTGCGCGTACAGGCTCCAGCAGCAGGGACACGACGTCCGCGTCTTCGAGGCCGCGGCCGAGGTCGGCGGCCGCATGAATACGACGTACGTCGACGGATTCCCGATCGACACCGGCGTCAATCTGCTGCTGGCCAACTACGCGCGGCTCCACGCATTGTCCGAGGAGCTGGGCATCGCCGATCAGCTCTTCGATTTCGAGAGCGGGGCTGGAGGCATCCTCCGAGACCACGAGCTGAACAGCTTCACGCCGTCGAATCTCTTCGAGATCCTCGGCTACAAGGGCGTCTCGTTCCCCTCCCGGATCCGTCTCATCCTCTACTTCATTCGCGCCGCGCGCTTCACCTCGACGCTCGATTTCTTCGACCTGTCGGTGGGAGAAGATCCCGACGCGGATCAGGATGCGTACTCTGCGACGACGCAAAGGCTCAGCGAAGAGGTCGCGATGTATATCGTCGACCCCTTCGTTCGGACGTTCCACTTCCACAGCGCGCGCCAGATGAGCATGAAGTACTTCGATGCCCTCGTGGCGCTCTTCATCGGCAAACGGAATTTCAGGCCGCAGGGATTCGAGGGCTTCATGCACACGCTGCCGCGGGCACTCGAGGCGCAGCTCGAGGTCCTGAAGAACGCGCCCGTGTCCCTGGTCCGGCCCGGGCCAGCGGGCGTCGAGGTCGACGACGAGCGCTTCGATGCGGTGGTGCTCGCGGTGCCGGCCCCAATCGCCCTGGCCGTATTGGCGCCGCCGAGTGCGCGTCAGCTCGAGGTCCTCTCGAGGACGACCTACGCACCGACGCTCTCGATCGCCTTCAGCTGCCCTCTCTCAGTCGCCGACGACTTCGAAGGCATCTGGATTCCCTATCACGAGAGCGGCTTGATCAGCGAGTGCTCGAACGAGACCTGCAAGGGCGCGACGACGCAGACCGACTGCGTCATCAACTTCGGGCTGCACTCCGAGGCTGCGGCGGCCTGGCTCGACCGGACGGACGCCGAGGTCTTCGCCGCGGTCGCGGCCGAGTGGGAGCGACTCTTCCCGCGCTATCGCGGCGCGCTGCGGGGACTTCACGTGCAGCGCTGGCCACTCGCGATGCCGATCTACGGACCCGGACACCTCGAGCGGGTTCGCCAGTTCTGGCGCCGGGGACAGGGTGAAGGGCAGATCTATCTGTGCGGCGACTACCTGAATCATCCGTGGGTCGAGGGCAGCATCCGTTGCGGCGAGAAGGTGGCCGCGCTGCTCTCCGCAGGCGCCTAGCACGTGCGGACGGCACGGGCTTACGAATCGGACGACACCGCCGAGGCCACACCACAGCGCTCGCTGCGGCGACGCCCTATACCCAAGCTCGGCCGCTCGGGGATCGGCCCCCCACTCCCTCGTCCAGATCCCCCTCAGTCGGGCATCTGGTAGCCCGGCGTCGACCGCGAGAGCGCGATCTCCTCCTCGGACATGTCCTCGGGGATGCCCTCGAAGAGCGGTGACGACAGGTAACGCTCGCCGGTGTCGGGCAGCATCGCCAGGATCACCGAGCCGGGCGCCGCCTTCTCCGCGACCTTCATGGCCACCGCGAAGGTCGAGCCGCCGGAGATGCCGGTGAAGATGCCTTCCTGGCGGGCGAGCTTCCTCGACCACTCGATTCCCTCCGGACCCGTCACCGGAATCAGCTCGTCGTAATAGTGCTCGTCGATCGACTCCTGCAGCACGAGCGGGATGAAGTCCGGCGTCCAGCCCTGGATCGGGTGGGGCTCCCAGTCGTCGTGACTCTGCGCCGGGGCCCCCGACTCCGTACGCGCCTGCGGCTTGCCGCTGCCCACGAGCTGCGCGTTGGCCGGCTCCGTGAGGACGATCTTCGTATCGGGCCGCTCCTTGCGAAGCACCCTGGCGACACCCGTGACCGTGCCGCCGGTTCCGTATCCCGACACCCAGTAGTCGAGCTTTTCGCCGGCGAAGTCCGCGACGATCTCCCGGCCCGTCGTGTTCTCGTGGATGCGCGCATTCGCCTCGGTCTCGAATTGTCGCGCGAGAAACCAGCCGTTCGCCTCGGCGAGCTCGACAGCCTTGCGCACCATGCCCATGCCCTTCTCGGCGCGCGGCGTGAGCACGACACGCGCTCCGAGAAATCGCATCAGCTTGCGGCGCTCGATCGAGAAGCTGTCGGCCATCGTGATGACCAGCGGATAGCCCTTCGCCGCGCAGACCATGGCGAGGCCGATGCCCGTGTTGCCGCTGGTCGCTTCGACGACGGTCTGGCCGGGCGCGAGCGTTCCGTTTCGCTCGGCCTCCTCGATGATGCTGATCGCCAGCCTGTCCTTCACGGAGGAGGCGGGATTGAAGAATTCGGCCTTCACGTAGATCGTCGCGTGATCCGGTGCGAGGTGATTCACGCGAATGCAGGGCGTGTTGCCGATCGTCTCGACTACGCCGTCATAGAGTCGGCCGCGGCCTTCGGTCATGCGTGGGGCTTCAATGGCCATTCGATCATCCCTCCTCGAGCTCGAGCGGTTGGTGTTCGGACCGCGCTCGACGCGCGCGGCATGCCTTGCTTCGTCCCGACCTCGGGGCTGCCGCCGAGTCCAGCACGCAGTATGCGGTCGCCCGGCTCTCGGTGGAGGCTCTCGACTGAATGGCCGCCGCTCGCAGCGGAAGGGAGCCTCGAGCGAGATCCCTTCCGCCGCGAAACGAGGCTCAGGCGGCCTCGCCCTTGTTGGCGAGCGCCTCGTGCACCTTGCCCACCATCTTTGCGGAGGGCTTCAGCGTGAGGTCACCCTCTTCGTTCCAGGTCGGGGGGATACCCTCGTCCTTCTTCGCAACATAGAGAGCCGCTTTGAACTTGCGCATCAGCTCGTCGACGTTTCGGCCGACGTTCAGGAAGTTCACCTCGGTGAAGAGGAGCTTTCCCTGCGGATCGATCACGAAGGTTCCGCGAAGCGCGAGTCCGTCGTCTTCGAGATAGACCCCGAATTTTCGCGACAGCTCACCGGTCTTGTCCGAGCCCATCTTGAACTTGACGTCCCGGAGCTCCTTCTCGACGGTGTGCCAGGCCAGGTGAGTGAAGTGGGTGTCACAGCTGACGGTGATCAGCTCCGCGCCCATTTTCTCGAACCGATCTTGCAACCCTGCCAGGGCCGCGAATTCGGTCGCTCAAACGAAGGTGAAGTCGGCGGGATAGAAGAACAGGATCGTCCACTTCCCCTTCGACTTCAGGTCCGCCAGGCTGACTTCACCGAAATCACCCGATTTCGGATCGTAGGTATTGAGCGTGAAGTCGGGAACGTTCGCCCCGACCTGAATCGCTTCTGTCATGGTGCCTCCTCATGGGCTGACTGGTTCAAGGTTCATCGACTGCGTACTGCGTCTTCGGCCTCGCGAGATCGACGCATGGGGCGCGCGCGTTCGGCGAAGCGCTCTTTCGAATATACAAAGAAAGACCGTGCCATAGAGTACACATCGCGAGAATCGGGCCCCTTCCGGGGCGCCACGACCGTCCGCGAGACGCGATAGGATTACAAGCCAGCCATCAGGCCCGCAATCGACACCCCTGCGGCGAGGAGCAGGCATGAGTCATCCCAGCAATCCGGTCCGCAGCCGCCTCGATCACCCCGTGATCGACGTCGACGGCCACGTGCTCGAGTTCATGCCGGCGGTCCTGCCCTACCTGCGCGAGGAGCTCGGGCCGACGCTCTTCTCGGCCTACGTGGAGCGCCCCTCCCCGCTCGCGAAGATCATGACCTCGGATCCAGCGACCCGTCTCGAGACGCGCAGCCCCCAGTCCGCGTGGTGGGGGACCCCAGCGGCCAACACCCGCGACCTCGCGACGGCGGCCGTGCCCGGGCTGCTCTACGACCGTCTCGACGAGATCGGCATCGATTTCAGCGTGCTCTACCCGACCAAGGGCATGGGCATCGCCGGCATCGCCGACGAAGAGCTGCGCCGACGGGTCTGCCGCGGCTTCAACGCGTTCTACGCGGACGCCTATGCGGGCTATGCCGACCGCATGACGATGGCAGGCGTGGTCCCGATGCACACACCGGAGGAGGCGATCGCGGAGATCGAGCATTGCAAGACGCTCGGGCTCAAGGTGATCGCGATCCCCGACGGCGTCCGACGGCCGATCCCGACGATCCAGCAGGAGGGCGCGTCGCCTTTCCTGATCCCGGGCCAGAGCTGCTGGTTCGACACCTTCGGAATCGACAGCGCCCACGACTACGACCCCGTCTGGGCTCGGGCGGAGGCCCTCGGATTCGCGATCACCTGCCACGGGGGGCTGGGCGACATCCCGCCCTTCTGGTTCACGTCGGTCAGCAACTACAGCTTCAACCACGTCGGCGCCTTCGCGAGCCGCATGCACACGATCTGTAAGTCGCTGTTCATGGCGGGTGCGACGCAGCGTTTCCCGCGACTCGGCTTCGCCTTCCTCGAGTGCGGCGTGGGCTGGGCGGCGATCCTGCTCGCCGATCTGCTCGAGCATTGGGAGAAGCGCAACGCCAGGGCGATCCGCGACCTCGACCCGGACCGGATCGACTGGGACGCGCTCGAAGCCTACCTGCGCGAGTACGGGAGCGATCTCCTCGAGGGCTGCGGCGACTTCGACATGTCGAGCGCCTTGCGCGCGCTCCCCGGGGCCGGCGTTCCGCCCGCGGAGCGCGACGAGTGGCGCTTTCTCGAGGCCGACTCCGCGCGGGATCTCGCCGAGGACTTCTCCCGCAATCTCTACTTCGGCTGCGAGGCGGACGACCGCACGATCGCCTTCGCGTTCTCCGCGGCCAATCCCTTCGGCACGCGTCTTCGGCCGGTCTTCAGCTCGGACCTCAGTCATTGGGACGTACCCGACATGGCCGCCGTGCTGTCGGAGGCCTTCGAGCTCGTCGAGGAGAAGCTGCTCTCGGAGTCCGAGTTCGCCGACTTCGTCTTCCAGAATCCGGCGCGCCTGCTGCTCGGCCAGAACCCGGAGTTCTTCGTGGGGACGGCCGTCGAGGGCGAGACCCGGGCACTCGCGGACGAGGCCCGTCAGCACAGGCTGCCGGCTGCGTGAGGGGACTGCGGGCACGGCGGCGGGCCAGCTCGCAACGGAGCGGTGCATGAGGCCAGGGGTCCGCCTGCTCCCGACACTCGTCGCCCTCGTCGGCACGTGGGCGCTGCCCGCGATCTCGCTGGCCCAATCCGACGAGGCGCTCCGGCAGGACGCCACGACCCCCAACGACGTCCTGACCTACGGACTCGGCTACGGCCTGACGCGCTACAGCCCCCTCGATCAGATCGACACCGACAACGTGCGACGCCTGGTGCCGGTCTGGCATACCAGCCTCTCGGACGATCGTGGACAGGAGAATCAGCCGCTCGTGCGCGACGGCCTGATCTACTCCGGCACCCACCGGTCGACCTACGCCTTCGACGCCCGAACCGGATGGGTCGTATGGCGGAGCGAGAATCGCTTCGACGACGAGGCCTACGCCGTGATCTGCTGCGGCGTGGTCAACCGCGGCTTCGCCCTCTACGAAGGCACGCTCTTCCGAACGCTGATGGACGGCCACGTGCAGGCGCTCGACGCCAGGACCGGTCAGGAGCTCTGGAAGCAGCAGGCGGGCGACCATAGCGATGGATTCTCGATGACCGCGGCACCGCTCGTCGCGGGCGGCGTCGTGATCACCGGCGTGTCCGGTGGCGACTACGGCATCCGCGGCTTTCTCGACGGCTGGGACCCGAAGACGGGCGAGCATCTCTGGCGCACCCATACCGTGCCCGCGCCGGGCGAGCCGGGCGCCGAGACCTGGCCTCGAGACGACGCCTGGCAGCACGGAGGCGGCGCCACCTGGATCACGGGCTCGTACGACCCGACGCTCGACCTCGTCTACTGGGGCGTCGGCAATCCCGCTCCGCTGAACCCGCAGCAGCGGCCCGGCGACAACCTCTTCACGAACTCCGTCATCGCCGTGCGGCCGAAGACCGGCGAGATCGTCTGGCACTATCAGTTCAGCCCGAACGACCCCTACGACTACGACGGCGTGAACGAGCTGGTGCACGCCACGCTCGAGATCGGCGGTGTGCCTCGGCGGGTCATCATGCAGGCCAATCGCAATGGCTTCCTCTACGTGCTCGATCGCGCGACCGGCGAGCTGCTGCGGGCCTCCCCCTTTGCACGCCGCATCAATTGGGCCGACGGCGTCGACCCCGCGAGCGGACGGCCGATCCCCTCCGAGACCCGACGTCGAAACATCGAGGAGGGCGAGGCGCTCGAGATCTGGCCCGGCATGATCGGCGCGAAGAACTATGCGCCGATGTCCTTCAATCCGAAGACGGGCCTGCTCTATCTGAACGCCCTCGAGGCATCGATGCGCTACCGGCCGCTCGGGATCGAGGGCTGGCGACGCGGCACTCTCTTCGTCGGGGCCGAGATCTCCTTCACGCTGCCCGAAGGCGATATCGGGTTCCTGCGTGCGGTCGATCCCGCGACGGGCGCGATCCGTTGGGAGACACCGCTCGGCGCGCCCGCCAATGGCGGCACGCTCTCGACCGCCGGGAACCTCGTCTTCACCGGAGACCAGCTCGGCCGGATCATCGCCTTCGACGCGCGAACGGGCGAAGAGCTCTGGAGCTACAAGACCGGCTCCTCCGTGATCGCGCCTCCGATCACCTATCGACTCGACGACCGGCAATACCTGGCCGTCGTCAGCGGCATGGCCGCCGCCATGTCGAGCGCGATTCCCCATCCGCACTTCGAGCACGTGACACGCGGTGCGAGCCTGACCGTATTCCGACTCTTCGACGAAAAGGCGCCCCCGCCGCCGTCCGCGCCGCTGCTGCCCGTCGCGAGAGCCGAGGGGCGCAAGACCGGAGGATTCCACGGCACCGGGAAGCTCAGCGCCGAGGCCGCCGCCGGTCGCGCCGTCTATGACCGCGTCTGCGTCGCCTGTCACGGGCGCGACCTCGTGACGGCCGGGGTGGCGGTCCAGGACCTGCGCCGATTCCCGATCGACGAGCGGGACAGGTTCATCGATTCGGTGAAGAACGGAGCGGGCGACATGCCGCCCTTCGCGAAGCTGCTCGACGACGCCGAGATTCGCGCGCTGCTCGAATACATCCGCGCGGTGCAGGCGGCGGGGAGATGAGCCGAACGGCAGGGCGGGCCTCGAGCCTCGTTCTCGCCTTCTGGCTCGTCGCGGCGGCCAGCCTGGCGGCCGCTGGCCTGGCGGCGCCTTCCGCCGACGAGGTCTCGCCGCAGCCCCTGCGCATCTGCCTCGAGGCCGATCAGCCGCCCTTCTCTTCCGCCACCGGTCCCGATCGCGGCATCGATCACGAGATCTCCGCCCACGTCGCCGCGGCGCTGGCTCGCCCGCTTCGGGTGGAGTGGTTCGAGGCTTCGAGCGAAGACGAGACTCCGATGGCGCAGCGGGCGGTTCGGCTGCTGACCGAGGCGGGCTGCGATCTGATCGCGGGCCATCCCCTCACGCGCGACGGTCTCCGGGCCTCGAGCGGGATCGCAGCCTCGCCGGCCCGTGCGCGCGAACCGGCCGATCCGGCCAGCACGACCCGACTGCTCGCGAGCCGGCCCTATCTGTCCTTGCCCCTGATCGTCGTGTGCGCGGCGGAGGGCCTGAAGGTCGACACGCTCGACGACCTGATCGGACTTCGCGTCGCGGTCGAGCGTGGATCCCTCGCCAGCGTCATCGCGAGCGTCCATGCGGGAGCCGCGCTGCAGAAACGACTCCTTCGCGTCTCCCCCGAGGCCGACGCGATCTTCGACTCCGTCGAGACAGGCGCTGCCGATGCGGCGCTGATCGAACGCCATCGCTTCGAGCTCTACCGCGCGCGGGCGCCCGCCACCCGGCTGCGCGAGACGGGCTACCGACACCCCCTCGGCGTCAACACCGGATTCGTCGGTCGCGCGCCCGAGCTGATCTCCCGGGTGGACGCGGTGATCCGCGATCTCGTGGCGAGCGGAGTCGCT
>Ga0209536_100013037_pt1 | contig 12021 bp, 8 predicted proteins | sample DeeMarSeWOR28_12_FD_187461 | JGI IMG/M metagenome (GOLD analysis project Ga0209536, IMG submission 187461) | Marine sediment microbial communities from White Oak River estuary, North Carolina - WOR-2-8_12 (SPAdes) (version 2) | ecosystem: Environmental > Aquatic > Marine > Intertidal zone >...
TGTGAACAGATTTCTTTGGGGCCGCCAGCCCTTACCTGGTCTATCAGCTCACGGATTGTCTTATCGGCGTCGCTGCCAAGTGTATAGACACAGTTGCTCTTTTCGAAAGCCCAACAATAATCCAGGCCGTCGCCGAACATCTTCTCGAACATCTTGGTTTGCATCTCGTTACCGCCGACCGCCTTGAATGCAACTTTAGCGGCACCGACTTTGGTACCTTTGTAGCTGCCTGCATCGCGGTTAATCTCGACATCCATTTCCATGCCGAAACCTTTGTACAGATCGCTAATGACTTCTCCTTCTTCCATCAATTTCAATTCCTTTTCGAGCACTTCTTCGAACGCTGCCTGGTCTCTGACCTCAATGACATACTTGCCCGCAAAAGGCAAGGGTCCATCAGCACCGCCGCCAAAAGTTATGGCCACCGAATCACCCATAGCGTCAATACCTTTGGTCAAAAGTGCCTTTAGCTGTTTGAGATCCGCTTCTGAAATCCCGCCGGGCATCATTTCACTCATAAGCTCGAAGAGTCCTATATATGAAGTCTTGAGGCTCTCGCGGTCGACTTTGGCGGCCACGTTAAAGATCGCACCGTCTTCAAGGTAGCCCAGCAAGTGGTCGAGATCCCCATCCAGGGGCTCACCAACTATTGCCGCCATCGTCGAATCGGGGACGGGCTTGAGGCCAAGATTCACTTTGCACGCTTCGGCGCTGGGCGCCAGCGCTACTGTGACGTTCTCGGTTCCATTGAGCACCGTCTTTATGATGCCGCTGTAGAAGTTGATTATACCGGCAGGATCTATCGGTGGTCCCTGGCCGCTCTCTTTGGCCTTTTCTAATTGGATCTTCATCTGCTGGAGTCCACCCATAACCATCGGTTGGATCATTTGAGAGCCCTGCTTTACGTTCAAATATACCCATACCGGTGAACTTACAGCCTGCTCTCTTTCGTCTGCATTTAGACTTCTGCCCAGGCTTTCTTCCCTTTGAGTCAGCATCTCCTTTACCTTTATGAGGCTCCCCCGGTTATTGGCTGGACAAAACAGGGCAAACCGGCGGAAATTAGTTGTCAGCCCTATGATATTGCCGTTGGCTGAAATAGTCGAGATCCCCTGGTTGTCGGGCTCGCCGCAATTAGGATTTTGTGAGATAAAGTTCTCGTAGTTCGTGACCGGCAGAAATGCACCGATGAACATATTACCCATCGGGCCCTGTGCCTCCGATTCACCCGGAACATTCACGGCGAAAATGGCAATATTGCCCTTCTTGTTTACCCCTTTCAGCTCGTTATCACCGAGCAGACCACCTAATTTGGAGTATATTGTTGCTTTGGCATCGAACGATTCCGGCGCGACGTCCTTCAAAAACTGGTTTGTAGCATCCAAAGTAGCATCAAAGTTGTTAATTCGCACACAAAACAGGCTTTTTGCCGGGATTGCCTCCAGCGCTCCGGTAGCGATACGAGCTCTTGAAGCTCCCTCCACCCACACGCCACTGGTAGCCAAAATGGCTATTGTTGCTACTAAAATGACTTTTCTGAAACTTCTCGACCTGAACATAATTTCTCCTTTCAAAAAAAATCAAAAATTAAAGGTTAAAAATCAAAATTACTGAATCCCGGCTTGCCGGGATGATTTCAATAATTTTGCACTTTGATTTTTACATTTTGATCTTTCTTTAGTAATAACGCTTGACAAAGCAAAAATTCACATTGTTTTTAATAATTAGAACAAAATTTGGCATCTTGCCCGCAAAAACAATTAAAACAGCTCCACAATGAATAATTAATCATAATAGCCGCCTTGTTGCAATGTAATTATCACAGCAGACTGGTGCTTCTTTACTCGCTGCACCCGATCTTGCTCGTTATTCTGTTCCATACTATTAATTATGTCTTCTGTAACGGACTCAAGGTTCACATTTTATCCAAAAGAATTATATAAAACTTCAACATTCTACCCCTTTAGGGGTAGATGAATTGGTCTTGTTTTTTCAAACAGGGCCTTGTTAATTGCTGTTGTTTTGAATTCCCAGTCATAGCTCGGTGATTGGCTTTGCTTGTGTTTGTTTTTCACTATCCAATAACACCAACAAACATTAAAATTAACATAAACCTTTACTATTATTGAAATAAAACATTTTTTGCCCATTTTAACATTGGGTTTGTTTACCTTTTGTCTTTTTAATTCTTTGATTTCTCAACTCAACAACCATAATCTGCTGTTCAAATCACATGTTTTGTTATATGTATATCTTATAAAAACATGATTTGGCCTTCAGGTAAAATTTTGAAAAAATACTTGCTCTTAGAGCGAAAGGTTGTTATCATCCAAGATTTGGTATTTTGTCGTTAGTATACGGGTCTATGCTTTGTGAAGGCAGAATGTCGTCCGCTAACGACGGTAAATTAGGAGATATATCAGTGAAAACTGAAATTTTAGATGCCGTTGAGAGCAAAAGTCTTAAGAGCAAGGTCCCTCACTTCGAGATAGGCGATATAGTCGAGGTTCATTGCCGTATCAAAGAGGGCGACAAAGAGCGAACGCAGGTATTTTCCGGCACGGTTATAGCACGCAAAGGCCGGGGGATTAACGAAAACTTCACCGTCCGGCGAATGGTCGGTAACGAAGGCGTCGAACGAATCTTCCCGCTGCATTCGCCCAATGTTCTCGATATCAAGCCCATCCGAAGCGGCAAAACCAGGCGGGCCAAGCTCTATTATCTGCGTGACCGGACCGGCAAGGCCGTCAGGCTCGCTCAGCGGCACAGCGACCACACCATCTCAAGATAACGGGATCGATACGAAACGGTTGATACGAAAACTGCTGCCGAACAAACGCAGGCTGTTGGCGGATAAGGAACTGCTCGGCCGATGGGGTGAAAAACGCTGCGAGAAGTTTCTGAAGCGCAAAGGTCTCAAAATGCTAACCCGTAACTTTTCCTGCAAAACCGGCGAAATCGACCTTATTATGATTGATAGTGACGGGACGCTTGTCTTTGTCGAGGTCAAGACCAGGGCCAGCGAGGATTTCAGCCCCTCAGAGTCGGTTGTCACCAAAACCAAGCAAACCAGGATGCTCCGCACGGCACGCTACTTTCTCGCCACCAACAATATCGAGAACAGGCCCTTTCGCTTCGACGTAGTAACAATCGTGCTGGGCGAAAAAGCCCCCGAGCAGATAAGACATTACGAAAACGCTTTTTTGCCGTAGTAGAAAACATGAAACTGATTGATACACATTGTCATTTGACGTTCGAGCAGTTGGCCGGGGATATCGAGGCCGTCATTGAACGCAGCAGGACCGCGGGCGTAGTCGGGTGGATAACCGTCGGGACCGATCCGCAGCATAACCGGGAAGCAATCCAGTTAACCGAGTGGTTCGAGAACATGTATGCTACCGTCGGGATTCATCCGCACGATGCCAAAGATGTGACTGCTAAGGCTCTAACCGAACTCAAAGAGCTTGCCCGCAGCGAAAAAGTAGTCGCCATCGGTGAGACGGGGCTGGATTTTCATTACGACTTTTCGCCCCGGCAGGACCAGCGGCGGGCCTTCGAGGCACAATTAGAAATTGCCTGGGAGCTGAATCTGCCCGTGATTATTCATTGCCGAGAGGCGTTCGACGAAACAATTAATATCTTAGAGCAGTTCGAAGGCTTGAAAGGCCGGCTCAAAAGCGTGGTTTTTCACTGCTTCAGCGGCTCGGCCCGGCAGGCAAGGATCGTCCTCGACCACGGCTTTTATATCTCCTTTACCGGCGTGGTTACTTTCAAAAACGCACAGAAGACCCGCGAAGCCGCCAAAATCGTGCCGGTAGACAGATTGATGCTGGAGACGGACTGTCCTTACATGTCGCCGGAGCCGATGCGAAAGCAGAAAATCAACGAGCCTGCCCTGATGATCCACACCGCCCGCTTTTTAGCAGTGTTGAAAGATATGGATGAAAACGATTTCGCCCGGGCCGTCACTACCACCAGCAAAAGCTTCTTCGGCCTGCCATGAGGTTCATTTGATGAGTCTGAAAAACGGCCTTGTTTTTATTGTTTCGTGGCGGTAAACTCAACAACCTTATGACACTCGCTATCGAAACGAACGGACTGACGCGCTGCTTCGGCGATTTGCGTGCCGTGGACGGCCTCGATTTGCGTGTCGAAGCCGGCAAGTTCTACGGCTTTCTCGGACCCAACGGAGCGGGAAAATCCACCACCATCAAAATGCTCACCGGCCTGCTTGCTCCGACGAGCGGCTCGATGCGCATACTGGGCGAAGACACGAGCGACCTCGAAAAGGCCAGGCAGGTCAAGCAGCGCATCGGAGTCGTGCCGGAAGAGCTTGCCCTGTTCGATAATCTTACGGGCTCCGAATATCTGACCTTCATCGGACGCATGTATCAGATGCCCATTGCGACGGTGCGCGAACGCTGCAAAGAGCTGCTGGCCATGATGAGCCTTGATAACGAGGATAAGAAACTCACTCTTGAATACTCGCATGGTATGAAGAAGAAACTCACCCTTGCCGGGGCGTTGATTCCGAATCCGGATTTGCTGTTTCTGGATGAGCCGTTCGAGGGCGTCGATGCCGTTGCCTCGCGCGTGCTGCGGGACACGCTGAAACGCTGCGTTCAGCGCGGCGCGACCGTCTTTTTGACCTCGCACGTTCTGGAGATTGTTGAAAGGCTCTGCACGGACGTCGGGATCATCGCTGAGGGCAAACTCGTGCATCAATGCACCATGGATGAAATCCGTGCCGCAGGCTCGCTGGAGGAAATGTTTCTTGAGGCGGTCGGCAGCGACCACATTGAGCGGCAGAAGCTAAGCTGGCTGGAGGATTAGATGAACTGGAGCCAGCTTCGCACAATCATTTGGCTGCGGTGGCGTCTGAGCCGAAATCAATGGTCTCGCGGCGGGAAAATTAACGCCATTCTGACAATAATTATTACTTTAATTGGTTTGGGCATAGGTTTTATAGGCGGTATTGTCGGCCTGCTGGCAGGCATCTTTGCCCTGTCAAAAGCACCATCGCCGGTTATGCTGGTAGTGTGGGACATGATTATCGGGATGTTCCTGTTTTTCTGGCTTGCCGGCATTGTTTCGGAGATACAGCGTGCTGAAACAATCGACATCAGCCGCCTGCTGCATTTGCCGATTTCGCTGCGAAACGTCTTTATGATTAATTACATTGCTTCGCATTTGACTACAAGCATAATTCTGTTTTTGCCGGGGATGCTTGGTCTTTCAGCGGGATTGATCCTGGGTGGCAGAGGATTCATGATTCTGATGTTCCCGCTGGTGCTTGGCATTATCTTCATGATTACAGCATGGACCTATTGCCTGCGCGGATGGCTGGTCACGCTGATGATGAACAAGCGACGGCGACGTGCGATTATCGCCGGGGTCACCTTCGCATTCATCCTGCTGAGCCAGATTCCGTATATTGTTACAAATCTTACTGACAGACGTGAACGCCACAAACCAAAAACTACCGAATCAGTACAGTCGGAACAAAAGGCACCAGACGAATCCAGGGAACGTGAAAAGATTGTCATTCCTAACGGTCTTTTGGTAGCACACAAAGTGGTGCCCTTCTTATGGGTGGGCAACGGGGCAATGTCATTAGCCACGGGAAATATCTGGCCCGCGGTTTTGGGAGCAGCCGGTGGATTCCTTCTGGGCGGACTTGGCTTGAGAAGGGCCTATCGATCTACCATTCGTTTCTATCAGGGACAAACGGCGGCAAAAAGCGCCAAACGAAAACCGAAGGCCGAAAAGCTCGCTGGTGACGGCAGGAACCTTATCGAGAAACAACTGCCGTGGATTCCGGAAGAAGCCGCGGCATCGGCGATGGCCTTTATTCGCTGCCTGATGCGGGCACCCGAAGTGAAAATGATGCTGGGGACAAATTTCATTATGCTTTTGATTTTCGGAACGGCGATTTTCGTACGGCGTTCGGCTAATATCGGCGAGAACTTCAAGCCTTTCATAGCCACCGGGGCCGTTGTGTTTATGTGCCTCGGCTTAAGCCAGCTTATGTACAACCTCTTTGGTTACGACCGTAGCGGCTTTCGACAGCTCGTCCTGCTGCCGACACCGCGGAAACAAATCCTGCTGGGAAAGAACCTTGCATTTCTGCCTCTCGCAATAGGAACCGGAGCGATTCTTCTGATATTTGTTAAGATCACCATGGACATCTCGTTCGTTGTTTTTATTGCCGCCGGCCTGCAGTTGCTGGCGGCCTTTCTGATGATCAGCATGGTGGGCAACATGATATCCATTCTCGTTCCTTATCGCATTGCCGCAGGATCGCTCAAGCCGACAAAAACTGCCACGAAAACAACCATCCTGATGTTAGTATCGCGCATTTTCTTTCCAATGATTGTGTCACCGATGTTTTTTCCGCCGGCGATTGGACTGCTATTATCCAAGGTTGGCGGGCTTCCGGCCGCTCCGGTGAACCTTCTTTTCTCGGTGGCACTGTTGGCGCTGCTGGCACTCTTTTACCGGCTCAGTCTGGGCCCTCTCGGCAAGCTGTTACAACACCGGGAAAAGGAAATCCTCGAGGTAGTCACAAAAGAGATCGAATAAGCCCATCCTGACCCAGCTTCGTCAATATACATAATAAAAAACTATTAATCCATGTAATCCCAATACTTGACTGACAATAGAGGTTTCGGTAGGATTGTCGTATTATAGAATGTTGGCGAGCATAATCTGAGGTTGGACATGCAGAAACGGGGATTATTATGTTTAGATTAACAATAATTTTCTTATCATGCTTTTGTTTGATTGGTTGTAAAGCTGAAATAAATAAGAATCCGAAAAATTTCGAAGAGCGACAAGAGCAATTGTTTTACGGGATTGATCATAAACTCGTTTATCAAAGTTGCCAGGAGCTTATGAGATTACATAGAGAGGGCAAACTATCCAGAACTACGTATTACATTGATGATCCCAAGACTGTTCGGAATGAGGTGCCTGAGATTATACGATCACTACAACCTACACACGTGAGCGTGTATGAAATTATGGTTGATATAACTTTTCGAAGCGATGACAGTAGTCAGTTGCTGAGGTGCTCCTCTAACGAATTCGGAGAGCATAAACCACGAGACGGCAATACAAAAGGATTAGGCTTTCGAAAGGATCCTTTCGAAATGGATAAACTGACCGGTACGGAATCGCTGGATTATCTCAATGAGAACTACGACCATTTCCAAATGGATCTATTTCCTGGATTGACTTACGAGAAATTCGAAGTTGAAAAACCAGTTTCACTGGAAGAAGTAAGAAAAAGAAATGAAGCTATGGAAAAAATGATGAATTTCATAACTGAGACCATCAAAGAATTGGCGGTTAAAAAACAAAAACTACTCTACCAGACAGACCACCAGGTATTACTTAAGGCCTGCAGGCAAGTCATTACTCGTTTCAATGGTGGGGTATACAGCAGAGCAAAAATTAATATTATCGATGCATCCGCGAATGACCTAAAGCAAATCCCCCAAATAATCCTGGACCTTGAGCCGGTTTATGTTTGGATCAATAAAAACAGGGTCATGGTTGCGTTAATAGGCGGCATGGATCACGCTGGAGTTACGGCCTATATGAATAGTCAAGAGGCTGTAGCGAGCGATGACGATTTCTTACTCATAGATGGTCTGTTATATTATGACGATGGCTTAAGAGAGGCAGATGATGACTACAAAGATTATCTCAAGGACCTTAAAGTTGAAGCAATAACATATCTCGACTGGAAAAGAAAGAAGATGAATCTTCCTATACCTAAAAGAGTGGAGTAATATTTCTTAGAGTGGTAATCGCAGTGGGATTCTTTAGTAGCCCCCAAAATTCGCTAAATAGTCTGTCAGGTAAGGGGATATATTTTGGCTGATTTAAATAACAGTCTAAAAGATGAAATCATGCAAACCGTTGAAGGGATCAATGAAGCCTCTCGGAAGGGTGATATCGAGGCACTAAAACTATTTTGTCATGAAGATGTGGTAATTGTTCCTCCCGGTTTTGTTCAGCGGGCCGAAGGCAGGGATACGTACCTTAAAAGTGTCGAGGATTTTTGTGCTAAAGGCACCGTTCTTGAATACAAAGAGCTGTCGATGAAAATAGATGTCTTCGGCGATGTCGCGATTGTCTATTATAGCTATGAAACGAAATGGGAAATGGAAGACAAGACCTTCAATGAGACTGGTAATGATGTGATGGTTCTGGGCCGTACCGAAGGAAAGTGGCTGCTGATCTGGCGCACACTGGTTCCTCTTGCTCAGGTTAGTTAAAGCGTGCTTTCATCCAAATACAATTTGTGGATGATGGAAAGTAGAAAACAGGACATGTCTTGTCAAAAAAATGAGCCTATTTGGCCATGCTTAGAGTGAAGAACGCTCGGAATTTGACACAATTTTTCTTGATTTAAACCTCTTTGGGTATGATTTGACCAAGTGTCCATTCGTTTTATAATAGTATTTAACAGCATTAAAACGCGTTTTTTCGGGACGACTTGACTTTTTAGCAATTTGTGCCTATATTAGTGTAGTTTGGTTATATTAAGTCAACCGGACTAAGCCACCCCATTAATTCGGGGGGAGGTGCTTTTGATTGAACAATAACGGGAAACTTCTCGTTGGCATTAAAAAGGATAGTATAGCATACATGGCAGGGATGTTTGATAATAGCATGGTTCTTCAAGTTCAGCAGGCCAATGATATTATTGACGTAATCGGCGAACACGTGAGCCTGAAGAAAAAGGGGCGTGAAATGGTGGGTTTGTGCCCCTTCCACGATGACCATCGGCCCAGCATGAATGTCAATCCTGTAAAGCAGATCTTCAAGTGTTTTGCGTGTGGTGCTGGTGGAGATGTTTTCAAATTCATCCAGATGCGTGAAAACCTGACTTTCCCACAGGCAATCGAGAGATTGGCTGAGCGTGCCGGCATAAAACTCGAAAGAAGGCAAATGCCAAGACGCCCCCGGAGCGGAGCCGAAGCGGGGCAAACCGAACACGTAGAGGACATCGATCCAAACAGGCTGGCCAAAGCCAACGTATGGGCCGCTCAATATTTCCAGCGGAATCTCAGAGATACTAAATTAGGTAAATATGCTCGTGATTATCTCGCCGAAAGGCAGATTAGCCCTGAAAGCATCGAAAAGTGGCAGCTTGGTCTGGCAATCGATTCTCCGGATGGGCTGGTCAGGGAATCGAAGGCTAACAAATCAGTATTAAAACTGCTGGAGCAGGCGGGACTTCTTGTTGGACACAATCAGGACAAGTTCGTCAACCGGCTGATGTTTACTATAACCGATGTGACCGGCCGGGTAATCGGTTTTGGCGGCAGGACGCTGGACGATAATGGAGCCAAATATCTGAATTCACCGACAACGGTGCTATTCGACAAGAGCAATTCGCTGTACGGTCTGGAACAGGCCCGGCACGAAATTGTCTCGACGGGAACGGCTGTCGTCGTAGAAGGCTATACCGACTGTATCATGGCTCACCAGTTCGGCTGCGGCAATGTAGTCGCAGCACTGGGAACCAGCTTCACGGCAGGGCACGGGCGTATCTTAAAACGGTATGCCAGGAAGGTCATCCTTATATTCGACAGCGATGTGGCTGGGATCGAAGCAGCCAATCGGGCGCTGGATGTCTGCCTAGCCCAGCGGATTGATATTAAGCTGGCTACCGTTCCGGAAGGCAAAGATCCGTGCGATTTTCTGTTAGCTTCGGGAAAAGAAGCCTTCGAGCAGTTAATCGCCGATGCAGTTGACGTTTTCCAGTTCAAGTGGGACAGGTTAAGGGAGAAATTTGCCAGCGAGGATACGTTAGCCGGGAAAAATTCGGCGATCGACGAATACCTGCAGGCTATCGCTACGAGCATGCAGTCGGGCAAAATTCACGATATCGACTTAGGGATACGTGTAAAGCAGATTTCAAAAATTATAGGTCTTGATGATAGGCAAATCAACGCCGAATTGAACAAACGCCTCAAGCGTCTACAGAGAGCATCCAGTAATGAAAACCGCGGTGAAAACGTGCCTTTAGTCGATTATGGGCAGGGCTCTTTCGCCGGAGCCCAGCGTGACGTGCTTGAGGTGCTTCTGAATGAGCCGAAATTGTATGAGACGGTAAAGCAAAAAATTACAAAGGACATGTTCGATGTACCGATACTTGGGCAGGTAGCAGCAATCCTTTTTGAGACGCTGGATGGCGATATTAATGCTCCGCTTAAAGAGATTCTGGCCCGGGCCGAATCTGTGGAGCTTGGTAACTGCATCATGGAATTGGCGGCGGCCGGCCAGAAGAAGGGCAATTTCGAATCAATCCTTGCCGGTGCTTTGGTTGCGATTGAGCAACATCGGATTGAGAAAGAAAAGCTCGAGATTGGAGCGTTGCAGGACCAGACTGAGTATCTCCGCAGATGGCATAATATTACGAGCAAGAGAAATAGTCGTGTCGTACCGATGGAGTAGAATAGTGAACAACCGTGGGCATATGGCCGTACAGAAATGGGAAGGATGAGAGTTTTGTAATAATACCGGATTATGAACTAATCGACTTGATTACGGATTGAAAATAAAAAAGACAAGGAAACGAATCGTGGTAAAAAGAACAAAAAAGACACGTACAAAAAAGACTGTTAAGAAAAAGGCTGCTAAAAAAGAGGCTGTCAAAGAAGTCGTAGCTGAGAACGAACCAATAAAAATAACTCAACAAACAGACACCGAACTGCAGATACAAAGACTTATTGAAAAGGGCCAGAAAAAAGGATTTCTCACTTACGACGAGATGAACGATGAATTGCCGGAAGATGCTGTTAGTGCGGTCCGCCTGGATAGGCTGCTGGCCACGCTGGATGAGAGGGGAATCAGTCTCATCGATGAAGCTGATGCCGAATCGCGAAAGGCTGCTAAAACAGATGATGAATTCGAAGAAGAAGATGAATCCATCGACGAGGAAGAAGAGGACAAAGACCTCAAAGATGATGAGGATGAACTGCTCGAAAAACAGCTCGTAGGCGAAGAAAGCACTCGACGAATTGACGATCCCATCCGGATGTATTTGACTCAAATGGGCCAGATACCGCTGCTGACCAGGAATTCTGAAATCTCCTTAGCAAGGAAAATCGAACTGGCCCGCATGGCATTCAGAAGAAAAATGCTCCAATGTGACTATTGCGCCAGAAATTCTTTGGATTTATTAGAGCAAGTCCATAATGGCACGGTGTCTTTTGATAGAACGATCAAAGTCGGCACAACTCCGAACATGACCAAGAGCGTAATCAAAAAACGGCTCCCTGAAAACATTAAAACGGTGGAAGAGCTGCTCAAGATCAACCAAAATCTTTTCAAGCAAACTCTTACGAACAAAAACAAGGACGAGAGCAAAGCGGCGTTAAAACGATTACGCAGATCCAAGCGTAAGATTGCAACGCTTCTCGAAGAGCTTAGTCTGCGAACAAGCAGAATCCAGCCGGTAAAAAATAAGCTCCACAGCATCTGCGATAAAATGCATCAGTTGGAGCAGACGATCGCCGCAGGGCCCAACGGAGATATTACAGCCGAAGATATAGAGGCGATGCAGCAGGAACTCAACGGCCTGCAGGAACTGGTGATGGAAACGCCGCCGCAGCTTGCTAAGAGAATCGCCGTCCTCGATAAAGTTTACTCCCAATACGAGGAAACCAAGCGAACGCTCTCCAGTGCGAACCTTCGCCTGGTCGTCTCCATCGCCAAGAAATATCGCAACCGCGGCCTGAGTTTTCTCGACCTCATCCAGGAAGGCAACACCGGCCTTATGCGGGCAGTTGATAAATACGAGTATCGCCGGGGCTACAAGTTCAGCACCTACGCCACATGGTGGATTCGCCAGGCCATCACCCGTGCTATCGCCGACCACGCCCGAACCATCCGCATCCCCGTCCATATGATCGAAACAATGAGTCGGCTGCGAACCGCCAGCAAGGTCCTGCACCAAAAACTTGGAAGGGAGGCGACTGTCGAAGAAATCGCCGCCGAAGC
>Ga0209536_100013038_pt1 | contig 12021 bp, 11 predicted proteins | sample DeeMarSeWOR28_12_FD_187461 | JGI IMG/M metagenome (GOLD analysis project Ga0209536, IMG submission 187461) | Marine sediment microbial communities from White Oak River estuary, North Carolina - WOR-2-8_12 (SPAdes) (version 2) | ecosystem: Environmental > Aquatic > Marine > Intertidal zone >...
TTGCGGCCGGGCACGAAGGTCGCCGGCAGCTCCGATTGCTCGCCCGTCTCGTCGCTTACGGCAATAGACGCGTCCGTCAGGGCATCCCCGCCGAGCGCCGCAAACGTGTCGATCGGCAGGCAGACGTTGGCAACGCCGGCAGCCGCCGCAACCTTGCGCGCGCACTCGAGTTCGATGCGGTGCTTCTGGCCGTAGTCGAACGTAATACTCGATACGTTGTCACGGCCGAAGCGATCGACTGCCCAGTAAAGGCAGGTGGTCGAGTCCTGCCCGCCGGAGAGCACGACGAGCGCCCTGTCCACCGCCCCGGTCATGCTCCGCCCTTACCGGTCTTGCGCAGCCCGTTCTCGAACTCGCTCCAGTCCGGCCGTTCGTGTTTCACGAGGTAGTCCCTGGTGATTTCTTCAGATTCGAGCCAGAGCCTGTTTGCCATCGCCATGTCCTGGAGGTGGCTGCCAGCGACTTCGATCGCGTTGCAATCCTCGAAATAGCGCCCGCTCGTCGTCCCGAGCAGCGGGCTGGTCGCCACGTAACAGGACGTCGCGGCGCCAGCCGCGACCGACTTGCCGCGCAGCGCCGCCAGCACGCCGAAACCGATCTGCATGAAACGATTGACGTTGCGATCGATCTCCGTGTCGATGAGGCCGGGGTGCAGCGCGTTCGACGTGATGCGCGTACCTTTCAGCAACTTGCCCAGTTCCAGCGAGAACAGCACATTGGCGAGCTTGGAATGCCCGTAAGCCAGCGAATCGCTGTAGTCGCGCCCTAGCGTGAGATCGTCGAACTGGATGCCGCTCTCCGGTGCGCCCCGATACGCGGCACGGCTGGCGACCACGACGATGCGGCCCTGCCAGGCAAAGAACAGCCGGTCGAGCAGCCGGTTTACAAATACGAAGTGGCCGAGGTGATTGATCAGAAAATGCTTCTCGACACCTTCGATGACGGTTCGCTCATTGCCGCCGCCGCGATAGCCGGCATTCAGGATCAGCATGTCCACGGGCGAATTGAGCGCACGTATCGTCTCGGCGCAGCGCACGACCGATTCGAAATCGGAGAGTTCTAGCGCGAGCGGTGTCGTCTTGCCGCGCACGCGCTTGCAGGCTTCCTCCGCGCGCTGCAGCGAACGGCTGGTGCCGATGACCCAGGCGCCGCGCAAGGCAAGTACGCGCATCGTCTCGAATCCAATGCCGGACGTGCAGCCCGTAACGACGGCAATCTTGCCGGACAGGTCGATGCCGTCCGTCACCTGCTCGGCCGTGGATTCGTCATTGAAATTACTTCGCGGCACGCCGGCAGCGGGAACCTTGTCGTAACCGCTGCATGCCGACGCGAGCGGCGCGGTCGCAAGCGCGGCCGACAGGCCGATAAAGCGGCGCCGATCCATGTTCACGACCGGAACAGTTTCTCGGCCTCGCTGAGTGCCGAATCCGCTTCGTCCGAGGGCGTATCCGCCGCCCCGAACAGGGCGTCCAGCGACTGTTTTGCCCTGTCGGCCTCGGCTTTCGCCGCCGGGTCGAAGGCGTTCTCCGCGGGCACGAACCACTCGCAGAAATTCACCCGTTCCTTGTCGCCGACCTCCTCCGCATCGTCCTCGAGGCACTGGCGCACGGCGGCCGGGTCGAAATGACGGCACATCCGGCACACGTGCAGGTGCGCGCTGCATTCGGGGCACTCGTCACGGCGGGAAAACGGCAGCGATAACGAGGCCAGCGACGCGCCGCAGCGAAAACAGGCGATGTTGTGGCTCATCCGAAAAGTATAGCGCCGCGCCCGGCGCCCGTCTCACCGCGCTCGCTGTGCGGGCACGAATTCGTTCATGACGGCGTCCTTGAGGATATCGGGCGGCAGGATTCCCTGCGCGAGCACAAAATCGTGGAACGCGCGCTGATCGAAGTCGTCGCGCAGATGCAGTTCCGTCTGCGCGCGCAGTGCCTGCATCTTGCCGTAGCCATAATAATAGGCGGTGGCCTGTCCCGGGATGCGGTAGGTATAGCGCTCGACCTCGTTCTGCGCCCAGGATTCGCCGACGGCCATATCCTCGACAATCAGGCGTTTGGCCTCTTCCGGCGTGATCATGCCGAGGTTCAGCATGGGGTCGAGGAACATGCGCCCGGCGCGTATCAGGCGGTACTGCAGGCTGATGAGCTGCGCTTCGAGCGGCAGGTACGGCCGCACGATCGCTTCTGCATAGAGGCCCCAGCCCTCGACGTTGGCGCTGTTGAATGCGAACAGCGCGCGCGCGATGGAGACGCCCGATTCGATGATGCTCGAGAACTGCATTTCGTGCCCGGGCCGTGCCTCGTGGGCCGTCAGCGTCCACGATCCCGCGACGTAGGTGTCGTCGGTCTGCTGCCAGCTGCCGTCTGCATTCTGTGCCAGCTTGGGAATAACAAAATAGGGGTACTCGCCGGTATTGCCCAGCAGCCGGGGAATGTCGAGATGCGGCGCGGGCTGGACTGCGGTTTCCGCTTCGGTCGCGATGCGGATGCCGGCATCGCGTTCGGGCAGCGTAACGAGATTCTCACGGACGATGATCGCCTCGATTTCGCGCAACACGTCGTGATAGTGATCGAGAAGCTTGTCGCCATCGAGCACGCCGTCGCGCTTCAGGAGCGCAATCACCTCCCGGTAATCGCGGGTGTCGTAGCCTTTTTCCTGCGCCACGAGTGGTGCCAGCGCCTCCATCTCGTTACGGATGTCCATGTAACCCTTGGTTGCCTGCTCGATGAGTTCGACCGGGTCCGCATCGACGCCCCAGTTCCTGAGCGCATCCTCGTAGAGCGCCGCTGGCAGGCGATAGTCCTCGCGCGCCCGCGGCAGGATTTCGGCGCGTACCCAGTCGTTATAGTCCCGGAGCTGCCCGGACAGTGCCTCGTAGGTATCCTGCCAGTCCTCGAGATCGGTATCCGCAAGCAATTCCCCGATGCCGTTGATCATCGACTCGGATCGCTGCAGGTCCTGCAACACCTCACCGCGGTAGGGACCCACGAGGCCATCCACGCCGAAGCGCTCCCGGGTCCTGTCCTTGGCGAGCTCCGTCAGTGGTTTCTCGGCGCCGAGCAGCCCGGCATATTTCTGCATGCGCACGACGGCGGCCGGGTAACGTTCGCGCGGGAGCTGCGGATCCACGAGAGCGCGAACGCCCTGGAATACCGTCTGGCTGGCGTTGTAGTACGGCAGGAGATTGTCACGCGTGAGCTGCGAGCTGCGCAGGCCGTCCTCGACCGCCTGGATCAGGATCTCGAGGTCCTGCCGGACACGCGGCTCCGTCTCCTCGGCCAGGCGGTCACGCAGTTCGGCGAGCACGGCCTCGGATGCGCTTCTGTTTCGCTCGTAAAGGCCGGGCCGGTAATCGATGATCGCCTCGTCGAGCCCGTCCACACCGAGGCTGCCTGCACCCTCCGGATTGAACTCCGCCAGCACCTCGAGAACGATTTGCGCGTTCTCGTTGCTCCTTTCCACCCAGCTGCGCTCATCCGCAACCGCGGCCGACAGGGTCAGCAGGAGGAATGACGCGGCAATAGCGGCCGCAGTAGTGACCTGGGTCATTGAAATTCTCCGTTAGTGGCGCCAGCACGCCTCGCCTATGCTGGAATGATGCACGTCCGACTCAAATGGGTGCAAAAAAGTCCGCCGGGCAGCGCGGCTGCCACCGGACCGGGGTCAGACTTTTGATAATAAATTACTTTATAATTCTATATTAATTTATTGTTTTAACTGCTTATTGTCAGGACCTTTGCGCCACGGATATGGCCGAGCCGAAGATCGTTTAACGCATCATTGGCTGCCTCGAGCGGATACGTCTGCGTCTCCACGTGCAGCGGCACCTGTGCCGCAAGCGGCAGGAACTCCGACAGGTCCCGATGCGTGAGGTTGGCGACCGTCTTGACCTCCTTCTCCAGCCACAGATGATCCTCATAGCGCAGGCTCGCCAGCAGGTCCCGATCGTTATCTTCCTTGCGAATCGCGTTGATGACGAGGCGCCCGCCCGGCCGCAGACGTTCGAGCGCCGCGATGACGGGCTTCCAGGCCGGCGTCGTGTCGATGATTGCCCGCGGGGCCTCCGGCGGCGACTCTTCCGTGTCGCCGCTCCAGTCGGCCCCGAGTTCCAGGGCGAAGCCGCGTTCGCGTTCGCTGCGGGCAAACACGAAAATCCGGCTGTCGGGGAACAGGTGCCGGGCCATCTGCAGGACAAGATGCCCCGATCCACCGAACCCGGTGAGGCCCAGTACCTCGCCGTTAACAAGCCCGGTGAGGCGCAATGACCGGTAACCGACGGCGCCCGCGCACATCAGCGGGGCCGCCTCGACGTCCGTAAAAACCCCAGGGACCGGGGCTGCATATGTCTCCGGCACCGTCATCAGTTCCGCATAGCCGCCGTTGACGTCGCGCCCGGTCGCCCGGAATGCCGGGCTGATATTTTCCGATTCCGTGCCATCCGACGAGTGGATCCAGCCGACGCCCACACGATCGCCCTGGCGAAAACGGCTGGCATTGCGGCCCGACCCCACCACCCGCCCCACCACCTCGTGTCCGGGCACGACGGGAAGCCTCGGCGGCGGCGTGCGTCCCTCGATTTCGTCGAGTTCGGTATGGCAGACGCCGCATGCCGCGACGCGAATCAGGATTTCGTCATCGGCCGGCGCCGGGTCGTCGATATCAGTGAGTATCAGGGGCGCCGGATTGGCGTCGAGGCTGCCAGTGGCCTGCAACAACATCGCACGCATGACTGTGCTCCTTTACCCTGCTGGTGCCAAAGTATATGGTGCGCCATCAATAGACTCGCAATAGGTATTATGCACGGCGAAAATCTTCCCCGGTCGGTTATCGCGGCGGCTCTGGACGCCTGCGCACACGAGTCCGAGCGTCTCAACAGCGAGCGGATTGCCGAGCGCTTCGGCAGCTATGGCATCGACGTCATCAGTAGCGAGCCGGGACTGCGGCGCTCCAATCTCTACAGCAGCGAGCACGGTAAACGCACCTGCCGAACCTACGCCGTGGTGCGGTTCGTTGACGAACCGGACACGATAATCGACAAGGAGCACGCGCAGATTCTCGCCGGCAAGTCGATAGGCGCGATATTCAAAGCGAGTGGCTGGACGATCTTCAAGGAAACGCTGCACGTCGGCAACGCCGAACTCGACGACGCGGCCCATCCGGTCGCGATTCTGATGCGGCTCGAGCGTGGAGCGGATGTGGCCATCCACGTATATCGGCTCCTGCTGGAAAAAGGCCAGCGGGCAATCGACTATGCAACGCTGATCGAGCTTCACCACCCGGACTACCTGTCGCTTGCCGACCTGCTTAAGCTGTATCCCATGGATGCGCGTGCGTCCCTGCGTGCGCAACAGGTCGAAGAAATGAAATCGCTGGGGCTCAGCGCCGCGTAGGGACACCTCCCGCGCGATTGTCGCTCGTATTCTTTAGGTCTAAACTCGGTCTACCTTTGGCGCATGATCGAGGTACAGGGGATGCAAAGATTCAACAGCTACAAGTACGTGCTCGCAGCAACAGCCTTGCTGCTATCCGGTTTCGCCGCAGCACAGGACAACGCCGCGGACCAGGCCAGCGTCTGGACCGTGGTGGAGAATCAATGGAACGCCGTAAAGGACGGCGACAAGAAATGGATGGACGAGTTGCTCGCCGATGACTTTACGGGGTGGCCGAAAAATGCACCGGCGCCGCGCAACAAGGCGTCCACCAAGATGTGGAACCGCTTCAACGAGTCGCAGGGCAATGTAGTTGCCCACGAACTCTATCCGCTCGCCATTGTCATCCACGACGACGTAGCGGTGGCGCACTACCTGTATACCTCCGCCTACGAGAACAAGGACGGCGACGTCGAAATGAACAACGGCCGCTACAGCGACGTGCTCGTGCGTACGAACAAGGGTTGGAAATTCCTCGCCTGGCACGGTGGCACCGACGACTAACGCGTTAAGCGCCGGTTAAGGTAAGTACGGCTATTCTCGTCTGCAAGCTGGGCTGGACCGCCCACGATTGCAGAATCGGGAGGCCGTATGAACGCCTTAAATGCAAGATTTCCATTCAGCCTCGTGCCGCTGATCGCGTTGCTGGCCGCAGTGCCGGCTGCTGCGCAGGTCCCCGTCGACGGCGATGGGACCCCGCTTGCCGATTACGAATCGTTCGAACCCGGCACGCCGGCCGGCAACGAGGATATCCCGCTGTTGCAGCAAACAGAGCTGCAGGAGCTCGTCGGTCCGATCGCGCTGTACCCTGACGATCTGCTCGCGATCGTCCTCCCGGCATCCACCTACCCGTTGCAGCTCGTCCAGGCTCAACGCTTCCTCGAAGACCTCGAGGAGGACCCGTCACTGAAACCGGACGATAACTGGGATGACTCGGTCATCGCCCTCCTGAACTACCCGGAGGTCGTGGCGCTGCTCAATGAAGACCTGGACTGGACCTGGCGTCTCGGCGAAGCCGTCGTCGCACAGCAGGCCGACGTCGTCGGCGCCGTCGAGAGTTTTCGCGACCGCGCCTATGCGGCCGGCAACCTCAAGAGTGACACGCATCAGACGGTCGCGCGCAACGACGGCACGATCGAAATCACGCCGGTCGAGGACGACGTTATCTACGTGCCTTACTACGAGCCGGAGCGCGTCGTCCGTTACCAGTCACGGCCGGTGTACTACTATTATCCGCGCGCATACCCCGTGTACTACTACCCATACCCCGTCGGCCACGCATTCAACAGCGGCTTCTTCTGGGGCGTGACCACGGCTTTCACCGTCGGCTGGCTGACCGACAGCGTGCACGTCGTGCACCACAGCTATCACGGGCATCCGTATTACGGGCAGCGCTACTGGGACGGCTGGTGGTACCGGAGGCCGACGATCCACGTCCACAATCATTACTACTCGACGAGTCGCTACTCCGTTTCCCGTTACCGCTACAGCCGCGGCGACCACTGGCGGCCGCGGCACGACACACGGCGCCGGCTGCATAATCAGCGCATTACGCGCAGCGACTATTACACCGGGCGCAGCGTGCAGCACCGCTCCTATACGACCACGAACAACCGCCGCGTCGAGCAGCGCCGGCGAGTGAATTCCGCCGCGTCCGATAACCGCCAACAGCGACAGACGGCGGTGCCACCGACGACGCAGCAAACGCGGCGCCGTGTAACGAGCGCCGAACACGGAGTCGGGGAACGGCAACGGAATGACGTGCGGCGACAGGCGTCACAGCCAGAACGAAATGCGAGGCGCGAACAGCGTGCCAGCGAGCGCCGTGTCAGCGAACACCGGCAGGAACACCGCGTCAGCGAAAATCGGCAGGAGCGCCGTGTGGCCGCGCCGCGCCGCGAGCAGCCGGCGCGAAGCAGCCAGGGGGCTTCACAAGAGAGAAGACCGGCACGCGCCGAGGAGCGCAAACGGCATGCTTCGTCCCGCGCGGACTCGCCAAGGCGGCAGCGGCACTAGGTCGTCAGCCCTTCCCGGCGGGCTTGTCTTTCGGCAAACGACCTGCCTTGCGGAGGCTCTCCCGCAAAACGAACTCGATCTGCGCATTCAGGCTGCGCAGATCGTCGTTCGCCCACCGCTGCATCGCAGCCAGGGTCTTCTCGTCGATTCGCAGCGCAAACGCCTTGCGGGCAGCCATTCTTTCCGAGTTACTCCGGTCGGATCGCTAATCAGGTGTAGAGCGAGCCGGTGTTGAGCACCGGCTGGGCGCCCTCCTCGCCGCACAGGACGACCAGCAGGTTGCTGACCATCGCCGCCTTGCGCTCCTCGTCGAGATCGATCACCTGGTTCTGCCGCAATTCATCGAGCGCCATCTGCACCATGCCGACGGCGCCGCTCACAATCTGCCTGCGAGCGGCGATGATCGCCGAAGCCTGCTGACGCCGCAGCATGGCATTCGCGATCTCGGGAGCGTATGCAAGATGACTGATACGCGCCTCGATGACCGTTACGCCGGCGGTTTCGAGACGGTCCTGGATCTCCTCGCGCAACGCCTGCGCAATTTCCACGGGGTTGCTGCGCAGTGCCAGGCCTTCGCCTTCGTGGGGCTCGTAAGGAAACGTCGTCGACAGGTTCCTGAGCGCCGATTCGCTCTGGATCTGCACGAATTCCTCGTAGTCGTCGACTTCGAACAGGGCTTCGGCAGTATCCACGACCTTCCATACGACGACCGCCGCGATCTCGATCGGGCTGCCGTTGGAATCGTTGACCTTGAGCTTGCCGCTCTCGAAGTTACGTACGCGTGTCGAGACCGCGGTCTTCTGGAAAAAGGGGTTCGCCCATTTCAGGCCGGGCTCGTGTGTCGTTCCCGCGTAGCTTCCGAACAGCTGCAGCACCTTGGCCTCGTTCGGGTGAACCATGAACAGGCCGGCCCACATGATGAGCACGACGATTGCCGCCAGCACGGCAACGATGATGCCCGGCACGGACTCGACCAGTACGGCCCGGTAAATCCCCCAGGCCGTTGCCAGCTGGAGAACGAAGAGCACGACCAGCATCAGGTACCCCGACGATACCTTGCGCACTTTTTCACGAATCATGGGCCTCTCCTCAGCAAGACCGGCTAAATATCATAACGATATTATTTTGATATCATTCGGGCGCGCAGTCAAGCGCGCCATCCCGGGCCATTGAATGGCGCGGGTTTCGGGGCGAATTACACGGCTTATGTAAGGTTCCGGGTCAGAGCGGCAAGCGGGCCTCGAAGCAGGCCCCCTGCTCACCGGTGTCGAGCAGACGCAAAGACCCGCCGTGCGCGCGAGCCACGAGCGTAGCGAGATAAAGCCCCAGCCCGGTGCCTCCCGTATCCCGGGTGCGCGACGGATCACCGCGGTAAAAGGGTTCACCGATGTGCTCGGCCTCGTCCGGCGAAATACCCGGGCCGCGGTCGCGGACACGGAGCACCAGTTCGGCGCCTTCGACGGCCAGAATCAATTCCACGGGACCGCTGTCCGGCGGCGAATAACGCAACGCGTTACTGACGAGGTTCTTCAGGAGCAACGAAACGCGCGCCTCGTCGATGTTCGCGATCGCACCATCGCTGCGGTCCGTGACTTGGATACGGTCCCGGTCGCGCTGAAAGAAATCGTCGATGAGCTCGTCAACGAGGTCTCGCACCCTGACCTCTGACCGGGCCAGCGCTTCGTGGCGACTGTTCAGGCGCTCGGCCTCCAGCAGCGAGACGATGATCTTCTCCATCTCGACAACCTCGGCCTTCAGTTCCTGTTGCTGCTTCTCATTGTCGATGAACTCGATATGCAGGCGCAGCCGCGACAGCGGTGTGCGCAATTCATGGCTTATTCCGAGCAGCAGGGCGCGCTTCGCATCCAGCATGTTCTGAACGTCGGCAGCGAGCGTGTTGATGTCCGCGGCAAGATCCCCCAGTTGATCGTGGCGTATGGCCTGGATCCGGTGCTCAAAATTTCCGCGGCCGATCTGCGCGGCACCGGCGCGGATAGCCCCGATCGGCTTGAACAGCCAGCTTACTGCAGCGTAGCCGAGCAGCAGGAAGGTCAGTCCGAGTCCGACGATGATGTAGCTCAGGTCCGGACCGGAGCGCACGTCCGAAATTCTCGGCGACACCACGACGATGTCATATTCGCCATTTTCACCCGACGACATGCGCAGGAAGTTGTGATCGCCCTGGCTCGCGAATTCGATGCCGAGGAGTTCGTCGACCCAGGCATCGGGGTCGTCGCTGAAAGCCGGACTCGGACCAAACGCCAGCTCGGAAATCCGGGGAAAATCGGGGTCCGAGGCCCAGTCGATATCCGGGCCGAGTATGCGAATGTCGACCGGCACGCGCTCGGTGATCGCAAGGGCCCGGTCGATGCGCGGCGGGCTGCCGATGTCTTCCCTGACGTACTGAACATGCAGTGACAGGTGCCCGCTGATCAGGCCGCGGACGTCGTCGCTGTTGTACACCCAGCGTATGGCGACCAGGGTGCCGTAGACGAAAAGTCCGCCTAGCAGCAGGAAGATGACCGTTAGCCGGAACGACAGTGATCGCGCCAGCCATCTAATCATCGGTCAGGGGCACCCCGACGAATGAATAACCCCGTCCCCAGACGGTCTGTATGAAACGCGGCGGCTTCACCGAGTCGCCCAGCTTCTGGCGCAGACGGGACACCATGATGTCGACGGAGCGGGTAAGTATGGCGGCGTCGATACCGCGCAGTTCGCCCAGTATGTCGTCACGCGACAGCTTCTTGCCGTGGCGACGCGCGAGGATCAGCAATAGCTCGTACTCCATGGAGGTCAGGTCCACGTTCCTGCCGTCGACCTGTACCGAGCGGGCTTCCGTATCGATCTCCAGCCCCTCGAACCTCAGCTTGCCGGAGCTCGGCCCTGCCGAATCACTGCGGCGCAGTATCGCCTGAACGCGCGCGACGAGTTCGCGCGGCTCGAAAGGTTTGCCGATGTAGTCGTCCGCACCGAGCTCGAGGCCGGACACACGATCGATCACGTCACCGCGGGCCGTCAGCATGATGATCGGGATGTTGCTCGTCTTGCGAACCTCGCGGCAGATGGCGAAGCCGTCTTTGCCCGGAAGCATGACGTCGAGCAGCAGAAGATCCGGGTCTTCCACCGACAGCTTGCGAAAGCCTTCACTGGCGTCGCCAGCGGTAATGAGCTTGATGCCGAAACGCTTGAAGTACTCCTGCAACAGCTCGGAGTGTTTGCGGTCGTCATCGATGATCAGCACTTTTGTCATGAGTGAATCATAGCGCGTCAAAGCCGTGCCGTCCCGCGCGAAATTGGCGTGCGAAACAATTGGAAACATCCTGATACGCGGCTGACACCCTCACTGCCTGCGACTTGCGCAGACTCTCGCTTCAACTTTTCTGCCGCAAGAAGGAACTGCCATGAATAACATTAGTAAGATTCTTCTCGCGTCTAGCGTTTTGATGCTGGCCGCCTGTGACAACGACGACAACGATCCGCCCCCGGTCCAGCTGCCGGCGTCGACGACGACCGTGCAGGTGCTGCACGCCTCGCCGGATGCCCCGGCCGTGAACGTATTCATTGACGGTGACGAGGCACTGAGCGACGTCGATTACAAGGACGCGTCCGGATGGGTCACTCTCGATTCGGGCACATATTCGATCGATGTCCAGGCTATTCTCCCCAGTGGCGACCTGTCGGTATTGGGCGCCGACCTCGCTTTCGAAGAGGACACGATTAACACGGTCGTCGCGCTGAATGACGTCCAGAATATCGAGCCTGTCGTGCTGAGCCAGCCCGGCACGGCGGTGTCTGCCGGCGCTGCCCGCGTCTGGGTATTGCACGCAGCCAATAATGTTCAGGATCTGGTCGGTGGCCCCGTCGATGTGTATGTGACGGCGCCCGACGCGGACCTGACCGCCGAAGCGCCGCTCGGGTCGTTCAACTTCAAAGAGACGCTGCCGGCCGACGGCCCGGCTGAGCTGACCGCCGGCGACTACCAGATCCGCGTCGGTGTTGGCACGCCGGGCGACGCCAACTTCCTGCTGGCTTATGACTCCGGCACGGTGACGCTCCCCGATGGTGCCGACCTGGTTATCGCAGCGGTACCCAACACGACGCGCGGCGAATCGCCGGTGAGCCTCGTTGTCTTGGACAGCAATGGTTCCGGCGAAATACTGAGTGACGGGACACCGGCCGGACTGCGCGTCGTACACGCGTCCAACAATACGCCCGCGGTAGACGTTTTTGCCGACGGCGCGGCGCTGATCGAGGGTCTCGAGTTTCCCAACGTCGCGCCCGTGGACGGCCCCACTGAGGTTCCGGCAGGCACGTACTCGGTAGCAGTAGCACCCGCCGGTGACGGCGTGGAAGCGGCGGCAATCGGCCCTGCCGACCTGGAGTTTGCAGCCGGAACGACGACCGACGTGATCGCCGTTGGTCGCCTCGGCGGCACCGAGGGAACGATCGAGGAATTGACCGTAACGCTCGCCGACGACGACCCGCGCCAGATCCCGCTGTTCGCCAAGGTCCGGATCATTCACGCGTCGGTCACGGCCGCGTCGCTCGACCCGGACACCGTCGATATCTACGT
>Ga0209536_100013039_pt1 | contig 12020 bp, 6 predicted proteins | sample DeeMarSeWOR28_12_FD_187461 | JGI IMG/M metagenome (GOLD analysis project Ga0209536, IMG submission 187461) | Marine sediment microbial communities from White Oak River estuary, North Carolina - WOR-2-8_12 (SPAdes) (version 2) | ecosystem: Environmental > Aquatic > Marine > Intertidal zone >...
GAGGCCCCGCCGCACGATGACGACGTCGTGCGAGGGGACCACGATGACGTACTGCCCCCGGTTGCCGGCCGTGGAGTACGCGTCTCGCGGCACATCCGTCCGGTCGTCCGGCACGAGCCACCACTGGCCGCCGTAGAAGTTGCCCCTGTCCGCCGTAGACGGCGCCGGTGTGCGCACGAACTCGATCCACTTCTGGGATAACAGCCGCTCACCGTGCCACATCCCATTCTGCAGGTACAGCATGCCGAACCGGGCCAGATCGCGCGCGGTCGTGTAGACCTGACTGCTCAGGACAAAGTCGCCGAACCGATCGACGGAGAGCAGCGTGTTGCGCATCCCGATGCGATCGAGCAGCGCCTTACGGGGGTATTCCAGATAGGTCTGAGCGTCGCCCAACGCCAGCTTCATGGCGTACACGGCGAGAATGGTGTCGTAGTTCTCGTAGTCCCAGGAGGTGCCCGGCTCGCGGATCAACCCGCGGTTGCGCGCCCCGTTGACAGAGCTGGCACCGGCCCAGTAGGCCAGGCCTGACCCGGTCGCGTATTCCATGCCGCGGTTGTCCACAGTATACAGGCCACTCGACATGTTGAGTACATGCCTCAGCGTGATGGCGTTACGGGGATCGGTCTTCGGCGACGCCGCCCGTGGCAGCCAATCGAATCCGAGCGGCTCGTCCAGCGTCATCCTCCCCTCGTCAACCAGCATGCCTATGAGCGTCACGGCGACGCTCTTTGCTGTCGACCACGTCCGGGTTTTGGTCGTGACGTCGATCCCCGGAGCGTAACGCTCGTGGATGATCCGGCCCCGATGCACGACTACTAGGCTCAAGGTCACCTGCTCCGCTGACTCGCGCTCGAAGGCCCAGTCCGACGCAGCTGCGAGCGCGGTCACATCCACGTCCGCTGGCATTCGTTCGTCGCCGATCAGGTCGCCATCGGGCCACGGCACCGTGGCGGGGTCGCCTGGTGGCGGCGGCACGTCGAGGATCGGCAAGTTGTCGATTTCTTCGAATGTCTGATCCGGCGCCATGATTACGCAGCCGAGGCCTTTGCGGAACGCGGCTCGCATGACAGGTGTGCCTCCAGGGGCACCGATGGCAACGGCCTTGCGCTCCCGGTCGACGATGTAGTCGCCACCGCGCGGCGTTCCCACCGGCTGCGGCAAATAGGCGAGTTCCTGTTCGAATACCTGATCCAAGGTCCTGTTGGACGTGAACAGGCCATTGCACATCAGCACTGCCTGTACGCCGTGCTGGATCATGTCGCGGTCGAAGCGCCAGTAGTCGTACGATTCCTCCTGCTGTGCGCTAGAGAGTGCCGGTAGAAACGACCCGAGTGTGACGAGTGCGATCAATGGACGTTTCATCGAGAGTCTGCCTAGAAGGGTTACGGGGGTCGAGATGAGCACGCACGAAAAATAGGGATCTGGATGATGTTCGGATAGCAGGCTCAGTTGCGTCGGGCCAGAACCCCGCTTTTTCAGGGTCACGGTCTGAATCTGTCGAGTGCATTTTCGGTGGGCTCCGTCGCGTGCTCGCGACCGTAGCAGGGGTGGCACTTCTTGGGTCGGGGTCCAAAATCAACGTCAGTCGGCTGGCCCTCCTCGCCGCAGGGGACCGATCGGGATAAGATTGAGCCGTGAACCGGACACAAGGCCAAACGGCCCCCGGGCCCGCTCAAAACGGAAGCGTTCCGATGAACCTGCTACCTGACAACCGACGGCTCCGATTCCCATCGACGTTCGTGCTCAGCTGTGTGATGGTGCTGACCATCGCTCTGATGGGGTGCAAGCCGCAGCGAGCACTCACCCTCTTGGACTCGGACTCCGGACATCCCGTCGAGGGCGCGCTGGTGTTCGCGCCTGGCGAACTTACGGTGTATCGGTCGGATGTTCGCGGCATCGTGACTCTACCGACCGATTATGGGGCAACTGGCATCGAGATCCATGCCAAAAACTATCGACCGCGGGAGTTGGAATCGTCGGAAATCAGCGGCGATGTTCTCCTCGTGTACGATGAGACGCTGGCCAATCCGCGTGAAGCCCGCATGGTTTTCGATAGGGCGGACACTCTCAGGGGTACCTACGGTCCGTTCCGCTGGAACAACGATGTCCTGACCTACGACCTCGACATCAAGGTGGACGTGGCAGATAAGTTCTTGACCGGGAGGAACACAATCCGTTTCGCGATGATCGAAAATGGTGATCGCATACAGCTCGATCTGTTCGAGAACATGAACATCGACAGCATCATATATCAGGGTGGTGAGCTTGCGTACACGCGGGAACTTAACGCCGTTTTCGTTAATTTTCCGGAGACCCTGCGCCATGGTGAAACGCACAGCATCGATGTTCACTATTCCGGGTATCCCGAGGAATCGGGTCGGTTCGGTGGTTTCGCGTTTCGCGAGGATTCGCTGGGCAATCCTTGGATCTTCACCGCCTGCCAGGGGATAGGCGCCAGCCTGTGGTGGCCCAACAAGGACCAGCAGCCCGACGAAGTAGACAGCATGACCATCAGTGTCACCGTACCGTCCGGACTCATTGATGTCTCGAACGGCCGGTTCGTGAGTGCTGAAGATCGGGGCGACGGCACGACGATGTATCGCTGGAAGGTACATTATCCGATCAACAACTACTCCGTCTCTGTGAACATCGCGAACTACGCCCACTTTGCCGACACCCTGGGTACGCTGACGCTGGACTACTACGTGCTTCCCTATCACTTGGACGATGCCAGGCGCCAGTTCGCACAGGTGAAGCCGATGCTGCAGTGCTTCGAGGAACGTTTTGGTCCATATCCCTTCTCTCGGGACGGCTACAAGCTGGTAGAGGTGCCCTACGCGGGAATGGAGCACCAGAGCGCGGTGGCGTATGGAAACCTATTCGAAAACGGCTACCTGGGTCGGGATTGGACCGGTGTGGACATCAGCACGCGATTCGATTTCATCATCGTACATGAGAGCGCTCACGAATGGTTCGGCAACAGTGTGACCGCCAACGATGTGTCGGACGCGTGGATTCACGAAGGCTGGGGAACCTACCTCGAAAGCGTGTATGTGGAATGCCTGTTCGGCCACGACGACGCAATCACCTATTTGAATGGGTACCAGAGCAAGGTGGGTAACGTTGAGCCAATCGTCGGGCCCACGGGCGTTAACCACTGGCCTACGCAGGATCAGTACTTCAAGGGCGCATTGTTCATGAACACCTTGCGTCATGTGGTGGACGACGACGAGACGTGGTGGGCGCTGCTGCGCGAATATGCGCAGTACTTCAAGTATCGGAACATCTGGACCACCGACGTGATCAACTTTTTCAACGCGCGGCTTGATCGTGACCTGCGGCCGGTGTTCGAGCAATACCTCTACTACCCGGCTCTGCCCATCTTGCAGGTGAGGTCGGAGGGCCACAGTGTCAGTTATCGCTGGCGAGCTGACGTGACGGATTTCGACATGCCGCTGAAGGTGTGGTTCGATGGCGCCGCTCACACCATCTATCCCACGAGCGTGTGGCAGTCTGAAGCACTGAACGGTGGGGAGCTGGATGATTGGCAGCCCGCTACCGATCTGTTCTACATAGTCGTCGAAATCATGCCGTAAGTCGTTCGCAGTGCAGTTACGTAGGGCGGCCGCTTTCAATGGTCTCATTGGATTGGCAGTGAGATCCCGTCGTCCGGTGTCCGGACCGTGGCAGTGAACGAAAGGGGTTTACAGTGTTGAGTCGTCTCTTCTCAGCTCTTCTGATCGTGGCCGTGCTACCGAGCGTTACTCACACGCAAGACTCACAATACGATTACCGCTATCACCTCTACGCCGAATCCACCGCTCTTCTACGGCAGCTGGCAATGCGATACCCGGATCTCGCCAAACTGTACTCCATTGGCAAGAGCGCGACGGGCAGCAAAGAGGTGTGGTGCATCGAGATCGGCAATCGGGCGACTGGTGCGCCGGAAGACAAACCCGCTACCTACTTCGATGGAAACCAACATGCATCGGAGGTGACGGGTGGTGAAGTAACGCTGTTTTTGGCTCACTACCTGTTGAGCCGTTACGGCGCCGACCCCGATGTCACTCGATTGGTCGACACACGGGTGACCTACATCATCCAGCGAGCCGATCCCGACGGTGCCGAGGCTTTCATGACTGGCAGGATCGATTGGGATGCTGCTGCGGCTCCCGGTGCGACCGACAGCGATGGTGACGGGCAGATGGGTGAAGACGGTCCCGACGACATCGATGATGATGGAGAGATATTGAAGATCCGCATCGAAGATCCGGACGGGGGATGGAAAGTCTACGATGGCGACCCTCGCATCATGGTACGGCGTGACGCTGGCGATGAGCAGCAGCCGTTCTATCGCGTGATCGATGAAGGTCTGGACAACGATGACGATGGAGATGTCAACGAAGATCCCCCGATCACAGGCTTCATCTCGAACCGGAACTACCCGGCTTTCTGGGCATCCACCGACGGCCGGTTCCGGGGCCGTGGAGACTATCCCCTACAGGAGCACAGCTCGCGAATCCTGGTGGACTTCATATTATCGAAGCCGCACATATCTCAAGTGGAGTCGTACCACACCACGAGTGGCATTCACTTGCGGCCGTATGCCGCACGCCCGGACAGCGATTTCCCACCTCAGGATTTGCAGGACTACAGTGCCGTTCTCGCCAAAGGAACAGCCATCACGACCTATCCCGTAGCGTCGGTCTACAACGACTTCACGACTATCGACCCACGCTTGCCGCCGGACGAACAGCCGGGAGTGCGTCACGGGGTGTTCATCGATTGGTCCTATGTCCATCAGGGACTGTTCTCCCTGACCACGGAGTTGTGGACCATGGAGCCGTTTGTGAACGAGATGGGATGGGGCGACATTCCCCGGGACAAGCCGTTGTTTGCCGTGCCCGGTCGCTACAACAGGCCGGACGTCCAGGCCGTTGTGCTCGCGTGGCTCGATGCACATCGGGGTGCCGCGGAGCTGTCCGGCCAAGGATTCGTGGACTGGAAGCCGTTGAATCATCCAACGCTCGGCCCTGTAGAGATCGGTGGCTTCACGCGCTATTGGCTCCGCAATCCGCCGCCGGGGCCGTTCCTGCGACGAGTTGTGGAGGACCAGGCAAAGTTCGCTGTGGTACAGGCGCTGACGACGCCTATCGTGAAGATCGAGGACGTGGCCGTCGAGCGCGAGGGCGATTCGGATCGCTGGACCGTTACGGTCACGGTGGCGAACGAGGGCTATCTCGATACATCGCTGGAGCAAGCGCGGCGGGCTGGGGTTGCCGAGGCCGACGTAGTGACCCTCGAGCTCGCTGCAGGCGCAACCACAGAAGACGCGCTCACCCTCGAGTTCCCGTTCATGCGGGGGACACGGGAGTCATCCTACGTGAGTCTCTACCGGGCGGCTTGGAACGTGGCTGCTCCGGAAGGTACGCGCCTTACCGTGATGCTGCGCTCGGAAAAGGCTGGCGTGGATCGACGCGAGGTCGAACTGAAGTCTGGGGCAACGAACTGACGGTCGTGACGGGTCGTCGATGGTGCGACCTCGATCGCATAGCGCTCCCCATCTGACGGGACCGACCGTGTGATAGCACAGGTGATTGCGATGGTCTTGGCTCTTACCGCCGCGTTGGCTTGGGGTGGTTCCGACTTCACCGGTGGGCTCGCCAGCCGTCGCAGCAGTCCTCTCGAAGTGCTCGCGTTGTCCCGCATTTCCGTGTTGGTGCTCCTCGCCGCGGCGGCGGCTGGCACGCGCGACCCGTTGCCAACGTTGACCGCTGCAGCATGGGCCGCCGGTGCCGGTTTGTCGGGCGCGTTGGGTCTCGGGGTGCTCTACCGAGGTCTGGCGACCGAGCGTTCGGCACTGGTGGTACCGACGGCGGGTGTAGTGGGAGCTGCTATCCCGGTTCTGTTTGGCGCGGTCGTCGAGGGCGTGCTTCCCCTACTGCAGCAGGCCGGCATGGTCATGGCTTTGGTCGGGATCTGGCTGGTGAGCGGACCTCACCGCGCTAACCAGACGGCGGTCCGGGGTCCCGTGATCGGTGCCGTGGCAGGGATCGGGTTTGGCGGGTTCTTCATCCTGCTGGGCCAAATCGAATCCGGGGCCGTCTTCACCCCGCTCATTGCGGCGGGTGGTGCGGGGCTGGTGGCTGCAGTCATCGCGCTCGTGCACACTGGGGCCAAGCTGCCAGCGCCGACCCGGAACCCAACCGCACTCTGGGCCGGAGCCATGGATGCAGCGGGAATCGTGTGCTACGCGCTGGCCGTTCGCTGGATTCGGCTGGACGTCGCAGCGGTGCTTGGATCGCTCTACCCCGCGATCACTGTGCTACTGTTCCGGGCCGTGCTCAAGGAGCGCGCTGCTCCGACCCAGTGGCTCGGACTGGTAGTCTGTGTCTTCGCAATCGCTTTGATCGTGGTGTGAGCGGACGGTTGGGTCGCGGCCGGTTCAGGCACGACGTGCGGCGGATAGTGGGTTGGTGTGACGATGTTCACGGTGATACGGCCCATTGTTTTCGGATGCGCTTTCCAGCAGAGGGGACGAGATGCCATGAGCTCTGAACGTCGGCGAGTATGCCCTGTCGAGCTGGCGGGCAGTCTCGACAATAGAATACGCAGGTGGCTACAGGATCCGCACAAGATTTTGGGTCCCCACATCGAAGAAGGGATGACGGTCTTGGATTTGGGCTGTGGCCCCGGCTTCTTTGCCGTTGCGATGGCTCGGATGGTTGGTGGGTCCGGTCGAGTCATTGCTGCAGATTTGCAGGAAGGGATGCTCCAGAAGCTCGAGAATAGGGTCGCGGGAACGGAACTCGAGCAACGCATAACGCTACACAGATGCGAAGAGAGCAGCATCGGTGTGTCACAACAGGTCGATTTTGTTCTCGCCTTCTACGTGATGCACGAGGTTCCCAATCCGGCGGAGTTGTTTGTCGAAATCGCATCCATACTGAAGCCGAACGGGCGAGTCCTCATAGTGGAGCCCCCGCTTCATGTAACGAAGCAAGCGTTCGCGGAGACTATTGAACTAGCTCGACAGGCCGGACTCGCAGCTGTCGCGAAGCCACGGATGCTTTTCAACAAGACGGTGCTGCTGGCTAAGGGTTAACCCCCGCTGGATTTGCAACCCACCACAGCGTTTCTTCTGGTCAGCGGGCTTCGCCTACTCCAACAGCGACTCGAGCAGCAGTCGGTTCAGGTGATTGGGGCCAGCGGTATAGCTGCTCTCGAAGGCGGCGAAGATGTCCCTGGCGCCCGTACGATCTCCCACCTTTAGCTTGGCCACCACGCCGCCCTCGACCAACATCGTCACCGGTATCCACTCGATCAGGCGATACACGCTCCAAGATTGGTTGACGGATTCGGTCAGGATCGAGTTGAGAATTCGTGACGCATCGGCGAAGTCCCACGTGGCGATAGCTTGCTGATACAATATTGCAAGGCGCACGATATCGGGGGCATCCCGATCTTCCACGTACTCCAACGCGCGCTCGTACAACGGATCGTCAGGCACGCCAGCCATACCGCCCGACCGCTCGGATGCAATCGCCCTGAAGTGACTGAGCCATGTCCGCCAATCCGAGGGCTGACCTTCTCTCAGAAGCATACCGCGCCATAGATCATAGTTGTAGCGTGATGACTGGAATCCACTCCACGATGCAAATTGAGCTGCGCTGTCCGTGTCGAGGGCGCGCAGATAAGCTGCCTTCCGTCGCGCCACCAAACGCACGATCTCGGGAGCCGGTGACCACATCACCGGCGGTGGTTCCAGCCTCTGCTCTGCCATAGTTGCAGCAATGTCTACGAATTCCGTTCCAAGTCCGAGAAATCCGTCTGCCTGATTCTCTTCGAACCTTGCTCGATCGGCGCCGAGGTCCAGATACGGACGGAAGTCCGAATTGGTCTGTGCCCAGTCTTGCAGCAGTGCGCGGAACACCTCATCGTCGGCGACTCTCGTAGCCTCCAGCTCGCCAGTCGTCAGTGGGTCGATATGACAGAAATCAGATTGCAGTTCCGGAGATTCGAACACCGACCAGTCGGCGACCGGGAACTCAGCGCTTTTCGCCGCCAGAATGAGGAGATCGCCGGCACTGGTGCGGAATAGGGCGTAAGTGGCGAATTGCCTTTGGATCGCGGCCATCACCGACAGCACCAAGGTGTCATCCATTTCGTAGAGGTGGAGCCATTGGCCGAATACGCCGCCATCACTGAGATGGCGCACGATGTGACCATAGAACTCCTCAGTGAAAAGACTGGCTACTCCACTTACCCACGGATTTGACGGTTCGGAGAAGATAGCGTCGTACTCCACCCCTCCAGCCGCGAAATGCGTTCTGGCGTCCGCTATGCTGATCTTGGAGCGCGGGTCGTCGAACACACGTGCGTTGGCCGGATAGAACACTCGCGATCCTTGGATGATCTGCGGCTCGATCTCTACGGTCGTGACTTCCTGCAAGTCAGGGTAGCCCAAGAGGAAATGGGCCGACATCCCCGTGCCGTGTCCGATGACAGCCATACGACGGGCCGATGGCGCGTGGGCCAATGTGATTAACGGGCCGAACAACTGAGTCGCGATATCACCGGCCAGATTCGCTCGAGCCACGGCAGGCGAGCAGCTTCCCAGCCAGGAGAGGGGTAGAGATCCGTCAGGCTTCCCGTTGGTCGCAATTACGATCCGGCGTGGCTCGATTGTTTCGTAGACGGCAACCGTCGCCGTCCGGCCGTCCTGATAATACCGGACCTGGCTCATCCACTCGGGTCTGGTGCTACCGTATCTGAACACACCTGCCGCCAACACCTCGCGTTCCACTCGCGGCATTATCGAGATCAGCAAGATCGTCACAGTTGCTAGCACCACGGACGCGAATGCCAATAGGTGACCGCGATGCGCTGCCTTGGCCGCGACAATGAGCAGCATGACACCGAGCGCGATGTCGAGGATTGCGCCTCCGATGATGAGATTCCTGACGCCGATCCAAGGGAGGATCACCAGACCGGCGAAGGCGATACCGATGATCGAACCCAACGTGTTGGCGCCGTAGACAGCGCCGATCGATTGCTCGCCACCACCCTTAACCAATAGTGTTCGAGTTATGAGTGGCAACGTCATTCCGGCACAGAAGGTCGAGGGCAGCATTATCGCCAAGCTGACGCCGTACTTGGCAAGGCTGAATCCAGTAAACCCCGCCCCGTTCTCTGCGAACGCCCCCAGTAACCATGCGGTCCACCCGAAGGTCTCGGCGTATAGCGGCAGAGTTGCCAGTGCGGCCAATCCCATCAACCATTGCACCACACCCAAGGCCCGCAAGGGGTCCGTGAACGAGTCTGCCCGGCTCCGAATCCAGAAAGATCCCAGCGCCAGCCCCAGAATGAATGCCGACAGCATGATCTCAAACGTGTGCGTGGAGCTGCCCAACACCAGGGCGAGCATTCTGAGCCAGCCTATCTCGTAGCAGAAGGATGCGACGGCAGTACCGCAGCTGACAGCGAGAAGCAGTCGGGCGAGTCGAGCCGTCTCCGGTTCTTTGGTCGCCGGTTTCACAGGTCCGCTTGGGGTGGGAGTGGCCGCGCTATGAACGCCAGGTACAATGGGAAACCGCACGGCGAGGACATATGCAAGAGCTGCAACCAGTGAGTTGATCGCTGCCGCGGTGAGAACAGTGCCGGGAAGACCTGCAATTGCGAGAAGGACGAATCCCGCCACGAGAACGCCGGCCGCTGCACCGAGGCTGTTGCTGAAATAGAGTAGCCCCAACACCCTCCCGGGCGCGTGCGACACGCGTCGCAGCACTGCGGCCGCCATGAACGGAAATGTGGCCCCGAGCAGCAGCGCCTGGGGCAGGATGAGCAATGCTGCAACCAGCCACTGCACGAGCGTCACAATGACGCCCGTTCCAATGGCGGGAAACAGCACCCCGTACGCGAGCGAGCTCACACCGGAATACATCCAGTGGAACGAGAGGCCAAACAAGCCTATCAGCAGCTCTGCCAGAGCATAAGCCTTTAGCGGGTCGCGGAATCGCTCGGAATAAATGCCCGCGAGCACGGCGCCGACGGCCATTCCGCCAAGGAAGATCGCCAGTACCAAGACCTGTCCGTAGGCACTGTGTCCCACAACGAGTGCGAGGTAACGTGACCAGACCGATTCGTAGATGAGCCCGGCCGCACCCGACAGAGCAAAGATGGAATACGCAAGAGCAGCAACGCCATTGCGCCGAGAATGGGAATTGTCTATTTGGCTCTTTGGACTATCGACCACTTGGCCTCACCGGTATAGAAGTTAGACTTCGAAGGCGTTTGTCTGTACGCTGCACCCTGTACTCTGTACTATATACCCTGTATCCCTGTGCCCTACCCCTCCGTGATGGCACTGTGCAGATCCACCGGCCGCCGGGCCCGCTTGCGCATCTGAAGGTTCAGGATCTCAACGAACACCGAGAATCCCATCGCGAAGTAAAGGTAGCCCTTTGGAATGCCATGCTCGAATCCTTCGGCTACGAGCGAGATCCCGATCAGTAGTAGGAAACTCAGCGCCAACATCTTGATGGTGGGGTGGCGTTCCACGAAAGCAGCGATGGTCTCGACGGATACTAGCATGATGACCACGGCAATGATGATTGCTGCAGCCATTACCCACACGACACGCACCATCCCGACGGCGGTTATCACCGAGTCAAGCGAGAATACTACGTCCAGCAGCATGATCTGAATCACGACTCCGGCGAAAGACGCAGGTCCCTTGGGATTCGCCCGCCCGGATTCGCCCTCCAGCTTGTCGTGGATCTCGTGGGTTGCCTTGGCGAGCAGGAACAGCCCGCCCAATAACAGAATAAGATCACGGCCCGAGATATCATGGCCAAATACTGCAAATAGAGGGGTGGTGAGCCTGATGATCCAGGTCAACGACAACAGCAGCAGCAACCGTGTGACCATCGCACCCATCAAGCCCAGCTGTCTCGCACGTTTCTGCTGATTCTGCGGCAGCTTCGCGGCCAGGATCGAGATGAAGATGATGTTGTCGATGCCCAGCACCACCTCCAGGGCGGTCAGCGTGACCAGGGCGATCCAAATCTCGGGATTGGTGATCCAGTCCATGGGGATCTCGATTGGTTGGTTTGGTAGTAGGGCCGCGGAGTGACGCGGTCGCACCAGTCTACATCACTCTACCGCCGACTCTGCGTCAGCCTGCGCCCGTTTGCGTAATCAGCGTTCCTGCCCCGTCTCCCAGCGGCTCTGATCAGTTACCCGGTATGCGCCTGTCTGGAGTCCACGGTGCACCCGCCGACTCGAGGTCATCCTCCAACTGTGCCAGGTCTGTCTCGAGCAGCGCGGTCAGCTCCTGGCGCAGCAGCGCGAACTCGCCCCGCGCAATCTCCAGGTCGCGCCGTTGGGTCTCGGTCGGCGTCTGCCGCGTGTCCCAGTGCCCGCCGGTGACCCGCCCCACCCGACTGCTGACGGTTGGCACGGTCGACTCGTTGAGCTGGCGGCGGGTGCGATCGCCGGAGAGCCTCCGCTGCAGGTCTGCCAACGCGGTGCCGACTTCGTCCAAGCGCGCAAACAATGCCGGGTCTGCGTTGGGTGTCTGTACCAGCGCCGCTCGCATATACCGTAGCCGCTCCTGCGCTTGGCCTAGTTCTTCTTCGGCGCCTGCGACACGTCGCATGAGCTGGCTTGTCTCGAGCTGGAACGTTGCGACTGCGGTGAAGTCGGTGCCTGCCGGAGCCGTCGGCACGGGCCTTACCGTGAAGCGCTGCGGCTCGCCGAGTGCCCGTACCTCCGCGCTCGAGAAGAGCAGCAGCTCGGTACTGTACTGCCCGGGTGCGACTAGCGGCCCCTGCGACGGACCGGCCCAGGGTGGGGTGAAGCCCGGCGCGGGGAACTCCACGGGGTCTGGCGCCGGCCGGCGCAAGTCCCAGCTTACACGGTGCAGACCTTCTTCTGCGGGGCCCTCGATCCAGCGCACCGGCTGTCCCTGGTCATCGCGCACCATGAGCAGTACTCGCAGCTCGCCCTCGAGCGCC
>Ga0209536_100013040_pt1 | contig 12020 bp, 7 predicted proteins | sample DeeMarSeWOR28_12_FD_187461 | JGI IMG/M metagenome (GOLD analysis project Ga0209536, IMG submission 187461) | Marine sediment microbial communities from White Oak River estuary, North Carolina - WOR-2-8_12 (SPAdes) (version 2) | ecosystem: Environmental > Aquatic > Marine > Intertidal zone >...
GGGGGGTGGCCACTGCCCTGCAAGAACTCGGCATCGCCGGCGGACATCGCCTGAGGATCGACATAAACAAGATTCCGGTGTTTCCCGAAACGCAAAAATTCTGCAGCCTGCTTAACATCAATCCGCTCGGATTAATCGGATCCGGCAGCCTTTTGATCTGCAGCCGGCCGGGGGATTATAAAGAATTGATGTCCGCTATTCGCAAAGCCGAAATCGAAATAACCTGCATTGGAGAGGTGCTGGACAAAGGGCAGGGTATCGAGGCCTACGAAGATCAGCGACATGTAGATTGGCCGGATTTTGAGGTGGATGAGATCACCAAATTATTTTTGAGCTAACCTTTAATCGGCTTTTATGCCGCGCTTGAATACCTCGAAGGCAAGCGCCAAGGTTTCTTTCAAATAATCCTTTTCCTCGTCGATCAGCTTTTTACTTGTGAGCCACAAAACGACCCCGGAGAACAGGGACCAGAATGTGTCCGCCAGAGCGACCGGGTGTCGATTCAAAAAAATACCCGCGTCCACGCCTTCCTGAAAAATCTTGGCGATCGATGAAAGCGATTTACGCGATAGCTCTTTGATCTCCGACATCAGTTGGGGGGATAAATTTCTCAATGTCTCACTGGATTGCAGATGAAACATGTTAATTATGATGAGGGGGTCAAACTCATAGACATCGTACATGGCTTCCATGAGAGAATCCAATTTTTCCTCCGGCCCTGCATCTTTTTCATCGTTTACATGTTCGACGCGAATGAGCAGGTATTGGAGTATCCGGAGGGAAAGTGAGGCATATAATTCCTCTTTGTTCTTGAAATAGAGATAGAGGGTTCCCGGGCTTAATTCGGCTTCCTGCGCAATATCCTCCATGGTCGCTTTGTTAAATCCGCTTTCTGAGAAAACTCTCTTTGCTGCGACCATTATCTGTTGCCGCCGCCTCTCCTTTTCCCTTTCTTTCCTCTCTTGGATGCCCATTTTATATTTATCTCCATGAATTTGATTTATAAATAATACGATCTTGTATTAAATATTTACTATTTGGTCAAGAGAAATATTCATTATATGAATAAATCTATAATAAGAATTGTCAACCCACACGTAAAGGCTTGTTTCAAATTTCAATTTCCGCTATGAAAAAGGTCAGTCAAAGTCCCGGCCGCAAAGATGCCATGCGGGTATACGGGCAATATACCGTTATTTTGGTTTGCCCTGTCGCGGCATGCGTTTGTTTTTGCGCAATAAAATAATTTTTGCCGGTTATAAGCAGAACCGAAACATAGCCAAGATCTTAAGGAGCGACAAATGCCGGAAAAAACGAGCCCGAGTGCGGCTAAAGTCCAGGCCGCGCTTGACGCGCTGGGTGTTGCTTGCCGGGTTGTTGAGATGAAAAAAACGACCCGAAGCGTCAAAGATGCAGCCGCAGCGGTGGGATGTGAAGTGGGCCAAATCGCCAAATCACTTATTTTCAGAGGCAAAAAAACGTATCAGCCTATCCTGGTGATCGCAAGTGGTCCGAACCGGGTGAATGAAAAAAGTATAGCAAAGTGGCTTGCGGAAAAATTGACAATGGCCGATGCCGATTTCGTGCGCGCCCACACCGGTTTTGCCATTGGTGGCGTGCCACCTGTCGGGCATACCAGAGTGCTGAAGACCTTTATTGATGAAGATTTGCTAAAATTCGAAGAAATATGGGCCGCTGCCGGGACACCGAATGCGGTTTTCAAGCTGACCCCGGCGGATCTGCTGAAAATAACAAGCGGACAGGTCATCTCGGTAAAATGATCGAATTTGCTGCGGTGAAGCAAAGCGGGTTTTATCGTGATTGTCATAAAACGTTTGGATCGGGGAAGGTTTTCTTGCAACAATTACTCGAGGACCCCGGGTTATTTTTTGCCAACGCCCGTAAGGCTATGGGTGCATGCCCTCGACCATGATTTGCCGCCCACCCGGGGGCATTCCCCTGCGGGTGGCAACAAATGATACCACGCTTTCTATACGCCCCCCAAAATTTCGATATCTGTGCAAACAGGCAGCGTGATCCAGCGGCTTCGTGGCAATCAATCCCCCAGGGGCTGGCCGGGACTGTATCTGAGCGGATATGCTGCCGTTGTCGAAGTTTGCGTATATATTGTTGCGAGCCGCAGGGGATTGCCCCCGGGCGGGCTGCGCGCAAATTAAAAACATCCTCAATTACTTATACCGCCGTCTTTTTAAGGGATTCCCGCGCAGGCGGATGATCATTTTATGCCTAAACGCACGGCCGTCATGGGCGAATAGAAGCATCTTTGATTGTCAGGTTTTAGCCCATGAACACCGAGAGTATATCCCTTCTGGCCCGTACGTGCTGAATTCTGACCTGGATTAAATCTTCGGGCTTTAATTCGATGCCGCTGGAGATAGGCAACTCACATTCGATCATATATTGGGGTAAAAGAATCTGATAACTTTTTCTTTTCTTAAACAGCACGATAGCTTCCTCTTTCTGGCCAATCTGTTTTTCAAGATATTTCAGCAACCAATATCTATGTCGCCCGCTTTGAGTCCTCATCACCTGGCTCATCGGAATCTCCAGTAAATGAATAATTTGGTCGATTTCCTCGGCCGAATAGGGCTTTTCCATTCCCAAAACCGCCCGGATCTGGCGTTGGGTCAACAAATCGAAATATTTGCGGATCGGGGATGTCGCTGTCACGTATGCATCGAGGCCCAGACCTGAGTGCCAGCCGGCTTCGTGATCCAAAGCGAAACGATTGATGAGTTTGCGCTGCATCCAGTTTTGAAATAGCGATCCTTGATCGCCCTTATACAGACGCTCTCTCGGCCCCGGCTGAGACCTGAAAACGGCCGGCATTTTATTTTCTGCAAGAAACCTGGCCATGAGCCAGTTGGCCATTATCATAATTTCCGATACCAGCATTCTGCCGGGGCTTTCACGGTTTATTTTACTGACCGAGGGTTCGCCATCACCATTGACCCATACGTTAATCTCAGGCAGAGAAATCTGAATCGCACCGGCATCAAATCGGCTTTGCCGGAATTTTGTGGCAATATCTTGCAGAACGACCATCGCCCGGTTTTCATTGGCGATGATGTTCACGTCATAATAGGTAAGCTGATGCTTTACCTGAATCAGGCTGGGAAAAATTTCATAATCGACAACTTCAGCCGATGGGCTGATATTGATCATGGTGCTGATGGCCGGTCTCAATTCATTGGCTTTCAAACTGCAAAGGCCCTCAGCCAGGCTGGCAGGCAGCATCGAAATTTTCTGATCCGGCATGTAAATGGAGCTGCCCCGCGCTTGGGCCTCCTGGTCAATGATATCTCCTTTTTGGATAAAATTGCCAACATCCGCAATATGGATGCCCAGCCGGAAATGATCGCCATTTTTTTCTAAACTCAATGCATCATCAAAATCGAGCGTACCCTGACCATCGATTGTCATAATGGGCAGGGACGACAGATCTGTGCGCAGCTGATTTGTTAACCCCAAATGGACCGAATCGGCCAGTCGCGCAGCGCACGCGACCACACTGTCGGGAAAATCTGCAGCAATATCGTAGCGGTATAGGTCGATATTCTCATTCTCGTCAAAAACACCAAGCTTGACAAGGATATCAAAGACCCCTTCCGGGTCGGTAATGTCGGCCTTGGCCAGTATTTCTCTGGCCAGTGCATACTGCGCGCTGTCTTTTTCGAATAGATAATAAGACTTTAATATTTCGGCAAATTCTTTTTGTTCATCGGATAGTGTCTCATAGCGCACCAAATGACTTTGCTTCAAAACACGATTCAGCCAGCGGCTTGCATTGGAAATCGTTTCCGCTTTGCGTTCGACTTCGATTCGGTGAGCAGTAAGACGATCAACCTGCTCCTGGGAATTCGGGAAAAATCCATCGGGGTTGAATTTAAAATACAGGCGATCATTGAAAAAAGCCCTGATAACCGCGGCTTCATGGTCGCTGGAGGGGCTGTTTGGAAAACAAAACTCCGTCATGGTCGCCAGATCGATCCATTCCTGTTCGGTATTCAAGACTTCCCACAGATCCTTGATGTCGACATCACTGATCAATTCCCTGCGTTTGCGGGCGACTGATTTAAGCACATCGACCGTCTTGTCTCTGCCGAGAGACAAATCAAGGCGCACTTTGTCCTTGTGAAGCAGCCGATTCACCGACAGGTTCACCTCCCGGTTGTTCTCTGTCAAAAGCCTTAACCGCTGATTCTTTATTTCCAAGACAACCGCACACATAATTTTCTGGCGGTCGATATATTCCACAACATTGCCTATATCCATAACTTCTTAAAATAACAATAATTGTTTCCAAAGTCAACGGCCCGTATTCCGCTCGATTGTCCCTTTTTTCGGAATTTTCGGCGCGGTGGCGCTATTGCGTAAATACCTTGCGGTGTTGGGCGAGTACGCTTATATTAACTGGCATGTCGCAACAGCGGAGTAATACAATTGAATGGAGACAATGAAGTCAATTTCCCTCATCACACCCTACTTTTGGGAAAACCGTGCTAAGATTGCAGTCGGTTTGATCAGTCTGATAATTGTCGATTTTTTACAGCTTTTTATCCCCCGTATCATCAAATGGGTGGTCGATGATTTGACGAATCTACAAATTGACTTGACGAAACTGATGATTTACGCGTGCTATATGGTGGGAATTGCCGTGTTGATCGGGGTTTTTCGATATGTCTGGCGCCGCTGCCTGATGGGCACCTCCCGCCGAATAGAAGAGGGTCTGCGCAATCGCCTCTTTTCCCACATCCAATCGCTTTCCGCCGCCTATTTCGATAAAGTCAAAACCGGTGATCTGATGGCCCACGCCACCAATGATATCCAGCAAATCAGGATGGCCACCGGCATGGGAATGGTGGCGCTGAATGATGCAATTGTACTGGGTGCTGCAGCCATCGGATTTATGCTCTACATTAACATCAGGCTGACACTGTTTGTCCTGATACCCATGCCGCTTATCGTTGTGGGAGCACGCTTCTTCAGCCGCAAAATGCATCGCCGTTACCAGGCGGTTCAGGCTGCATTTTCCGATCTTACCGAGGTGGTCCGGGAACGGTTTGTCGGCATTCGAATCATTATGGCCCATAATCGCAAACAGCAAGAGAGCGCCAAAGTCCGGGCCGTATCCCGTTTTTTTATCGAACAAAATATCAGGCTCGTCAAAGTGATAGGTGCCTTTTTCCCGATGATGATTCTATTTTCCAATTTGAGCCTGGCGATCGTGCTCTATCTCGGCGGCCGGGAAACGATCATGCAAACCATTACGCCCGGAGATTTCGTGGCCTTTATCAGTTATCTGGGCTTGCTGACCTGGCCCATGATGGCGCTGGGCTGGGTAACCAATCTCATCCAGAGAGGACGGGCTTCTCTGGATCGAATTCACAACATTTTACAGATCGAACCTGAGATCAGAGACCGAAAGGACGCCCGGAGTCTATCGCAATGCCGGGGCCGCATTGATTTTATAAATGTCGATTTTGCCTATAAGCGGCATGTCGGTCCAACGGACAAAATCCCTCTGAGCCGAATTCATCTGTCCATCAGTCCTGGCAGCGTGTTAGGGATTGTCGGCCCACCGGGAAGCGGCAAAACAACCCTGCTCAATCTCATCCCAAGGCTTTATGACCCGCTCCAGGGGCAAATTTTGCTGGACGGCAAGGATATCCGGACGCTGAAAATCGGGGACCTGAGATCCTGCATCGCTTTTATGCCGCAAGAGCCGTTTCTATTTGCCGCAACGATTCGGGACAACATCACCTTCGGCAGTCCATCTGTTTCCGAAAAGCAATTGGAAAAAGCCGTCGGAGATGCGGTTTTACTGGATACGATTCGAAATTTCCCTAACGGTTTGGAGACCATTGTGGGCGAAAAGGGTGTTATTTTATCCGGAGGACAAAAACAACGCATCGCGCTTGCCCGCTGCCTGCTGCAGGCGAGAGATATTCTGATTCTGGATGATCCCATCAGCCAGGTGGATTTGGAAACAGGCAACGCCATCATAGATAACCTCAAAAACATGGCCGGCAGTCACACCATTTGTATCGCTTCCCATCGCATCTCAGCCGTCCGCTTCGCCGACCATATCATCACTCTTGATAAAGGCCGTGTCGTCGAATCCGGGATACATGCGGATCTGGTCGAAAATGATCATTATTATGCAAAGACCTTCCGCCTGCAGGAAATAGAAGAGGAAGTGTATGCATTCTGATTTTGGCTATTTTGAAGAAGCCGCATTGGGCAAAGCTTATGATGCCAAGCTCTTGAAGCGCCTGCTCCCCTTCGCCCGGCCATATAAGGTTTTGCTGATCTGGTCCATCGCACTGGTTATGCTGATCACGGGGCTTGATCTGGCCCTGCCCTATATCACCAAGCATGCCATCGACGAATATATCGTTCCCAAAATAGATCGGGTCGTAAACGCTAGCGCCGGCGGCCAAGAATCCCGGGGCAGATTCCTGCGAACGAATTTGGCCGACCCGCACAAACGCGCAGTCGCACAAAAATATCCCGCGCTCTTCAAAGTGGAAGGTAACACGGCACTGATCTCCTACGATGCACTTTCAAAAATTGAAAAAAAAGACCTGGCGGTCCTGCGCCGGACGGATATCTTCGGTCTGACCGTCATTTCGGCGATATTTCTGGGTCTTGTGGTAATCGACTTTGTCCTGAATTTCGTTCAAAAAATCCTGATGGAATTTACCGGCCACAGGATGATGCATGATTTGCGCATGCAACTTTTCTCGCATATTCAGGACCTGGCCGTTGCGTTTTTTACCCGCAACCCGGTGGCCAGGCTGGTAACCCGGACAACAAACGATGTGCAAAACATGCATGAACTTTTTACCTCGGTAATTGCGCTGGTCTTCAAGGACTTTTTCCTGCTTATAGGTATTGCCGGGGTCATGCTGGTTCTGAACTGGAAATTGGCCCTGGTCTCCTTTATGGTTCTGCCGATTGTTTTTTATGCATCCATGAATTTTTCGAAACGGGCACGCGATATTTTTCGGGTCCTGCGGATAAAAATTGCGGAGATCAACACGCGTTTTTCCGAGACGATCGACGGTATCCGAATTGTTCAGCTATTCAATCGAGAAATCAGCAACTATCAGCGCTTTAAGCGGCTGAACCGTGAAAACTATCTGGCCGGGATGCAACAAATCCGTGTGCTGGCTGTGTTCATGCCCCTAATTGAGCTTCTGGCGGTTGTCGCGGTTGCGCTGGTTATCTTCTACGGCGGCAGCCAGGTAATCAGCGACAACCTGAGCCTGGGCGCCCTGGTTGCCTTTATCTCTTACATTCGAATGTTTTTCCGACCGATCCGGGATCTGGCCGAAAAGTACAACATTTTACAAAATGCGCTAGCCTCGGCCGAACGCATATTTCTGATACTGGATACCGATAGCCGCTTGCCCCCTAATGTTGCCCCTCACCCGCAGGAAATATCTAAAATCGATCGCATCGACGAAATAAAGCTGGACCATGTCAACTTCAGCTATGTTGAAGGCGAGCCGGTCTTAAGGGATGTCTCGTTTAGCATAAACGCCGGGGAAACCGTGGCCGTGGTAGGTCCTACCGGAGCCGGTAAAACATCGCTGGTCAACTTGATTGCCCGCTTTTATGATCCGGCCTCCGGAAGGGTTTTGGTTAATGGACTGGACTTGAGGAACATGGATACGTATGATTTCCGATCCAAGATCGCACTCGTTATGCAGGATCCCTTCTTATTTTCGAGCACTATCCGTGAAAACATATTCGATGGCACCGCTGCATTCTCCGAAGCGGACATGCAGGCAATCATCGCGGCAGCCAACTGCACAGAGCTCATTAATCGCTTGCCCGCGGGCTGGGATACAGTGCTGTCCGAAGGTGGCGCTTCGATCTCAAGCGGTGAGCGTCAACTCATTTCCATAGCCAGAGCCTTTGCCCGCCAACCCCAGCTGATTCTGTTTGACGAGGCAACTTCCTATATAGACTCCCAAACAGAGGCCCACATACAGAAGGCCTTGACAAACCTGATGGAAAACAAGACCTCCCTGATCGTTGCACACCGCCTATCCACGGTGCGTCACGCGGATCGAATTATCGTACTCAACCGCGGGCGCGTTATCGAAAGCGGAAATCATTCGGAACTGATGCGGAAAAAGGGTTTTTATTTCAAATTAAATCAGTTGCAGAAATAAATTTCTTGCCAAAACTTTATCCAAATGATATAGGTCATTTTCCTTATGTTATCAGAAAGTTGCAAGAACTTTTTGGGGAAAGATATTCCTGCGAAAATTGGGCGGGGATGCCCATATGCGTGTTGCGCTGGAATTTACTGGAGCCTGAACCAGCCAAAATAACTCCGTAAATTAGTAATCAAAAAAGGAAAGGAGGATTTTAAGATGCCCTATGATGCAGTAAAAATGGCGGACTGGCAAATCTCTGAGGCGGCGGAAAAAAACATGCCGACTCCCGAGCAATGGCGTGAAAAACTCGGCCTGGAAAAAGATGAAATTCTTCCCATGGGAAGATTGGCCAAGCTTGATTTTCTGAAAATCATCAGCCGTCTGAATGACAAGCCCGACGGCAAGTACATCGAGGTGACTGCTATTACGCCGACACCCCTTGGTGAGGGAAAAAGCACGACATCCTGTGGTCTCATGGAAGGTCTTGGCAAACGCGGCGTGAATGTGGGCGGTGCCCTGAGGCAGCCTTCCGGCGGGCCCACGATGAACGTTAAAGGAACGGCGGCCGGAGGCGGCAATTCACTGCTGATCCCGATGACCGAGTTTTCACTGGGACTCACCGGTGACATCAACGACATCATGAATGCCCACAACCTGGCGATGGTAGCGCTGACATCCCGCATGCAGCACGAACGCAATTACAATGATGAGCAGCTGCAAAGATTGACCGGCATGCGCCGGTTGGACATCGATCCCACGCGGGTCGAAATGGGCTGGATCATCGATTTCTGCGCCCAGGCGCTCAGAAACATTATCATCGGCATCGGCGGCCGTTTTGACGGATTTACCATGCAATCCAAATTCGGTATTGCCGTTGGATCCGAATGTATGGCGATTCTGTCCGTTATTCGCGACCTGGCCGATCTGAAAGAAAGACTCAACAATATCACCGTAGCTTTCGACAAGAGCGGAAAGCCGGTCACCACAGGTGACCTGGAGGTCGGCAATGCAATGACGGCCTTTATGCGTAACACTATTAATCCCACCATGATGTGCACGGCGGAATACAACCCCTGTATGGTACACGCCGGGCCGTTTGCCAACATTGCCGTGGGGCAGTCATCCATCATTGCCGATCGGGTCGGTCTGAAACTGTTCGACTACCACATTACCGAAAGCGGTTTCGGTGCGGATATCGGCTTTGAAAAATTTTGGAATGTAAAATCACGCTTCAGCGGCTTAAAACCGCACGTTTCCGTATTGACAACCACTATCCGGGCCTTGAAGATGCATGGCGGCGGACCCAAGGTCGTTGCCGGTATCGCTCTGCCGGACGAGTACACCAAGGAAAACCTGGAACTGGTGGAAAAAGGCTGTGCGAATATGGTCCACCACATCAACACGGTGCGCAAAGCCGGTATTAATCCGGTGGTCTGTATCAATCGATTTTACACCGACACCGATGCCGAATGCGCCATCATTCGCAAGGCCGCTGAGGCCGCCGGTGCCCGCTGCGCCGAGTCCAAACACTGGGAACTGGGGGGTGAAGGCGCTCTCGAATTCGCCGATGCAGTCATCGATGCCTGCAATGAGAAAAACGACTTCAAATTCCTTTATCCCCTGGAAATGAAACTGCGGCAGCGCGTGGAGGTCATCGCCAAAGAAGTCTACGGGGCCGACGGTGTAGCCTGGACCCCCGAGGCGGAGGCCAAAGCCAAAATGCTCGAGGATGATCCCAAGTATGCTGATTTCGCCACCATGATGGTCAAAACCCATCTCAGCTTAAGCCACGATCCGGTCAAAAAGGGTGTTCCCACCGGCTGGACCCTGCCGATCCGCGACGTGCTTATTTATTCCGGTGCCAAATTTCTGTGTCCCTGCGCCGGTACCATCAGCCTGATGCCCGGCACAAGTTCCAATCCGGCCTTCAGGCGGGTCGATGTGGATGTCGAGACCGGCAAGGTAAGTGGTCTGTTCTAAGGACATGCATAAAACAATAACGGACAAAGAGGTCTGGGATTAAATCTCAGGCCTCTTTTATTTCGCCTATTAAATTCAAAGTACGAAATCCGAATATGCGTTTACTGTTGATCAACCCTTTCTACCCCATTTCCGAGACCCCATCCCCTCCGCTGGGCCTGGCTTTTCTGGCCGCCGCTCTGGAGACGGCGGGAATCGAAGTTCGAATTCTGGACCTGGTTGTGCATCCTTACAGCCGTGAGATGCTGGAATCCCTGTTGAATGATTTCAAACCACAGATGGTGGGCATTACGGCTGTCACCATGACATTTGACAATGCTATAAAGGTGATCCGGGACATCAAGCAAATCGATCCGGACATCCTCACCGCCATGGGAGGACCTCATGTCAGTTTTTGCGCCCGGGAAACCTTGACGGATTTTGCAGAGCTGGATTTCATTGTTCTTGGCGAAGGGGAAAAGACCGTGGTTGAATTGATCCGGGAGGCCAACCGGGGACGCAACTGGGAGAGGATCAACGGCATTGCTTTTCGCAGAGGCGCTGATATCCATTATACACCTGCCAGAGAATTGATCCAGGATCTGGATACGATTCCCGCGCCGGCCCGTCATTTGCTGGCCCTGGGAAGATACAGGGCGCTGGGGATGCCAATCAGTATGACCACCAGCCGCGGGTGTCCATTTAAATGCATTTTTTGTGTCGGCCGAAAAATGGTGGGCGCCCGGGTTCGATACCGCGATCCGGTGAAGGTTGTTGATGAACTGGAATATCTGAATACACTGGGTTTTAATCAAATCAACATCGCAGACGACTTATTCACGGCCAACAAACAGCACTGCCTGGCTGTATGTGATGAAATCATCGGAAGAAATTTGCAATTAAAATGGACATCATTTGCAAGGGTCGACACCGTTTCTGAAGAAATTCTAACCCGTATGAAATCCGCCGGATGCACGGCTGTGAGCTTCGGCATTGAATCGGCAAATCCTGAAATCTTAAAGACCATAAAAAAAGGAATTACCCTTCAGCAGGTGGCAGATGCGGTGGATATATGCAAGCGGGTGGGAATCATCCCGCATGCTTCTTTTATTTTAGGACTTCCCGGAGAAACCCCCGAGACGATAAAGGAAACCATGGATTTCGGTGAAGCGCTCAAAAAAGTGGGCTTATCCTATGGATTTCACCTGCTGGCGCCCTTTCCGGGGACTGAAGTTCGTGAGCACAGCGATCTCTTCAATATCAAAATTTTAACCAATGATTGGTCGCAATACCACGCCAACCGGGCCATTGTTGAAACACCTTCGGTGAGTCGGCAGATGCTCGATGAGATCGTCACCAAATGGGAAAATGAATACAATGTTTACCTGGACGATATCAAATGCCGTATTAAAAAAGGCCAGGCAACCGAGGAGGAATCCTGGGAGGTGAATAATCTGGAACGGATCGTGCTCACCTATGATCTGATGATGAACGCTGTGATCGAGAAGGTGGGCAGCTGGAAGGCAGAAAAAAATCCAGTGTCTGAGACAGAAGCGTTGGCGACACTGGCGGTAAGAATCAAGGAATGTGTCGGCTCAAAAAAGGATCTGGTCGACGACACTTTGAACCGGGCCGTTGAGCAAAAAAATCTGGCTTACCTGCAGCAAAACGGCAGGATTCAGTGGCGGTGGGTGGATTATTTGCGGTGATCGCTCAACAGGCTGATAACCATTCGCGGTATATTGGCCAAGGAACAAACTTCACCGGCGGCCCCGAGTTTGATCGCCTCTTTGGGCATGCCGAACACAACACAGGATCGCTCGTCCTGGGCAATCGTTTTGGCCCCGTTTTCTTTCATGCTCAGCA
>Ga0209536_100013041_pt1 | contig 12019 bp, 11 predicted proteins | sample DeeMarSeWOR28_12_FD_187461 | JGI IMG/M metagenome (GOLD analysis project Ga0209536, IMG submission 187461) | Marine sediment microbial communities from White Oak River estuary, North Carolina - WOR-2-8_12 (SPAdes) (version 2) | ecosystem: Environmental > Aquatic > Marine > Intertidal zone >...
CCACTCTGTCCATCACCCGCAGCATCTCCACCTCGTCCCCCACCGTGAAGCGAGGCTCCTCGGATCCCCCCACCACCGCGGCGAAATGCTCGTACTGCCTCCTGAACGCCGGGTGCCTCAGCCGCGCGACGTCCAGGTACTTCCCCAGCCCGGGCTTGTCCTCGGTCCTCTCCCCCCGTCCGCTCCGCACCGTGACCTTGTAGGGGAACTTCATGAGCTCCATGGAGAGGCTCCCCCCGGTCCCCTCCACCTCGATGCTGAACCTGGGGATGAGGCTCGTCCAGTTCATGTCGCACTCCACGTCGACCCCCCCGGCCCTCAGGAGGACGCTGAGGTTGTCCACTACCTTGTAGGACCTGGCCCAGCCCAGGGCCTCCCGCACCGAGACTGGGGAGTCCACCAGGACGTGGACCACCGAGAGGACGTGGGGGAGGATATCCTCCACGATGGCGTACCTCTCCTCCAGCCTAAAGTCCGTCCTCGAGCCGTAGCTTCGCAGGTTGTTGTCGAAGCTCAGAGACATCCGGGCTATCTTCCCTATCTCCTCTGCCTTGAGTATGTTCTCCGCAGTCTCCAGGGCCGGCGTGAAGCCGTAGTTGTGGAGGGGCATCACCACCAGTCCCCCATCCCCCCTGGCCTCCAAGATGCGCTCGCAGCCCTCGACGCTCCTGGAGAGGGGCTTCTCGCATAGAACGTGCTTCCCAGCCTCCAGGGCGCCCACGACCATGTCCTCGTGGAACCGGGGCGGGGTGTTGACGGCCACGGCCTCCACGTCGGGGTCCGCTAGGAGCTCTCCGTAGTCTAGGTATCCCCTCGCCGCCCCGCTCTTCTCCCTGACCTCCTCCATCCGGGACCCGTCCATGTCCGCCACGGCGGCGACCGAGACGCCCTCCACCTCCTCGATGGCCCTGAGGTGGAACATGGTGGTCACCCTGCCACAGCCGATGATCCCCAGACGGAGCATGTCAAGACAGAGAATGCTCCGGCGATTAAAATTCTACCGTTTTCAGCCTAGGGCTGGGTGACCTCCCCCAACCTCTCCACGAGGCCCACCTGGAGGCGGATGTACTCCCCGTCTCCGATCCAGCCCTCCCGCCTCATCTCCACGAGCCCCGCCATGAGCCTGTCCATCGCCCCCCGGCTGCTGAAGACGTTGAGCCCATCTTCACCCTCCCTGTAGGCGTCGGAGACCTCCCCCTTCCTGCCCAGGGACTTCACCGCCCTCTCCAGGTACTTGTCTAGGAAGAGCCCCTGAGGCTTGATGAGGGTGTTCATCTTCCCCTCAAGGTTCTCCGCCAGCATCCTCCTCAGCCTGTTGAAGAGGCCCTGGGCCTCCCCCACCACGACCGGTGGATGGAAGTCGAACCTGCTCTCGCCGAACCTGAAGACATAGAAGGGGACGTGGATCTCGGCCTCCTCGGCGTCCAGCTTGACCCTGGCCCTCGACAGCGACTCCGTCCGACCCCTCTTCTTCTTGATGAGGGAGTCCATCATCCTGGAGACGACGTCGGCCTCCCTCTCGATCTCCGCTCGCAGGTCCAGCCAGCCCTGGATCTCCTTCTGCCCCTTGGACTCCTCCTCCAGGACCGCCCTCTCCTCGACCCGGATCTCCGAGGCCACCTTGCTCTGGACCTCCTTGACCTCACCCCTGTGGACCGTCTCGAGCTCCTTGATGGCCTCCTCCATCTCCCCGAGCCGGGTCATCAGCTCGTCGAGTGCCTCCCTCTGCGTCCTTACCGTCGCGGCGTCCCCCTCAGCCCTGAGCCTCTCCAGCCGGTTCTCCAGCCGGGAGAGCCGCTTCCTCCGCTTAGTCCTCTCCTCCCGGAGGGGCCCCACCTTCTTGCTGAAGGACGCCTTCATCTTGTCGAGGTCCTTCTTGAGGGCCCTCTCGAGCCTGGCCTTCTTCCTGTTCGCCCGCGTCTCAACCTTCGCCACAGACCTGGCACTCGACTCCCGGAGGTTCTCCACCTCCTCGTCCAGGACCTTCCTGACGACGTTCAGTGCCTTCCCCATCCCGGCCTTGGCCTTGGTTAGTGTCCTCACGTCCCTGTCGATATTCTTCCCGATGGAGTCAAGCTGGCTGAAGATGGCCTTGACATCCCGGGCTTTGAGCAACGGCTGGAAGACTTTGGAGCCGTTGTACCCCGGGAACTCCTGCGCGCTCTGGAGGAGGGCCTCCACCTCCTCGGGCTTCCCGGGCTTCGAGACCAGCCCCCTGATTGATAGGGTCTCCCACCCAGGGAAGTTGCCGTAGACCTCCCGTCCGTCCTTCATGACATTCAGGAAGGCCGGGGGGTCCTCCACGGTAGCGTCGAGCCTCCCCTGGAAGCCGTCGACGTCGGGGACCTGGTTGTACCTGAACTTGAGCTCGTTGAGGCCCAGCATGTCCACGACGACCATCTCCCCGCCCCACCTCCGGACCTGGAAGGGGTAGTAGACGAGGGAGGTGGCAGTTAGCCTGTCGCTCCCCCTCCGGGCGTCCGCCAGGATGTAGAGGGATGCGATCTCCAGCTCCAGAGTGAAGGGACGCTCCCTGCTCCCGTCGACTGAGGCGTAGGGTATCGTCTTCCTGGGCAGGCTCATGTACTTCCCCAGAGCCTATTGCAGCCTTCCCGATAAAAAACTTAGGAAAAGTCGGGCCCTCAGCCGAGGCTCCAGTATTTAGCTAACTTTGACTGGACCTCACTGATGACCCCCCGGGTCTCCGCCAGCACACCCCCATCAGCCACAGGAGGTGGAGCCAGCTCCACGAGGGGCACCTCCAGCCCAGCCACCCCCGAGAGGAGGGCCAGCCAGCCCTGGGCCACGGTGCGAGGGTTGTACCCACTGCAGCATAGGTCCACGACCCCACAGCCCACCTCGGAGGCGGCCCCAGCGACGACCTCACCTATATGGCGCAGCCCCTGGAACGATATGTTCAGGGAGCCGAGGCCGTCCATGAAGTGGGGGTCCGACCCCCCGTTCCGGATGATGGCCTGGGGCCTGAACTCTCGGGCAAGGGGCAGGAATAACTCCTCCAGCACCTTGGCCATGCACACGTCGTCCGCCCCGGGGGGCAGGGGCACGTTGACAGAGAAGCCCTCCCCGGGCCCGTCCCCTAGCTGGTCGACGAAGCCCGTGCCGGGGTAGAGGGTGCGAGGATCCTGGTGGACCGAGATGAACAGGACGCGGGGCTCCTCGTAGAAGATGTCCATGGTGCCGTTCCCTGCGTGGACGTCCGTGTCGAAGACGAGCACCCTGTCCATGACGTGGCGCTCAAGGAGGGCGCTGGCGCAGACGGCGACGTCGTTGAAGACGCAGAAGCCCCCGCCGTAGGTAGCCCCCGCGTGATGGAGGCCGCCCCCCACTCCCTCCGCAACGACCGCGGACCCCTCAGCCACGAGCTCCGCTGCCCTCAGTGAAGAGCCCACTATCGCGAGGGCCCCCTCAACAATGGAGGGGTTCAGGGGGGTGTCCCCTGATAGGGGTTTGTGGGCCTCCGCCTTCTCCCTCACACCCTCCACGTATCCGCGGGAGTGTGCCATGAGTAGATCACGCTCAGTCGCAGCCTCTGGCTCGACCAGCCTGACCCTCGTGTCCTCTAGCAGCCCCCTCTCCCCTATGAGGGACATGAAGCGAGTGAACCGGTCCGACCTGAAGGGGTGCCCCCACCCGAAGTCGTACTTGACAGAGTCCTCGTGGTAGACCAGTACAAGGGGCTCTGAGCTCATCGCATCTCAGTTATCCCGGAATCCATTAAAGCATTGAGGGTAAACATGGAAAAATTGCGGCGCGCGCGCGGCTGATCTTCTTTAACTAGGAATAAGCGTCCCACAACTCCATTACCGCCCTTCTGTCAAACTGTTTGATTTCACAAACTCACCAACACATTCGCGCGCGCGAGGGTTTTTCCCAGATTCAATCCTGAGTTCCTAAGAACTTCCACAGCGACAGCAACGAGATCGCCCACCTCTACCCTATACAGGATCCACATTGTTGTGCCCATCAAGCGCGCGCGGTAAGGGCTACGCAGAGCGCGCGCGGAGGTCGGAGAGCACCGGCTGTATTCGTTCACTTAGCCCCGTAACATTACATTTAATGACAATTCACAGCGCGCGCAGGTGTCAGGACGTCGAAAGTTGTGGCGGACCGCAGTGTAAGGGGGTGCACATGGGGCTCCTCGAAGTGAAGAGCGCGGTCCGCCTTCGCTCTAACCAGAATGGGACTCTATAAACGTTCTTGATCTCGCGTATAGCCTTCACTAAGGCAGGATCCTGAGGATCATCTCACCGTCCACTTTGGTGGGCTCCCAGCTCTTGCCCCTCTCCTTAAGGGCGGAGATGCTTGAGCCGAAGTTGTCCCCATCAACCGCCTCCAGGCGTATCACCATCGTATCACCCGACGACTCAACCTAGAGCTCCGACGAGAGACCTAACTTCTCATCAGCAGCGCCCAATTCCGAAACTGCAGGGGCCGCTGAACCTGCGCTGGGTTGTACGGGCACCGATCCGCCATCTCCCGTGAACTCAGCGCGCGCAGTGTTAAACGCCAGACACGACCTCAGAAGCCTCGATGAGGGGGCGCTCGAATATCAACTCGAAGAATGAGACCAGCCCTGAGGGCCCCGTCCCCGGTGTGAGCACCTGTACGAGCCTCCACCCCTCCCTGCCGTGCTCCTGTATGATCTCATGGTACCTCTTGGGCTCCTTCTGGAGCCAGCTGAACTTCGGCCTCACGAACCTGTACTCGTATCCCCCCATTACATCACCTCCGGGCGTCTCCACCCCTCGTCCTCGAAGCTGAAGACCTCCTCGAGGGGTGAACCAAGCACCTGAGATATCCTCCACGCCAGCCGGAGAGAAGGGTTATACTTCCCCTTCTCCATGAAGAGGATCGTCTGCCGCGAGACGTCCACCGCCTTCGCCAGACCGGCCTGGGTCACCCCTACGACCTCCCTCAGTTCCTTCATCGTCGTCCTCAAAACTATTCACCGCTGAAGAAGTAGTAGTAGACCAGGGAGAGCACGAGGCTCGCCCAGGTGATCCAGATCACCTGCATAAAGCTGCCCACCGTGACCTGGTCCGGGCTCAATGCCATCTGGTAGAACCCCACGTAACCAGTGCACAGCGAGAAGACCGCCAGGGCTATGGTCGCTGATCTCCCGTATATCCGCCCCATCCTCTCATCGAAGATGACTCCGAGGCGGAGGCCGGAGACGGTCAGCAGCATGAAAGCCAGCCCCACTCCGTTGACGAGGTCCCCCGTCAGGACGCCGAACGCTCCTGCGGCCAGTACACCGATGGCCATCAAGGTGAGTTTTACATTCCTTGTGAGACCCCTCTCCTCGCTGCCCATGGCCTCAGTGATAGGCCCCCCATACACCCTCGCAAAGATGGCTGCCAGGGGTCCTCCTATGACAACCGTCAGGATGGTTATGTCGTACCCCGTTGCCTGGTTGAGGGCTATCCCTGCGACTAGGCCGATGACAATCCCCGCCGTTGCACCCGCGAGCCGTTTAATCACATTTTCCTTCAACTCGATTCACTCCACGTAAACTATTTCTAACGTTAGAAATATATTACGTTAGAAATATTTAACCTTTCCGGATCGAGAGTTAGAGGACTTACGAACAGGCTCTTAGCTACCAACGAATGATGTGTGCTGAGATCACAGTATTCCTACCGCGCGCGGGTCATAATGGTACCATTACATCCCGTGCGGGGAGCTCCATGAGAATTTCACGCAAGTGTATGCAGAGTGAGATATCTCGCGCGCGAGTATGTTCTCAAATTTCATTTACATATGTACGAGTTTCTCATTATTTGGATAGGGGCTTGTCCATTTATTCTCTGGTAAAATGTGGTGGTGCAAGACTTCATTGGCAGATATAGTGTCTCTTCACTGTATACACGCGCGGCTCACTTAGATAGTCGTTGTATCCGTGCGACATCTAAGAGTGCGGTATCCAATATGGTTAAATCGGTATTAAAAGTTGGACAAGACTGGCAATACCAAGGCGAAGCAGAGTAAACCCATCGAGAAGTCTCCAGGCCATTGATGTAGACCATTTTTAATTTATGATTATCAAGAGATAATTCTTCTGAAAAACGGAAAAAATTAGGCGGCTTTTCCCAATTCCAAAAAATGCAGTAACCCTCTTCATCTTTATAGATACAATTTTTCCACATGTAACCCCCTCTATCCTTCAAAACGCCACATTCTAAAAGTCTGTGCGTTTCCTTACGAGATTCGATTAAGCCCTCATTATCAGAATTTTGATCCACATGATTTGATTTAGAGGATTCTCTTGATTCACTCGTGTTTACATCTTCGTGTATATCGGATATTAATCTCCATAATTTCTTGGAGAACTTCCCCATTCCCCGTTCCTTTTGACCCTTCCTACGTGTAATATACTTTTTTCCACCAACCGTCTTTATCCTGAAATTCCACCCGTTTAAAAAATACTTTTTTATCTCTTCCTCGTCAACTTTTCCCATGGGAAATATTCACCGTCATTTTTTTTAGATCTCCAAGTGATATTTGAGATTTCCCATGATTTTCCCATAATAAGTCACTTCAACCATGGTATCAAGGATAGCATATAGCACAAGGCAGCCATACCTCGGTGGTATCTTGGGCTGATAGCTGAAAAACGACTAGAATAGGATAGCGCATTCAGAGAGGGTATGTCCGGCTACCTTGCCACATGTAGCGGTTGAAATAGCTCTGGACATCGTTTTGGGGCTGGGAAAAGATGATTTTTCATACTCTTGTCCTCTGCTTTTATAGATTATTTCCCATCGCGCGCAACGCCTAACGTTTAAGATGCTGCGTATGCCAAGCGTGGGCTTGGGCACGCGTTAGTTGATGTTTTTCTATTTTTTCGGCTAGTGTAATCTTGTGCCTTTTCTTTAACAAGATCTCATCAAGCATCACCTGGTCACCAAACTCACTTGCTTTCAGTCTTTTACTTAAACGATCTCGAAGATCGTTATCGATTTTTTCTGAAAGATCTTCCAAAAAGTTAAGCCCGTCGAAATCGATTTTTTTGATTTCCACGATCCAAGGGTTCTCATCATCTATGATGAGATCAGTGTCAAAGTTCTGAAGAATCGAAGCAAGTATTCTCTCCACTTGCTTCTCCTGTAAACGCTCCTTCTCATTTTCTTCCGACTTATTCTTGGACATAAACAGGTTAAAACGAAGAGACCCCAAATCGCCTTCCAGCTGCCTTATTCTATCCCGCGCGAGGACGGTTTCAAGAATCGAATTCTGATAATCTTTTTTCAAAACGAAATTACCTAGGTTAATAGTTTCTTCTGATAATCCCAGTCTCGAGATCAGAGTCTCAAGACTGATTATTTTTTCTCCAAGAAACATATTGCATAAACTCAGCACTCGATCGGCCACCATTGGTGAGTAATGATCGTCTCCGAGAATCGAAGTCTTCTCGGGGGGCCAGAATCCCTTGCCTCGACCTTTGCTACTCTGGCGCGCGATTTTCAGGTCTAGGTCCAAGCTGGATGGGTCGTAATTTGATAAGGCTCGGTTTAATCCACATAATGGACAGCATATGTGACTCATCGAAAACTCCTTTGAATAATTCTAATTTGACAATAAAAAACTCTCGTATGCAAATCTTCTGAATTGTGCGCGCATAACGGCACCATTCGCACGGATATCACCCAGACGACGCGCTCGTAAATGATACGTGGTGAGATTCCAGCTTCTTTACTGGATAAACATCATCGATGCACCGATCTCCATATCGCGCGCGTGGAGTACACGGCCACGGCTGACGGCATCGCATTGGTCAAGGAGGAGCTAACCGGGGACTTCCTGACATACGAGATGCTGAAGGAGTGGGACGGCAAGCTGCCGCTCATAATCGGCGCCGACGGGAGCCTGTTCCTGGATGTCAGGGCGCTGATGCCAGAGGACCAATAACCCCCTTTTTTTATGACCTGAATCGCCTACTTGGCACCCTCGAGCCTTCTCAGCAGCAGGATCAGGACGATTGCTGGCATCGTCGCGATGATCGCGAAGGGGAATATGATGCCCGTCCCGTTCGCCTCGATGAGCATCGAGGCCCCGGTGGTGGCCAGGGCGCCGAAGAGGTTCACCGCGACGAAGTTGGCGCTGAAGGAGAGGCTGATGTTCGTGGGGTCGCTGTGGGCCACGATTATCGAGTTCAGGAGGGGCATGAACGCCGACTGGAGGCACCTGTAGAGGGCGTAGATGACGGCTAGGACGAGGAGGCTTGACGAGAAGGGGAAGTACAAGAGGAGCGCCGCCTCCGTGAGGAGCACCGCCACGGCCATCCTGTACTTCCCGAACCTGTCCCCCGAGAAACCGCCGACGAAGGAGCCTACGAGTCCGGTGAGGGGGCCGAGGCCTGAGATGAGGCTGGCCAGGCTGTAGGACATCCCCCTCTCTAGGGTGAAGTATGCGGGGACGAAGGTGAACAGGACGGAAAAGGTCGCCTCGACCACCATGGACATCACGGCTACGGCGAGGAAGCCTCGGGTGAGGAGGGCCCTCATCCCCTGAATCGGGGAGGGGCCGGCGGAGCCATCCCTGCTCTCCAGCCTGTTCCTCGTGTAGAGGTGTGAGATCACCGCCGTCAGCAGCGTGAGGGGGGCCCAGACATAGAATGAGGACCTCCAGCCCCAGAGGGGCATCATGAAGCCCAGGAGGAGGGGGCCGGCGGCGAAGCCGAGGCTGGAGCCCATGTTGTGAACCCCCATGGCGAAGCTCACCCTGTCCGGGGGGAACCCGCTGGCCAGCTTTAGGCTCGGGGGGTGGTAGAGGGTGCCCCCGAAGGAGAGGAGGGCGAATCCGAGGAGGATCGGGGCGAAGCTCCTGGAGACCGTGAGGAGGAGGGCACCGAGGCCGGCGGAGACGAAGGAGGCTGTGAGGATCAGGGAGGGCCTCCTGTCGGCCACCAGACCCGTGGGGATGTAGAGGACCACGTTGATGAGGCGGGGCACCGATGCGAGGAGGCTGGCCTGGACGAGGGTTATCCCCAGCTCCTCCTGAATTGGGAGGATGAGGACGGGGAAGAGCATCGTGTAGACGTGGATCATGAAGTGGGTTGAGGCGAGGAAGGCCAGAATGGACCTGCCGTTGACGTCAATGGTATTCTCCATGGAGTTATTTCTCTCACGGTGTGATAACCGGTACCCCACGCCAGGGCTTATCAAGATTTCGAATTCGTTACGCCTGGAGAATAGAGGCATATGTCGGCATGGTGGCGCTCTCAGAGCATCTCCGGGGGGAGCAGGGGCTTCACGTTCTCGTCGACCATGGCCATGAGGGACGCCTCGGGGATCCTGAGCTCCTCGTGGGCAGCGTACCTGTTCACTGACATGAGCATGTCCAGGTAGGGCCTCTGGCGGACGCCGGGGTAGTCGGTCCCGAAGACCAGCTTGCTTATCACCCCCAGGTTGGTGGCGGTGAGCAGGTCCCTCCAGAGCATGTAGAGGTAGCTGGGGTGGTCCACGTCGCCGTAGGGCCAGCTGATGTCGCACCAGACGTTCCTGTGCTTCCTGGCGACGTAGAGGGTCTCGTCGACCCTGGGGTAACCGAGGTGGGCGAGGACTATCTTTAGCTCCGGGAAGGAGGCGGCGACCTCGTCTATGAGGGCGGGGTTGGAGTGCCTCAGGCGGTCCCTCGGGGTGGGCATCCCGGCGTGGTGGAACATGACGGGCATCCCGATGCTCGACGCAGCCTCGTAGGCCCCGTAGGCCCTCTGGTCGTCGACCCTGTAGCCCTCCGATGTTGGGTAGAGCTTGAGGCCGAAGAGGCCCAGCTCGTTCCTCTGGCGCAGGACCTCCTCGTCGGAGCCCGCCTCGACGGGGTTGACGTGGCCGAAGCCCACGAACCTGTCAGGGGCTTTCTCGATGAAGGCTGCGACCTGTGCCGGCGATGTGCGATCGTCCGAGAGGACGACGGCGACGTCGATGCCCGCCTCGTCGAGGTCCGCCAGGAACTCCTCCACGGATACGGAGACAAGGGTTGGGTTCTCCGGGTTTGAGTACTCTGTTATGGAGATGTGGCAGTGGTAGTCCACCCGCGGACCTCCAGATCTCACCTTCATGTCTGTTCTCTGCCTGAGGCTCTGGACTGACATCGATCTTCTCTGATGCATGGAGGGCTTAAAGGAGTTTTTAAGGGAGCCGGGGGATCCGAAGTGCTTGTGAAGGGGCTCTGTTAAGGAATTAAAACGATAAATGTCGGATAAATGAGGCTTAATATTGTTTTCTGTAACTGTTTTTCCACCTAATTTCATGCATTCATATTCCTTTTCAAGATTTCTGGTAGAGTTCTAGAGCACGGGGGTTCAATGGTGGTTTACACACCAGGTCTAGTAGTACCTACTAGTCTGCATGCAGACCCAGTTGTACCTCCGTTAGTCACGTGTGACGAGATCGGACATGCGAGTGTCCTCGATTCTTTGGAGATATCAACCCTTACGGGCTGTAACCATGCGGTCACAGCTTCGAGGAGGAGGAATTGAACCCCATGAAGAAGAAATTCTCCCTCCTCCTGCTCCTAATCCTCATCTCCACATTAATCACCTCCCCCGTTTTTCTGAGGACGGCAAGGGGAGATATCTTCGTAGATATCGAGGACACCGTGGACAACGACACCAGTACCGTGGACGCTTTCGCTGATGTTGGGTCATCATCCAACTTCACGGACCAGCAGTATGGGCCGGACAGCTCCTTCGACATGTTGACGGAGGGGGACACCGCTGGCTCAGAGTGGCTTGACTGCAACTCATACGACTCTACATGGACCGACTGGGGCACAGTAGGATCATCTCCGTACGTCGACGCCCAGGATGAGCCCACGAACATGTTCCAGGAGAGGCTGGACGACGGGGACCAGGTCGGATGGTTCGACTTCCCGTCGACCTCCCTCTGGGGGAACCTCAACGTGAACGTCTCCATCTATTGTCAGAACGACGACGGAGCGGGAAATGAAAGGGCCGACGTCTACGTCGACTACACCGGAAGCGGCTCAGGCACATACGTTGGCACAATAGGTCAACACACGAACTGGCAGTACGACACCATCTACCTCGGGACCCACACCGCCAGCGAGGTGGACAACCTCAGGGTCTACTTGATAGGTGAAAGAGTGGGGCAACCCGACGACTTACGAGTGGACCACATCCGGATAGGCGTAGAGAAGACGACGACCTACGAACTCGACCTCGAGGTCCAGTGGACCAGCGCGGACTACGACGAGGCAAACGAATACCTCTGTATCTACGGGGGCTCTATGGGAGCCGAGGACATCGGCGTGGATGTCTGGTACGGCTCCACGTGGAACAACGTCTTCACCGACCTATCGGCGGGCTGGAACAACGTCTCCGTCGCATCCTACCTCGACGCCTCCACGTTCACAATCAGGTTCAAAGGTGGATTAGAGACCACGGACACCACACAGAACACCTGGCAGATAGACACTACCCTCCTCCACACGTGGACGTACACCTACGAGCGTGACACAGACGAGAGCCTAGAGGGGCTCCAGGCTTCAGCGACGACATCTCTTACAAGGGGGAGACTCCCCCAGCAACGGGTGGATGTAAATACTCAAGCGAGCAGGGGGGGATCATTCTGGCGTTACGCATCTGAAGAGGTCATCATCTCAACCGTAGCCACTGCCTTCAAGTCTGTCACAAAAGAGGTAGACCAAATCCTAAACATACTTGCTCAAGCCACCAGAACTAGATCCGTGTCCCGGCTTGCCTCCGAGAGCATCATAATCAAGGCAATAGCAGATTCAGCTGAGACATTCCGGAGGACAGGATCCGAGGCAATCGGGATCCTGACCCAGGTTGTAAGGGAATGGTCTCTCATCCGGAACATCGCACGACAAGTGGAAGTTCTGGCCAGCCCAACGAGACAGATGACAGCGATTCGAGCGGCAGCGCAGCCCATACAGATACTGTCGCAGGCGTTTGGGGAGAGGACAGTGATCCGGCTCCCATCTCTGGCTCTCTCAATACAGGCAATGGCCCAGG
>Ga0209536_100013042_pt1 | contig 12017 bp, 12 predicted proteins | sample DeeMarSeWOR28_12_FD_187461 | JGI IMG/M metagenome (GOLD analysis project Ga0209536, IMG submission 187461) | Marine sediment microbial communities from White Oak River estuary, North Carolina - WOR-2-8_12 (SPAdes) (version 2) | ecosystem: Environmental > Aquatic > Marine > Intertidal zone >...
GAATATCGTGGTCGTATCCGACCACGGTATGGCTCAGCGATCTCCGGATCGGGTGATACTGATCGATGATTATGTGGATCTGCAGCGGGCAAATGTCATCGACTGGGATCCTGTGGTCATGCTACGGCCGGACAGCGAGTCTGTAGCCGAGGTGTATGAGTCCCTCGTTGATGCCGACCCGCATCTCAAGGTCTACAAGAAGCAGGAAATCCCCGCGCGCCTGCACTTCCGGGCCAGCGAGCGCATCACACCTATTGTGGGAATAGCTGACGTTGGTTGGTCGATCTCGAGCCGGTCATACTTCGAGGGGCACGCAGATCGGTTTGTGGGAGGGAGTCATGGTTACGATCCTGAGACCGAACCGATGGGGTCGATCTTCATAGCAGCAGGCCCCGCCTTCGAGGAAGGACTTACGGTCCCTCCGTTTCAGAGTATCCATCTCTACAGTCTGCTGTGCCACCTGCTCGGGCTGGGTGCGGCCCCCAATGATGGTACGATTGATTCGGTAGGATCTATGTTGCGGCGTTGATCTAACCTCTGTGGAGCCACGCCTCACCTGCGTTTCGCAGCCCTCCCCACTCTGCCCTTCTGCCGGGTGTCGTCTCTTGTCACAATCGAGTTGACTTTGGTGATCAGCATGTCCACTGCTACGTCGTTGTAGCCACCTTCCGGAATAATGATGTGTGCGTAGCGTTTGCTGGGTTCGACGAATTCGAGATGCATGGGTCGAACGGTTTGCAGATACTGCTGCACTATCGAGTCGAGAGTCCTGCCACGCTGTGATATGTCGCGCTCCATCCGCCTGATGATGCGTAGGTCGGGGTCTGCGTCGACGAACACCTTGATATCCATTAGGTCCCGAAGAGCCCTGTCGGCCAAGATCAGGATTCCCTCTACGATTACCGCTCTGCGGGGCTTAACAGCAATGCTCTGGGTTGTTCGGGCGTGGTTCTTGAAATCGTAGACCGGAACCTGGACACTACGTCCCGCGAGCAGCTCCTCCAGATGCGCAACCAGCAAAGATGTTTCCAGTGCGTCCGGATGGTCATAGTTGATGTTGACACGTTCCTCGGGTGGCACTTCGCTGCGATCGTGGTAGTAGGAGTCGTGCTGGATAACGCTGACTTGGTTCGGCCCGAAGTCTTTGACGATCGCCTCAACCACCGTCGTCTTGCCTGATCCCGAACCGCCGGCCACACCGATGATCAACGGTCGGTCTCTGGAGTGAGTTCGTTTCACCATTGGCATCAGTCGCTCATCGTCCGACTGGTTTTGTAGCAGGCACTCCGCATCGGGCATGATGTACAGCTCATGGGGTAGCTCGGCTGGTCAGGGCGAACACTTCTCCTTTGCTAACAAAGATGCACGGACTCGTCGGAATGGCGAGAGTAGCAAGACGGAGGTGCCGTCGCATCGGATCCACGCATCCGTGGTTGTTTGGTTACTAGTCCACTTGACACTGGGGGCATGCCGATGCCATTGTCGAGGCCGATACCGCGGGTTATCAATACATTACTGCTCGTATCGAGCAGGGCGAGTGGCTTTCAGGATCCGGGTGCGGTACTAAGGAGTGTGAGATGGTCGAGAGACATCCCAATGCTGAAGAGAGCAAGCAATCGAGAGACGACCGGGCGGACGAGCAGCTGGACAATGAGGCAGAGTCGCGGCAGGAGAAAGAGCCGCAGCAAAAGGCCCATCGGATGAGCGTTGAGAAACACCTCGCCGGCCTCTGGAAGATGCTCGGGCTCGGCGACTGAACTCCAGAACCGCAGCTGGTAGGTAGCAAAAGGCCCCGCCGAGTCGGGGCCCCCGATGGCAATTGAGTCGAGAACTACCTAACCGCCACGTCCCTTGGCAACCTGCCGTTCGGCGTCCCCTTCAAAGTACTCGTAGTTCTTGCGGATGTAGCTGGACCACTCCTCCGGGACGTCTTCCTCGGGGAAGATAGCCGTCACCGGACACTCTGGCTCGCACGCCCCACAGTCAATACACTCCTCTGGACTGATGTAGAGCTGGTCCTCGCCTTCGTAAATACAGTCGACTGGGCATACGTCGACGCATCCTCTATCCATTGTGCCGATACATGGCTCAGCGATAATGTAGGTCATATTCTTCTCCCTGCCTTCTTCCCCAAGAGCAGCAAGTTGTCCATCGATTTGGCAATGTTGCTAGCTTGGCTTTGGCTGTCAAGTTGCCAGGGAGTTGCCGGTTGGGTAGCGATCTGGTGATCTTCAAGGTCAAATTGGGAAAATGGGAAGGAAGGGCCGCTGGCGCACGGGATCGAGTGCACCCGGCCTTTGTTGTTCTCAACGATAGCACCCCGGCTCCGGTCCACCGTGAGACTGGACACCGGGACCATGGTCCAAGGGCGGCACAGGAGTAACAGACCCGATGCAGACATATCGCTATGATCCGGTCATGGTCCAGCCGATGAGGGACGAGTTGACCCAAATCGGGTTCCACGAGCTGCGCACACCAGAGGAAGTGGACAAGGTACTGTCGGTGACGGATGGAACAGTGCTCGTCATGGTCAACTCTGTCTGTGGCTGCGCTGCAGGTTCTGCGAGGCCAGGGGTCAGGCTGGCACTGAAGGGCGACAGCAAACCGGACCATTTGGCCACCGTGTTTGCTGGCATGGAGCTGGATGCGGTTGAGCGGGCCCGCAGCTACTTCGTTGGGTATCCACCTTCTTCCCCGCAGATAGGCCTCTTCAAGAACGGCCAGCTGGTACACATGTTGGCGCGGCAGGACATAGAAGGTAGGTCGGCGGAGGAAGTCGCCGGAGAACTCCAAGCGGTCTTCGCTGAGCATTGTGCCACATCGGCGTGAGCCTGCCTAGGCCCTGATTCACCGTGATCCTGCTGGACCCGGCAGCAAGGCCGATCATCGCCCACCGTGGGGCCTCAGGGGAGTTCCCGGAGAACACTCTCCTGGCGTTTGAACGTGGTTTGGCCCAGGGCGCAGATGCGCTAGAGTTTGACGTACGGATCACAGCCGATGGTGTCCCAGTTGTGATCCACGACTCCGCCGTTGACAGGACCACCGACGGGACGGGTGCTGTGGGGGATTGGGCGCTGGACGGTCTGATGCAGCTCGATGCCGGATCCGGTCAGAGGATCCCGACTGTCGCTCAGACCCTCGGCGCTTTCCCTGACGTCCCCGCAATCATTGAGGTCAAGGAAGCCAAGGCGGCCGATCCCTTGGCTGAGACCATCAGGCGCCACGGCGCGCAGAGCCGTGTGCTCGTCGGATCGTTCGACCACAGGGCCCTGGGGCCATTCGTCGGCCCGGAGTTCAGGCGGGCGGCATCCCGGCGTGAAACAGCGCTGTGTTGGCTCGCGGCGCGGCTGCGGTGGGGCCTCACCGGACTCAGGCACAGCGCATTCACCGTTCCGGTCCGACACAGTGGAATCACCGTTGTAGACAGATCGTTCGTCGCAGCAGCCACCAAGGTGGGGAAGCCAGTACACGTGTGGACGGTGAACGATAGACGGGAGGCTGAGCGCCTGCGGACGCTGGGTGTGACGGGAATAATCACGAATTTCCCCCAGTGCATGAGGGACCTGTGTGCGGGGTCACAGCCATCTGATACGTGAGGTGCGATAATGAGTGTGAGACTCTTGGTAGTGGGCGTCGGTTTGTTTGTTCCCGTCACTCTGTCCACAGCACCCGCCGTGTCACAGGGATCGTCACCCCGATGTGCTTCGGACAACGGGGGGATCACGCTCCCAGACGGTTTCTGTGCCGTTGTAGTAGCGGATCAAGTGGGTCGGGCCCGTCACATAACCGTGGCTCCGAACGGCGATGTGCTGGTCGCGCTCGCGAGAAGCGGGACTCGGTCGGCACCGATTGACGGTGGGGTCCTCGTATTGCGAGACACCGACGGAGACGGAGTGGCCGACGTGCGCCGGCGGATTGGTGGTGGGGCGGGAGACGACGTCGAACTGAGAGGTGGTTTCCTGTACTACTCGACAAACGATGCCGTGATACGCTACCCCTGGCCGGCCGGCTCCTTGGAGCCTTCAGGCCCCCCGGATACAGTCGTGAGCGGCTTGCCCACGAATGGTAGCCATCGCACCAAGAGTATCGCCTTCGGTCCGGATGGTGCGCTCTACGTCAACGTAGGATCCGCGTCCAACTCCTGCCAGGTAGAGGATCGCAAGGCGGGAAGTCTAGGTCGTGACCCCTGTGACGAGCGTGCCACGCGGGCGGGCATATGGCGGTTCGATGCCGCAAGACTCGGGCAGGCGCAGGCTGACGGCACTCGCCACGCCACCGGTCTCAGGAACACCGTAGCGTTGACCAGCCATCCGGTGACGAAAGAACTCTATGGGGCAGTGCATGGTAGAGATCAGTTGGCCGCAAACTGGTCGCAATTCTTCGATGACGGGCAGAGCGCGGAGAAACCTTCGGAGGAGCTCGTCCACATTGAAGCCGGAGATGATTTCGGTTGGCCCTACTGCTATCACGATCCGGAACTGGGGCGCAAGGTGCTGGCCCCCGAGTATGGCGGGAACGGATCCCGCGTGGGCCGCTGCAACGGAATGAAGGGGCCACTGCTGGGCTTTCCCGCACATTGGGCGCCCAACGGCCTGTTGTTCTACAACGGAAACCAGTTTCCGGAACGGTATCGGGGCAGTGCATTCATAGCTTTCCACGGTTCGTGGAACCGGGCGCCGCTACCGCAGGGCGGATACAACGTTGTTGTTGTACCTTTTGCAGGTACCGATCCGAGCGGTGATTGGGTGGTGTTCGCTGACGGGTTCGCGGGTGCCGACCGAAGCCCTGGTGGTGCTGAGCACCGGCCGGTCGGCCTGGCTGAAGGGCCAGATGGCTCGCTATATGTGAGCGATGACAGCGGTGGCCGGATCTACAGAATACTGTACCGGGGAACAAACTAGGAGCTACACACGCAAGTCGCCGATCTTTTCCTTCTTGGTGCGGCAGGTGCCGCGATCGTAGCGCTGATCTTGGTAGCTCGGTCGCGATACAAGTCGGGGTTTCGGGCGGGCAGACGTAGCGCCAATACTGAGTCAGGCCCGCCTGAACGGCTTCCCGGTGTGGACAGCGGGGAGGCTCCTAGGGAACTGCTGGCCGCCTGGATGCAGTTCCTCAAGGATGACCTCACCGAGGCTGTAAGCGCGCTGCACAATCGGTTGACGGTTATCTCGGTGGTAGCCTCGATGGACTCCCCCAATCTCACGGCGGAGCAGCGGGAGGATCTCAAGCGAATCAGAGCGGAGGCCGAGCGAGCCGCGAAGATCACTGTGGGGTTACTGCGCAGGGTTCATGCGGGGGCACCCGACACGATTCCTACCGTTTATAAGGATTACGATGGACGCACGTCGGGGCGGGCACACCTCCTGATTGTCGAAGCTGACGAAGCGAACCGCACGGTCATGTACAAGTTGTTCGATCGGTTGGGGCACCGTGTAACTACGGTCACCAACGGGCTGGACGCTTTTGAGGTGCTGCGTCAGGGCGGGGTGGACTGTGTCCTCTCGGACCTCCGGTTGCCCTACGTTGGAGGGCGGACCTTGTTCGAGCAGGTGGAAGAGAAACTGCCTCACCTGGCGAGCCGCTTCGTGTTTGTCACCGGCGACTATACGGATCCGGAAGCGCGCCAGTTCCTGGAGCACACGGGACAACCGGTGATCGGCAAGCCGTATGATGTGGCGGTCCTGCTTGGGGTTGTGGCTGAGATGGTCGAGAAAGGCAGAGCTGTCGCATCCGGTGCTTGACGGGGGCCGTGCTCTTGCGGGAGCTGCGGTGTCTCCGTGAAAGGGTATCCCGCGTCCTTGTGCCCTCCTTGATGGAGTTACATCATTAAAGACTATAGCAGTTCTGGCTAGCCACCTCCCGAATGGGGAGGTACAAATGACGGAATGCCGGAACGTTCCACGAAGTTCCACTGGGCGGCGATTATGGTGTCGAAAACAGAATCCGTTGTGAAGGGCGATCAAGCAAGCACGTCCGAGGAGGCCGTCGGTCTACCTGAGCCGCAGGAGGTTGTTGTGGCCGACGAATCCAAACCGGCAAAGCCGGCAAAGAAAGATCGTGGGGCAAAGAAGCGGCGACCGGGGAGAACACCGGCACACCCGGGTCCGCTACCGCAACCCACTGCAACTGGTGAGTACGATCTGGAGGGCCCCGAGTACTTCCTCAATCGCGAGTTGACGTGGCTCAACTTCAACTTCCGCGTACTGCACGAAGCTGAGGACGAGCGCACACCACTGTTGGAACGGGTCAAGTTTCTCGCCATAGTGGGTTCCAACGTCGACGAGTTCTTCATGAAGAGGATTGGAGGCCTGAAGCAGCAGGTCGGAGCCAGAGTGCACGAACGTACTGTCGACGGTCGCACGCCCAAGCAGCAGATCCAGGAGTGCTACGAGTTGATCAGCGAGTTGGAAGTGAGGCAGCGCAGGGTATTGGGCGATGTTCTCGAGCAGCTTGCGGAGAACGGTATCGTGGTCGCCACCTACAGCTCCTTGAGCCAGCAGGACCAAGAGAAGCTGCGCCAGTACTACGTCGACAACATCTTTCCGCTGGTCACCCCGCAGGCGACCGACCCAGCACATCCGTTTCCGTTCGTTTCCAACCTCTCGTTGAATCTGCTAGTGAGTCTGCATCATCCCAAGGAGAGCACCCCGGCACTCGCGAGAGTCAAGGTCCCTGTCGGCAGCGGAGTCCCGCGACTACTCAGGCTCGAGGGAACCAGGACGTTCGTCACCCTCGAGAGCGTGATGGCAGGCAACCTCGACCTGCTCTTTCCGGGTATGGAGATCGAGAGTTGCGAGGAGTTTCGGGTGACGCGGAATGCGAACACACTGATGGAGGAAGAGGCAGCCGAAGATCTCCTCGCACTCATTGAGAGTGAATTGCGGGAGCGGCGGTTTGCTCCAGTGGTGCGCTTGGAGGTTGACGCTGGGATATCACCGCTGCATAGGGGTCGGTTGGCTGCGGAACTGGGGCTGGATGAACAGGCCGACGTCTTCGAAGTGGAAGGCCTGCTGGGTCTCCGCGATCTGATGGAGCTGACTTCCATTCAGGAGCCGTCCCTGCACGATCCGCTGTACCAGCCGGCGAATCACCCAGCGATGGAGGATGAAGACAGCATCTTCCACATCATTAGAGATGCGGGGTCCATTCTACTGTACCATCCCTACCAGTCGTTCTCGACTTCGGTTGAGCGTTTCCTGCGGGAAGCCAGCCGCGACCCCAAGGTTCGCGCACTCAAGATGGTGCTGTATCGGACTTCAGCCCACTCAAAGCCGATCGACTACTTGGTGGATGCCGCTCGCAACGGCAAACAGGTCGCGGTCGTAGTCGAGTTGAAGGCGCGGTTTGACGAAGCGGCCAACATCCGCTGGGCCAATCGCCTCGAGGAGGCAGGGGTTCACGTTACCTACGGTGTGGTTGGTCTCAAGACACACTGCAAGGCGATACTGGTCGTGCGCCAAGACTACGACGGCCTGAAGCGGTACGCACATGTGGGAACGGGAAACTACAATGCTGAAACCGCCAGGCTCTACTCAGATCTGGGTATGCTGACCAGTGACTCGGAGATTGCGCAAGATCTCACTGAGTTGTTCAACTATCTAACGACAGGATACAAGCCTAGCCGCACCTACAACAAGCTCATTCCGGCACCGAAGAACCTCAAGGCGGCGCTGTTGAGCAAGATAGACAGGGAAATCGCTGGGCACTCCAAGGCAGAGCCTGGGCTCATTCAGCTCAAGATGAACGCCTTGGAAGATGTGGACATGACGCGTGCGCTGTACCGGGCGTCGCAGGCAGGTGTGAAAGTCGACCTTGTCGTACGCGACTCTTGTCGTTTGAGACCGGGGATAGAGGGATTGTCGGAGAATGTGCGCGTGCTGAGTATTGTCGGGCGCTTTCTCGAGCACCCCAGAATCTTCTACTTCCGCAACGGCGGTGACGAGGAGTACTACATAGGCTCGGCTGATTGTATGAAGCGTAACCTGGAGAGCCGGGTCGAATTCATCGTGCCTGTGGAGGATCCAAACCTGCGGAATGATATCAGGTACTTTCTGGACACGCAGGTGAACGACCAGCGCGGAGCATGGGAAATGTGTCCCGATGGCAGCTACGTGCAACGTAGCCCTGCCGGTGATGCGGAGTCCGTCCACTCGCAGGAGGAACTGATCAAGTGGGCTGATCGGCTGAACCGACAAGCCACACGGCTCCGAAGGAGAAAGCCCCGCGGGCTGGTAAAGTTGAGGAATGTGAGGGGAGTTTAAGCACTTCTGCAAAGGCATATGTAGTGGAACTGCTAGTGATCCGGCATGCTGTTGCCGAGCGTCGGGAGGTCTTTGCGGAGACGGGGCAGGACGACACCCAACGTCCGCTCACCAGGAGGGGCAGGAGGCGCATGGAGGCCGCCGTGCGAGGGCTCAGGACGCTGGTGCCGCGCATTGATGTGCTAGCCGCGAGTCCCCTCATGAGAGCGGCCCAAACCGCCGATATCGTTGCCGCTCGCTACAAGAACGCCGAGCGGGTGGTACTTGACCCGCTAGCTCCGACAGGTGACCAGCGGGCAATACTCACCTGGCTTCAGATGCAGGATGAGGTAAGCACCATTGCCATCGTGGGACACGAACCGGATTTGGGCAAGCTGACGAGTTGGCTGCTCGCAGCGCCCGACAGTCATTTCCTGGAGTTGAAGAAAGGGGGCGTCTGCCTGCTTGAGTGGCCGGCGAATATCACGGCAGGGGACGCAGTTTTGCGCTGGCTGCTCACCGCTGCCAATTTGAGGAGGTTGGGAAAGAGCAAGTAATCAGGTCGAGGGGGAGTTAACAAAGATGAATGTTCGAGCTCGCGTCTGGTCGTCTCCGTTTACTAGCATAACGGCGTACTACGTTGTCTTCGGTCTCGCTTTTTGGGGCCTCGCGAGTCTATTCCCGGTGCTGCAACAGGCGTTCTCGACCGAGCGTCTTGGCGAGCTAGCGCAGCGCAACGTGTTTCTCGATCAGGGTGCTGCTCTGGAGGTTGCGCGGGACCCTGTCGAGACGATGATGGTCACCCTCTTTGCCATTGTCGGCTGCTTGATCATGCTGGCCCCAGTTGTCTGGGTCTACATGGTCACCAAGCAGCAGGAAGGATACGATGAGTCTGTCGTTCACACGGTGCTCATTCTGCCGCTCCCGGTTACGGCGTTGGTCATGGTGGTTCAGGACAGCTTCGCTCTTGCATTCAGCCTAGCCGGTATCGTGGCCGCGGTCAGGTTTCGCAACACGCTGAAGGACACCAAGGATGCAGTGTACATCTTTCTGGCCATCGGTACTGCTCTGGCTGCAGGAGTGCAGGCGCTCGGCATAGCCGGTGTGGCCACGGTGTTGTTCAACTACCTCGTCCTGGTCATGTGGAAGTACCAGGTCGGCAACATCTACGCTGATCAGCTCAAGTTCACGCCCAAGATGCGTCTGGGTGATGTGTTAGCGGGAGGAGGGACACCCGGTGCCGGCACGGGCCAGCTTACCATCGGGGATCCCGGCATACTGGCCGCACTTACACCGGACAGCCTCGCTGAGATTGCGGAGCGCAAGGCACGGATAAGAGAACACCTGGAAAGTGCAGGGAAGGGTGCCAAGAAGTACAACGGGCTACTGGTGGTGTTAGGCAACGGCACGGAACAGACGTTGGATGCCCTCGATGAGGTTCTCAAGCAGCACACTGAGAAGTTCAAGCTGGCGGAGATAACGCCGACGGCTGACGGGAACTCTACTCTGGAGTACCTGATTGGCCTTCCCAAAGACGTCGCCGGGGCCGAGTTCATAGCTGCCATACGTGCCAGGGCAGGTATGTACATCACTGCCGCGGAGTATCGCAATCTGCAGGCCCGCAAGGCCAGGGATCCACGGGCTCCCTACTGGCCCCCTCCCAAGGATTGATGGCGAGCGGCGCCGCACAGGGATCGGTGATCGTATGATTCAGCGTGCTGTTGTTCTCCTTGTGCCTTTCTGCCTCTTGTGCTGCGAACAACAGGTGGCGCAGGTGCCTGAGTCGTCAGCCCTGAGCCGTTATCGCTTCACCGCAGAAGCGGCAACGCAGTGGAGGTTGCCCAATCGGCTGAGGGAAATATCGGGTTTAGCGACGACCCCGGACGGTCGCCTGTTCGCTCACGATGACGAGCAGGCCATTATCTACGAGATAGACTACGGCGCCGAGCGCGTCGTGAAGGCGTTCGCCCTGGGAGATATCACTCAGCGAGATGACTTTGAGGGCTTGGCCGTGGCCGACAACAAGTTCTATCTCGTTTCGAGTTACGGCAGACTCTACGAGGCCGCTGAGGGAGCAGATGGCGAGCGAATGCTGTTCAACACGTATGGCACTGGGGTGGGCAGGCAATGTGAGGTGGAGGGTCTGGCCTTCGAGCCCGCTGATCGGTCACTCCTGCTGTTGTGCAAGACAGCCCGAACGAGAGAGCTGGAGGAGTTCGTCGCAATATACAAGTGGTCATTGGATCAGCGCAGTCTGACGGTGGATTCACCCCTGCTGATACCTCTCGAGGCAGTTACGGACCACATCAAAGGGAAGTCGTTCAATCCCTCCGGCATCGAGATACATCCGCTGACAGGTACGTACTTCGTTGTTGCGGCGAAGCAGGAGGCAATAGCGGAAATTGCGCCGGATGGGACTGTGGGAGGTGTGATAGAGCTCCCTGGCAAAGTACATCGGCAGGTCGAAGGAATCGCTTTCGTACCGGTTGCTGACTTGCTACTGGGAGATGAGGGGCAGGGCGGGCGCGGTAGGCTTACGCTGTACAGCCTGACAGGTCAGTGATTGGTTGGCTCGGTGCACTAGCTCTATTCGACAGTGAGTTCGATCCCTACGCGCTTCAAGTATTCACGCTCCCGACTCAAGTCCTCACCTGTCAAGGGATGAGTGCCCAGCCAACCGTGCGGGAACGTAAGCACCAGACAGCTATCGTGGGCACGCCACTGAATTTCCGGAAGCTCGTCAATCTGTCGCGAGCGATGCAACAGAACGGCTAGTCGGAGCACTACACAGGTTAGCATCACGGACTCTGTAAGGTCTTCTGGCAACTCGGCCACTATCTGTGCTGAGAGTTTGCGGCGGTGCCCTAGGATCAGCGCCGACAGAACGAGTTGCTCTCTGCGGGAGAACCCATTCAGCGTGGCATGCCGGGCAAGATAGGCCCCGTGACGATGATAGTCCGTGTGGGCGATCGCCAGGCCGATTTCGTGCAGTCGAGCGGCCCAACGGAGCGACTCCCGATCGTGCTCGGTGAGATCCCATGCCGAACGAATTTGGTCAAAGCCAGCCAAGGCGGTGTCGTGGACGCGCATGGCCTGAGCTTGATCTATCTGGTAGCGGGTGGCGAGTGCCACCACGCTGTTCGTGCGGGGATCACTGTGCCGCACTCGACCGATCAGATCGTACAGGGCCCCCTCCCGAAGGGCATACTCGGAGACCCGCATTTCCTCGATCTCTAGGTTGCGGAAACAGGCTGAGAGCACTGCAACGCCCCCAGGAAAGACGGGACGCCGCTCCTCGGAAAGTCCGGGCAGATCCAGCCGCGACACCTTGCCAGCACTTTCGAGAGCACGGCGGAGTTTCTTGAGACCGCTGCGGGTTACTCGTCGGATCGCCCAGCCAGATTCCTGCATTACCTGCGCGACGGCTCGTACCGTGCCGGACGAACCAATCGCTTCGTTCCAGCCAGCGTTACGATAGATGCTACGGATCGGCCGGAGTTCGAGAGCCACAGCCGTTTGTGCCGCTCTCAGAGCTGAGCGGGTAATCTTGCCGTCTGCAAAGAAGCGCTCGCTGACGGTGACGCAGCCGGCGGATAGAGTCTCAATGATCTCGGGCCATTCGCCACTTCCGACTATCAGTTCGGTACTGCCACCACCTATGTCTACCACTAGGCGTCTGTTGTCTGCAGCTATGTCGTGGCTTACGCCGACGTAGATCAGGCGGGCTTCTTCGTGACCAGAGATCACCTCGACAGGATGTCCTAGGGCGGTCTCGGC
>Ga0209536_100013043_pt1 | contig 12017 bp, 10 predicted proteins | sample DeeMarSeWOR28_12_FD_187461 | JGI IMG/M metagenome (GOLD analysis project Ga0209536, IMG submission 187461) | Marine sediment microbial communities from White Oak River estuary, North Carolina - WOR-2-8_12 (SPAdes) (version 2) | ecosystem: Environmental > Aquatic > Marine > Intertidal zone >...
AGCGCAATATCTTCATTATGTACGATCATCGAACAGCCTCCCCTGGCTTACCTTGCTTAACTAATAACTTACTTGTCACAATTCAGCTAGTGTTAAGCTAATTATCTTATAAATAATGAATTTAATCTTTTGCAAGAATATAAAATGTAAAGAAAACACCTACTTTATACATTGAACGACTCAGGCTCATGCTATAAATAGCACATTAGCTATAACGTCTTAAAGGTAGACTGAATGTCACAAGAACAGCAAAACAAAAGCAGCCGGATGCAGTTTATCCTGAACCTTGCACGCCAACGCGACTGGCGACATAAGCCCCTTTTCTGGCTTATGGGAAGCATGGCTGTCATATTGGTTATGTTATTTAGCTACCTGATGTTTTCCACCCAACAAAGTAACATTAGATATAAAACCGCTGAGTTACAAAAAGGAGAGCTAATAGTCCGTGTAACCGCTACCGGGGTTTTACAGCCCGTCAACCAGGTTGAAGTTGGCACAGAAATATCTGGTTTGATTGAAAGCGTCGCTGTTGACTTTAATAGTCGGGTCAAACGCGGTGATGTGCTGGCGCAACTGGATACCGAAAGGCTCGAAGCACAAGTCGTGCAGGCCAGGGCATCACTGGAATCAGCAAAAGCGCGGGTGGAAGAAGCAAAAGCCACCGTTTTAGAAACAAAGGTACGCATGAATCGTTGTGCCAAACTGGCCAGGCAACAACTTTGCTCGCAGGAAGATCTGGATACTTTGACTGCAGCGCACGCTCGCGCCAGGTCTGCAGAAGCCAGCGCCAAAGCACAGGTGTCTGTTGCCACGGCCACATTGGATGCACACCAAACAGATTTGGCTAAAGCAGTCATCCGCGCACCGATTGATGGCATTGTGCTTAAACGTCAAATCGAACCCGGTCAAACTGTTGCTGCCTCGCTGCAAACCCCTGTTCTGTTTGTATTGGCTGAAAGCCTTGCCCATATGGAACTACATGTTGCCATTGATGAAGCCGATGTTGGCCAGGTTAAAGAAGGCCAGCAGGCCAGCTTTAGTGTGGATGCCTACCAGGATAAACACTTCCCAGCGACGATTAGCCAGGTTCGATTTGCACCGCAGACTGTCGAAGGTGTTGTCACTTATGAGACCATACTTACAGTCGACAACTCCGAACTTTTACTACGACCAGGTATGACGGCTACAGCTGAAATTATTACTAACCAGTTAGCTAATGTCCTGTTAGTCCCCAATCTTGCATTACGTTTTGTTCCACCCAAAAGCAACAAGGCAAAACGTGAAGGTGGGAGTTTATTTAGCAGGCTCTTCCCACGCCCAGGTCGTAGTAGAGAGCCTAAAACCAAAACATCCATAAAAGAAAGCAAACAGGTGTGGATCCTACAAGATGATCAACTGCTAGCCGTACCTGTAAAAGTTGGCGCGACTGATGGCCAGATGAGCCAGCTGCTAACAGGTGACCTGCAAACAGGCCAGTCAGTTATCGTAGACGTTATCAGTAAGGGCAAATGAATATCTTACCCGAAGCCGTTCCCAACTCTGGCTTAATCGAGCTGGTTGGTATCACTAAAGTGTATGGTAAAGGAACCGCTGCCATGCATGCATTGCGAGGTATAGATTTAAGCATTGCCGAAGGGGAATTTATTGCCATGATGGGTCCGAGTGGTTCCGGAAAATCGACTTGCATGAATATCCTCGGTTGCCTGGATACCTGCACCGAAGGCAACTATTACTTCCAGGGAGTAAACGTCGGCGACCTGGATCGAAATCAGCGAGCCCTGTTACGTCGTTATTACATTGGTTTTGTGTTTCAGGGTTTTAACTTACTGGCACGTACCACTGCACTGGAGAATGTTGAGTTACCACTGATCTACCGAGTCATTCCTGCAGCAGAGCGGCATGCACGTGCACGACAGGCACTGGAAATCGTTGGCCTGACTGAATGGCAAGATCATACACCCGCTGAGCTCTCTGGTGGACAACAGCAAAGGGTTGCGATTGCCCGAGCGATTGTCACCGAACCATCCCTTTTGCTTGCCGATGAACCCACCGGTAATCTCGATACCGCCCGCGGCAAAGAAGTTATGCAATTATTGAGCGACCTGAATCGTAAGCAAGGCATTACCATAATCTTAGTAACGCACGAAGCTGAGATGGCTGCTTATGCTCGCAGGATTGTACATTTTCGCGATGGCGTTATTGAATCAGACAAGAACAACGGAGAGTCCCGCTAATGTTATGGAATGCATTCATGCTGGCCTTGCGTGAAATACGTCGCAATATCATGCGTTCTGCATTAACGATCCTGGGCATTGTAATCGGTGTTGCGGCAGTCATCATAATGGTAACCATCGGCCGCGGCGCGACTGCACAGGTAACAGAACAAATTGCCAGCCTGGGTACCAACCTGCTAATGGTGCGTACAGGACAACACCTTGGTATGGGGCAACGTATAGAAGGCAAACCTTTTACACAAAGAGATGTTGACGCAATTCGTAATCAGATAGGTTCAATCAATGCCGTCGCGCCGCTAGCCGTGCAAAAAGTCCTGGCCGTATACGGTAATGAAAACTGGTCCACCAATCTCACCGGTACAGACAATAATTACTTTATTGCTGGTAACTGGTCATTACTTTCTGGCAGACAGTTCACTGAAAGTGAATTACGTGCCGGTGCAGCGGTATGTATCATAGGCGACACCATCCGCAAGGAACTATTCGGCAACCTGGAACCTGTGGGCAGCAATTTACGCTTAAAGAAATTTACTTGTGAGGTGATCGGGGTACTGGAATCAAAAGGCGAATCGACCATGGGATCTGATCGTGATGACATGGTGCTTATTCCATTGCGAACTTTCTGGAGACGCGTTGCAGGAAACCAGGATATTACATTGATCCAGGTGTCGGCCGTGGAGGGCGCCGCCACTGAAAAGGTTAAACAAAACATTGAACGCTTATTGCGCGAACGCCGCCGCATTACTTCGCGAGAGGATGATGACTTCAACGTGCGAGATTTAAAGGAAATTGCAAAGACCCTGGCAGGTACAACTCAAATTCTCACCACTTTATTAGGTGCTGTTGCAGCGGTGAGCCTCCTGGTTGGAGGAATAGGCATCATGAATATCATGCTGGTTTCCGTTACAGAACGCACCCGCGAAATTGGCATTCGGCTTGCCATTGGCGCACTTGAAAGAGAAGTGTTGTTACAGTTCCTGGTTGAAGCCATGGTGCTTTCATCTCTGGGTGGTATTGTTGGTATTCTATTAGCCATTAGCGCATCAGCCGGTTTAGCAAATATGTTAAAACTGCCTCTGGTCTATGATGTCTGGATTATGCTACTTGCTTTTTTCTTCTCAGCTGCCGTAGGCGTTATTTTTGGTTTCTTTCCTGCACGAAAAGCTGCACGCCTGGATCCTATTGAAGCATTACGTTATGAATAAACCTGCTTCTTTATGCTGGTGGGTATTCAGCAAACGTATTAAGGCCATCACCACTACAGGACCATTCAGCGCGTGAATCCCAGAAAATTCGCGCTTCTGGTTTAATAGAAATTTCATTATCCAGAGAACCAGCAGGAATAATAATCATACCGATCTCCGGCACATTGCGAGGCATGGCACTGCCACATTCTGAACAGAAATGGGTATAAAAACGTTCAGCTTCAGGGACTTTATATCTTTTAAGAAGTGCTTCTCCTGCAAGCCACTTGAAGTTTTCTTCCTTAACCATGATATTGCTGGCATGACCCGTGCCTGATGCTTTACGACAACGCTGGCAATGGCAGTGATAAAAACGTTTGGGTTCACCTAGCAGTTCATACTTAACTGAACCACATAAACAACTGCCTCTAAATGTCATTTTATTCATCTCGAACTCCTAGTATATCTATTCAGACACTTTGTACATTATATACAACTCATTGCTAGATACTTATGCTTGCGATCCATTTTTTAAATCATCTACTATACTAAATATATCGTTCAATAAGGAAACAGTGAGGAACAACATGGCAGGCAAGAAAAAATCGACCGCTAAAAAGAAAACTGCGAGCAAGAAACGTAGTACAACCAAGCGAACTGCTGCTGCCCATAAAGCTGCAGCAACTCGAAAGCGTAAAGCTTTGGGCAACAAGTTAAAAGAAGACCTGATGGCAACCAAAGCCGCATTAAGAACCGCACGGATTGCTGCCGGGAAAGAACTCAAATTAGCTAAAGAGGCGGCTAAAGCTGAAATTGAGGTATTGAAAGACCAACTTAAAGCTGCACAAAAACGTGAACAGGCACTACTCAAACTTACTGAGCAAAAAACCAGGGAGATGATAAAAGCAGGAGCTGCCTGGGAACGTAAACAAATGGCCAAGATACGTGCCATCAAAGCCAAACGTAGCAGTAAGTCATAATCAAATTATTAATCACAAATATAAGCCCGCTATATGCGGGCTTTTTTATATCCCAATACACTTATAATTTAGTCCCTTACATAAACTTTGATGTAATAACTTGCGTAAAGGATTCCTTATTCGATTTTTAAACAACCTGTAAGTACAGCTCGGTCATACTTGATCCACATCATTGTATAAACTCAATCATTTATATGAAACTTTAACTCTGGAGAGACTTGCTATAAGGAGAAACACCATGAATAAAATAATTGCTTTTGTATCTGCATCATTGATGACTATATTTATTTTAACGGGCATAACTGTCGCAGCAGAAACCTTGAATAAAGAACAAGTTGAAAAACTTTTAAATGGGAACACGGCTGAAGGTGTCAACACAAAGTGGGATAAAAAGATGATCTGGTACTTTCAGGAAGGCGGTACATTGCGCAAACAAAAGCCAAACGGGAAAAGGGGTAAGGCTGAGTGGAGTATCGATAAGAAAGGTGAGCTCTGCTATCAAGATAAACATATGAATGAATCAATATGTGAGCCCGTCATTCTGCGTGATGATGGTAAGTATGATGCCAATGCGGGTAAATGGCGATTTGATAAAATCCTGCCTGGCAACGCCCATAATCTATAGTTGGATAAATTTCAGCTAATAAGCCGGTGACATCATTTTCAAATCAATTGTCACCGGCTTTTACTAGTTTATTAACTAGCGAAATTCATATTCAACAACAAATTTAAACGTTCCATCCGGTGCTGCATCACTTGCACCAAATAAATAACCAACTTCATACACCCACTTGCTGTGGGTTCTGCTGCTAAAAACACCACCAAGTACTGGCCCGATACAATGGTCCTGTTGAAAGGTCTAGCCAATATTCGCCCTGTCTCACATCGCTATTTAAGGTGGTATGACCTCTTAACTCCACTTCAAATTCACCTTGTTCAACATAACCAATCAGAATATGGAGGAGAAACTTGTGATCTTGATTGTGACCTCAATGGAGGCTCTATCGCAGAGACTCACATCGAAAAGCTGAGGATCAGCGCAACAACACCTAAATGAATAATCTATTTCATCATTTTTGACATCATTTTGTAAACGATCTAACGACAATCGCCAGTAAGACTTGGCAATCGCTGATAAAGCAATGCACATCAATACAAAACCAATCATTTTTATTTAGATTACTGCTAAGTCGGTTGTCTGATTATATTTGTGTATATAAATTCAGGAACATAACTCTTATTCTTAGTAGATATATTTTGAATATCTAATATTGCTGTAAGAAATGAATCATCGTTTAAGCCATTGTATTTAATTATATTTAAATGACGCAGATAATTATTCCGGATATGTATATTCCCTAATGGAATATGCCATGACGAGCTTTCACTTTATATCTACACTTGTTTAAGTGAGAATACCTCCCACAGTGTGTATCACGCTGAACTTCTTGATTATTCATTGATTGATCTTTCCTAGAGGCCAACATGCTTGAGATTTTTGCCCAGCAGTGCAATCTGCTTTTGACGCGCATCTTGCCATTTTTGCGGTGGGGACACCTGGTTAACCGCGAAAACCTGCGCGCTGACTTCATGGCCGGCTTAACAGGCGCCGTTATTGTATTACCCCAGGGTGTTGCCTTTGCCATGATTGCCGGTTTACCGCCAGTCTATGGTCTTTATTCTGCAATAGTCCCGGCAATTGTGGCGGCCCTGTTTGGTTCTTCACGCCATCTGATCTCTGGGCCGACGACTGCCATTTCGATCGTAGTGTTTGCCACGGTAAGCAAATTTGCCACACCGGGAACACCTGAATACATCGAGATGGCTCTCACACTGACTTTCCTGGCCGGTGTATATCAGCTAGCACTTGGATTAGGACGAATGGGTGCCCTGGTCAATTTCGTTTCACATTCGGTCGTGGTGGGCTTCACTGCTGGTGCCGCACTACTGATTGCTACCAGTCAGTTAAAACATTTCTTTGGTGTGAGTGTTCCTGCAGGTGAGAGTTTTTTACATACCTGGATAGATTTATTTGAGCAAATAGAAGACATTAACATTTATGCGACCACGATCTCTCTAACCAGCCTGGCGATTGGTCTCATTTTTATGATTTATAAGCCTCGTTGGCCTGGCTTATTAATTGCGATGATTATTGGCAGTATTATGGCTCTAGTCATCGGGGCGGAACCTCACCACATCAAATTAGTAGGCAAAATCGAAAGAAGCTTGCCTCCTTTGTCATTACCTGATTTCTCGCTGAGTTCTCTTAAGAATCTTGGCTCCGGTGCACTTGCCGTCGCAATGCTAGGTCTAGTTGAAGCGGTCTCAATAGCACGTTCAGTTGCGCTGAAATCCGGTCAACATATCGATGGTAACCAGGAGTTTATTGGTCAGGGACTTGCCAACGTTACCGGTAGTTTCTTTTCCAGTTATGCTTCGTCAGGCTCATTTACTCGCAGTGGTATTAACTATACTGCTGGAGCACGTACGCCGATGGCCGCTATCATCGCCGCTATAACACTTACTGCTATTATTTTATTGATTGCACCTCTAGCAGCCTACCTGCCGATTCCGGCCATGGCAGGTATTTTGTTGATCGTTGCATGGCGACTCATTGATTTTAACCATATTCACAATATCATCCAGGTAAGTCGCTCTGAAACGCTGGTGCTTGCCGCTACTTTCTTTGCCACCTTGTTTGTGGAACTGGAATTTGCAATCTATGTCGGTGTTATGCTGTCCTTGATAATGTACCTGATGCGCACTGCGAGACCACGAATAACCAGCATGGTTCCAGATCTTGAATCGGGGACACGCAAAATGATTCCCTCTTCGCCATCATCTGAGTGTCCACAACTAAAAGTTATTCAGGTAGATGGCTCTTTATTCTTCGGTGCGATTGATCATGTACAACGCACTTTACGAAATTATACTGAACAAAACCCTGAACAGAAACATATTCTATTGGTCGGTAGTGGTATTAACTTTATTGATATTGCTGGCGCCGAAATGATTTTGCAGGAATCTGAGAAACGCAAAAAACAGGATGGGGGGTTTTATGTTGTAAAGATCAAGGAAGAGGTTTGTAATATTCTTAAACGTGGTGATTACCTGAAACGTTTTGGTGCAGAAAATGTATTTGTGTCAAAAACAGATGCAATTGGTGCAATTTTCGAAGAACTCGATCATGACCGTTGTGCACGGTGTGATCGTCGCATATTTCAAGAATGCCAACAGATACCCGCAATGAGTGATTAATTCTCTGTAATTTTTTATCCTAACCGTAGATTGTTATTTTACAGCGCGGCCATGATGATCAATACTATTTATTATGTATGAACAGGTCTCCCACTCGCTGCTGAATGACATCCTGATTAAGCTCAATCCGGAGATCAAACAGCATCAGATTCGGCATTTTTACACCCGCCTGGGAGCCAACTTCTATGCTATCTACTCACTGTTTCACTACTTATATGGTAGTCGTGAAGATTTTGACGATCAGGCTCTCAAACTTGTTGAAACATTGGCTCGCCAGTACATTGCCCGTGATGACGTTCTTAAGCAGAAAGACCTGGAACGTGAAAAGAACCACAACTGGTTTTTAAGTCAGGAATGGGTTGGCATGGCGCTTTATACCGACGGGTTCGCTGGTAATTTGCAGGGCCTGCAGTCCAGGCTGCATTATTTTCAGGAACTCGGCGTCAATATGATTCACATCATGCCAATCCTGCAATGCCCTGAAGGTAAGAGTGATGGTGGTTATGCCGTTAGCGATTTCCGCAAGGTTGATAAGCGTATTGGAACGAACGAAGATTTGCAGTCGCTGGTCGCCGATCTGCAAAAACGTGACATCCTGCTGACGCTTGATGTTGTTCTCAACCATACCTCCAATGAGCATGAATGGGCAAAGAAAGCCCGCCAGGGCGACCAACACTACCAGGACTATTACTACACTTTCCCTAATCGAGAAATCCCGGACATGTTTGAAGCCAACATGCCGGAAATTTTTCCGGAGACCTCACCTGGTAATTTTACCTGGGATGAGAACATGCAACGCTGGGTGATGACCGTCTTTAACGACTTCCAGTGGGATCTTAATTACAGTAATCCATCCTTATTTATCGAAATGCTCGATATTATTTTATTCTGGGCTAACCAGGGCGCTGACATAATACGACTTGATGCGGTTGCGTTCCTCTGGAAAAAAATTGGCAGCACCTGCCAAAACGAGCGTGAAGCACATTTAATCTTGCAGTTACTAAAAGACTGCTGTCAGGTAACTGCACCAGGTATGCTATTCATCGCGGAGGCCATTGTTGCGCCCAGCGAGATCACTAAGTACTTCGGCGAAGATGCCATCAATGCCAAAGAGTGTGAAATTGCCTATAACGCTACCTTCATGGCGTTATTATGGGATGCTGTCGCCACTAAAAATTCAAGACTATTAAACCAGGGACTAAAAAGTATTCCAGACAAACTGGATCGAGCTACCTGGTTAAATTACCTACGTTGCCATGATGATATCGGTCTGGGCATGGATGATGCGGACATTCTTGCGGTTGGTTATGAACCCATAGGCCATCGGAAATTTCTCATCGATTATTACACAGGTAATTTTTCTGATTCTGATGCCAAGGGTTTAATATTCGGGCACAACGAAAAAACTGGTGACGCCCGCATTTCAGGTACTCTCGCATCACTCGCAGGACTTGAAACCGCACTAAATTCAGGCGAGGAAGCGCGCATTGAAAATGCAGTCAAACATATCTTGCTACTGCATAGCATGATCATGTCATTTGGTGGTATACCATTGCTTTATTATGGTGACGAGATCGGCACACTTAATGATATGTCTTTTCTTAAAGATGAACACAAATCTGGTGACACCCGCTGGGCTCATCGCTCTAATATTGACTGGGACAAAGCTGAGCGTCGCCATAATCCAGGCAGAATTGAGCATCGTATATTTAATGCCCTTAAGAAAATGATATCCGTGCGTAAGGAGATCTCAGCCTTCGCTGACTTTAACAACCGTGAATTAATTAATATTGATAATCCGCACCTATTTGTTTTCTCGCGCTATGACTTAACCCATGCTACAACTGGCGTGTTGGTTGTAGGCAACTTTGATTCCAAACCGCAATTCCTGGATATGGAACCATTAGCAAAAGTGTTCAGGCTCGATTACACCCGCGCTAAAGATTTGTATTCAGGTGAAACCCCGGCAATTTTTAAAGACCAGCTAGTCATCCCACCATTTCATTTTTACTGGCTCAGCGAGTAAATATTCAATACTTTAAGCAGCGCTAAATTAATATATTTATGATTTAGTTTCGTAATCTTTCATACTTTGAAGCTTAATTTTCTCAATAAGCTTCTGCATACGTATGTAATGACTACCTTCCCAATATACCTTTTTGCAGTCTGGACACTGCCAGAATACATCGTAATAACGACGAGTACGCGGTTGCAGATGTGTCTGTACCAGAGCCTTATCTACCCGATGAATAACACCATTACAACGCATACAACGCGTAAAAGGATGCAAAGATCTGGATAAATTAAAGTGTTTTACTACTTCAATTAATTGCTTTCTTGGCTTTCTAGAACGGACGTAGTATCCGTACTGAATTGCTTTTCGCATAAGTAGCTGTCTGTCGCATGTCAGCAGGATACGAGACTCAGTGACAGAAACATTGCTCAATGTACTATCATGATAATCGTTTCGATATAATGTATCGAAACCAAGCATACGTAAGTAGGCCGCAAGCCGACCCAGATGGGTATCAAGTATAAAGCGAGTGTGCTTAAGGGGGGCTGGTTGCAGACGAATTACAGGTTCTATATCCAATATTGCATTGGCAGGATAGATAAGAACCTGATCTCCAGCCTGTAACTTATAACTGAAATCAACTGATTGATGATTGACAAGAATCACATCGACCTCGGTGTGAGGAATACCCAGCGCCTCAATTGTATCTTTAACAGAGCCACTTTCACTTATCTTATAATCAAAATTTATATTCCGCCGTTCAAATGGAAGGAGATCATTCAGCTCCCCGTAAAACTGCATCGTGATTAAATTCTTCATGATATCAAGAGTATGTGTAGCCTGGGATTAAAACACAATCATAGTGCCTTTGATGCTAATTTCTCTTTACATAAAAATAACCTTCAAAGCTATTCCCTAATAAATGAGCCCATACAAGTCGCTGAGGTTCACGGCGGATAAGCACCATTGTTGTTTTTGAAAGGTTATCTAGATATATCACGTTGTTTTTTAGTTTATATGATGCACTGCTTCGTGTGCGACCCAGCGACATTTCGACTGTTGTAGCTGTCTTAAACTCCCAGTTGTATTTAAATGCATTAGAGGGCTGAATCTTTTCATCAAGGCATTTTGACTGCGCGTAAAACTGCCATTTACCAAGAATATCATGTGTCTGTAGCACTTTGGGAGACTGCTGCTCTACTATAAACTTGTTACATGAATCTTTAACATTCATCAGGTTTTCATCTTTATGTAGAGGTGTATTTTCTCCTGACGTGCTGGATTTTTTCCTTATCTTGACTGACTCCGCTGAGGTGACATCAGGTGGTTTATCTCCAAAGTGGATGTTTCCATTTTCATCAACCCATTTATAGGCCTCTGCATTAGATATCGAGACAGTTAATAACAAGACAATAAATAAAATTAGTTTACTGAAGTAAAATAATTTATTGCAATAAAATAGCTCCCACCAGTCCAGTCTTTCTATTGGTGTTGTCTCTACCCATTTCATCTATGATTACTTAACTGCTTTGATAAGATTTAATTCGCATGGATAAGGAAATGTTGCAGATGGTCTCGCTAGGTGGAAGCCTTGCCCTAAATCAACGCCTAGCTCAAGTAGAATACCAATAACATCCTCAGACTCGATGAATTCAGCCGTGGAAGTAATACCCAAACCATGAGCCATCTCACTCATCGCCTTGATAAACACACGATCAAATTTGTCACGCGCCAACTGACGCACAAAGCTACCATCCAGTTTGATCATATCTACAGGCAAATGCTTCAGATAATGGAATGAAGAAAAACCAACACCGAAATCATCTAATGCCACACTGCAACCCAGGACATGCAGGTCATCTGTAAAGCGCCTAGCATTAGACACGTTTTCAAGGGCAGCTGTTTCAGTAATCTCAAAGATAAGCATTTTTGGATCAGCATTATTTTTCCTGATCTCAGATTTAATCCACTCGAGGATAAGTGGATTCCCAAAATGTCGCCCCGACAAATTAACAGCCAGCCTTACGGGTTCATTGGTCTTGTTGCTTTCACCCTGGACCTGAATAGCTTTACTGAGTACCCAACGATCAACGTCGCGTATCATTCCAAATCGTTCAGCAATCTCAAGGAAGGCACTTGGCGGAATTAAACCTCCATCTGAATCAAGCATTCGCAACAGCACTTCGTAATGCGATACCTTTGCAGTATCAAGCTTGAATATAGGTTGGTAGTGTAAAACAAACAGATCTTCTTCTAATGCCTTGCGTATCCGATGCTCCCATTCAAGCTTGGCATGCATAGCACTAATTTGCTGGTCAGCTTCCTGGTATACATGATAAGTATTTCT
>Ga0209536_100013044_pt1 | contig 12017 bp, 11 predicted proteins | sample DeeMarSeWOR28_12_FD_187461 | JGI IMG/M metagenome (GOLD analysis project Ga0209536, IMG submission 187461) | Marine sediment microbial communities from White Oak River estuary, North Carolina - WOR-2-8_12 (SPAdes) (version 2) | ecosystem: Environmental > Aquatic > Marine > Intertidal zone >...
ATGGAAAAAATTGCCGTTGGCCCGACCGCCAGGGGGGCTATCGATATACACGCATCACCGACGACCAACCTGCAGCGGGTTGCAGACGCGAAGAAGTGTTACATCGAAGACCTCACCGTGGTCATTCTCGATCGCCCCAGACACGACAAGATTGTTGCCGAAATCCGCAAGGCCGGCGCACGCATCCACTTGATCACCGACGGCGATGTCGCACCGGCCATCGCTGCGCCATCGTAAGGTTCCGTTCTTCGCCGCTCGGTCGAACCAGGCGCGCGACCGGATCGTTGATCGTGAGGTTACCCCGGTTGATCCAGCCTACCTTCACTGCGGCCGGTTCGTCGAAGGGCACCATGATCCTGTGTTCGAAAATCCCCTCTGGAACCGTCCCCAAGACCTGTCCCGCCACCAGGGTCTGACCCTTGGAAACCGTCGGCGTGAAGTCCCAGCGTTTCTCGCTGTCCACGGGGTCGACATCGGCGCCACGGGGCAGCAGGAAACCATGCCTTTCCGCCAACAAGGCCAAGGGGTTCTGAAGCCCATCATACACCTTCCCGAGAATGCCGGGAGCGAGCGTCACCGACAGCATCTCGCCGGTCAACTCGACCTCGTCCCCGACCTTGACCCCGGAGGTGTCTTCGAAGACCTGCAAGTCCGCCACTTGATTCTGGATGCGAAGCACCTCGGACTTGAGACGCTGCTCCCCGAGAAGCACATAGCCGACCTCGTTCTTCATGACTCTCGTCTCGAGGACACTGATGCTGACCAGACTCTCTTGGACGGCCACGATGGGGGCGCGTCGGGATTGGTCGCCGCTCGAGTTGCCTGGATCAGGAGAAGAGGTTTTGGTGGTCACTCGTCACCTCCGATATCAGTTCCTCGAAACGGTCACGCGCCTTCTCCGAGTCGTAGGACAGCCACCGGTGGAGAATGTCCCACTTGTAAGCGAAGGCGAAGACCTGCTCGAACCCAAACGGGTATGCGTCGGAGATCTGGCTCAGCTTCTTCCAGGACTGACCCATCAAGAGCTTCTCGAGCTCCATCGCATTGCCCTGGTCCAGGAACGCCTGCGCCTCGGGAATCCATGGAAAGACAGCGCCCAGCCCGAACTCCGGCTCCGTCCAACGGGACTCGATGATCCGAGCATACATACCGATGCCCCATTTCCCGGATGGGGCGGCTTTTCCCTGGCGTCTCTGACGAAGGGCCACCACGATCGTCCGTGCGTTCATCCGGAAATTTACCGCGTTCAAGAGCTCTTGATTGCGGTTGTTGGCCCTGACGTCTTCATACATGGCATGGATCTGCGCCGTCGTCCGACTGACCGGATGGCGATGCCAGCTGAGCAGACGCTGGGCCCTGTTCAGGTCCTTCAAGTCATCTGGATGCAGGAGCGATAGTCGTTCCTCGAGGCGCAGACGGCTCAAAGGCAGTAGCCTTGCCCCGCGGAAGTCGGGCAGCGCTGGAAGACTGGCCACGAGCTGATAGTAGCGTCGTCTCACTGCCCTGCCTCGACGAGGATCTTCCGGTAGCGGGGCAGAAGCAAACTCAGCATCATCTCAGATAGCGCTTCGTCGCTCAGGTCGATCTCGAGGTCCTCGCCGACCAATCGGACGCGCGCCCCGCCTTGGAACTCACTCGAGGGAATCAGCTCGATGCCCTTTCGCAACACGTCTGCAGAGAAAGCCACGGCCGATTTCCGGAGAAACTCATCGAGCTCCGACGAGACTTCATCCCCCAGCCGATCGGGAACGAGGATGACGGCATCTTTGTCTTTGATCAGATCTTCCGCCGCCCTCCCGGCCAGGACCAAGATCATGTCGCGGAGCACGGAGCCATCCGTGGTCACGTCGGTCACGAGTCGACGCACGTGCTCTTCAAAAGCGGACATGATCGCCGAGCGGAGCTCCAGGCTGGTGTCCCGTGCCGCGATTCGCAAGGCCTCGATGGTCGCAGTCTGCTCCCGTTCCATCGCGGTTCGCGCTTCAGTCTTGATCGCCGTAGCTTCCGCTTTGGCGTCCGTGACGATGCGGGCAGCTTGTGCTTTGGCTTCCGTCAGAATTCGATCGGCTTCCTCCCGCGCTGAGTGGACTCCTTCGTCACGAATTCGGTCGATGAGCTTCTTGACGCCCGAAGATTTCACATCTGGCTCGCTCATGCGTCACCTCATTTCGGAATGGCGCCAGCAAGCACCAGCGCGAACACGAAAACGAAGACGGCGAAGCCCTCGATCACAGCCGCGGGAGCGACGGAGATCCCGAACACTTCGGGCTTCGACTTCGAGGTGTTGATGGAGGCCGCACAGGCGCTTCCCTGCGCCATTGCGCTGACGAGAAGGGCCACGCCAGTGAGCGCTCCTAAGACGAAAAGGCCGGGCGAGTTTTGCAGGGTAACGGTGCGGTTGAGCGTTAACATCACAACGATGCCGTAGATGGTCTGGGACGATGGCATCGCCGCCACCCCGACGAAGCGGCCGTAGCCGCTCTCCACTTCGAGCATTGCGCCGGCCGCGGCCATCCCGCCCCTGCCGACCCCGAGCATGCTGCCGATGGCACCCAAGGCCAGGGGGGAGAAGATGCCCAGCCATCCCATGATCAAGACGAGGGGTTCCAAGGATCACACACCTTTCTTCTTGAATGGCCGGAAGAGAGGACCCTCCTCCGGAAGTCCCCAGTTGAGGAATTCGATGACGTTCAATCGTAGTCCGTGAATGAAACCGCTGGCAACGGCCAACAGGAGGTTCAAGCTGTGCCCGATGACGAGAATGATCAGAGCCGCAAGGAGACCCACGCCGGGAATGCCTTCCCGGGCGTCGGCGGCCATTCCGTTGAACGCGATTGCAAGCGACGCGGAGGCAAGGCCCAAGGCGAAGAGCCTCAGGTAGCTCAGAACATCTCCAAACGCCCCGGTGATCCGCGTCAGTCCCACGAGCCCCTTCCCCAGACGAGCCAAAGGACGAGCTCCGTACCCCGAGAACGCGAAGACCAGAACCAGGCCGGCGATGGCCATAGTGACGGCCGGCCGACGCAGCCAGTCCGCTCCGACCTGAGAAGCCACCAATAGCGAGTACCCCGCGAGCACGAACATCGCCCATCCGAGCGAGGGCAAGGCACGAGGACTCCAGCCGTAGCGCCTTGCGTTCATGAGATTGCCTACCATCACGTGAATCGTTCCGATCGTGATCGACAATGCCATCATGGCCTTGGCATCCGTGACATCCAAGACGGCCAGCCTCGAGAGGAACGTGTCTGGAGCCGGCGTGACCCCGAAAAACGAGCCTACTAGAGCGCCGTAGACGACCGTGGTCACTGCGAGGATCGACAGGACCCAACGCCAGCGGCGTCCTGTGGCGGAGCTCGACAGCCTGCTCCAGAAGTACGCCAGCAGGAACGCCAAGATCATCCCGTAGCCAGCGTCCGAGATGATCATCGCGAAAAAGACCGCGAACGAGAACAGGACAACCGAGGAGGGGTCCCAGCTGCCGTAGCCGGGGGTCTTGTAGAAGTTGACCAGGTCCTCGCCGCCTTGCATGCGCTCCGAGTTGCGAAGAAGGGTTGGCGCTTGATCGTCTGGACCGGGATCGGCGGCCTCCATGGCGATGCCGTGCCTCGCGGCGTAGGCTCCGAGCGCTTCCAAGGCCTCGGTCGGCGCCCATGCCCGGAGCGCGAAAACTGGACCGGAATCGTAACACTGGTCGGCTGCGAGCTTGCGAGCCGCTCGGTCCTCGAGGGCAGCCAGGCTGCGGGATAGCAGGCTGCTCCAGCGGGTGAGGCGAATCCTTTCGAGCGATGCATCCTCGAGCTCGAGCTCCACCTCCTCTAGCCTACGCTCGAGCGCGTTGCGCGAAACAGCGCCGGTCCGCACTCGCGGGACTGGTACGTCCTCGGGCTCCAGCTCTGCGAGCACGACCACATAGGCGTTTCGCCCGACGCGCTTGATCTCCTCCCAGGTCAGGTTCGATGCGTCCAGGTCACGCAAGCGGTTCTGTGGCACGACATAGAACCACAAGCGCTGTGCCCCCAAGTCTCCTTCGGGCGGGAATTCGAAGTCGCCCCAGGGTGCAAGCGCCTCGATGCGGTGCACGAGCGCGTCCCGCTCGAGCTCCAGCTCGTGCGTTCGCTCTCGGAGCTCCAAAATCTCCTCCTCGACCTCCACGGCATTGAACTGGGCGAGATTGGTTACCGGTCGCTGCTTCTGGCGGCACTGCTCGAGATAGTTCAGCGCGTCGCGACTTCGTTTCGACGGGTCTGCGAGAGGCGCCACGTCCTGCGCAAGAGAGACGATCTCGAGGCAGCCGAGCTCCTGCAGGTCCTCGAGGACTCGTTCCTTTTCACCCTGGTGCCCCACCAGGGTGACCTTGCTCAAAGGGACGATCGCCACGCTGCCTCCTCGTCCTCCGCAGGAGCCGCATCATGCAGCTGCCGGGCCTTCGCCAGTTTCCCCTGCACCACCGCGGCTCTTCCTATGTCACCCAGCCAGATCTGGATGCGTTCAATGTTTTTCCGGGTCCTCGGAATCAGTATCTTCTCGAAGAGGTTCACGCGCTGCGTAACGCGTCTCTCTGCGCGCGACAGGATGCGAACCCTCTCCGCCGCTACCTGGATGCGAGTTCGGGCCTCAGCCGCATCGCCAAGGCGTTCGACCAGCGCGTCGACCCAAGGAGGTTTGGCAAGTGGTGAGTATTCCTCCACCTGGCACTCAACCTCCTTTAGAATCGGGAGCCGCACCCCGACCACGTTCTCTTGACCCAGGTCGAAAGCCGTCATCTTCACCAGACCCCTGAGCTCGATCTCCGTGTTGGCCAGCATGGGCAGCTCCGCCCCCACCCGCGTCTCCAAGAGCTCAACCTCGGCCCGCGTCGCTGCGTACTCCTTGCGGGCCTTGTCCAGCTCGATGGTAAGCTGCCTGCGCTTGAGCTCTAGAGAAGGAAGGAGCTTCTCGTAGAGCTTGAGCTTGACCAGCTCCTGCTGTAGCGACGCCTTGCTCAGTTTCAATCGAGCCATGCTTCAGCTGACCTTTTCCGTGTCTTCGTTTCCCAAGTCCGGGAAGTAGCGATCAACGAGGTCCTGCTTCATGAGAAGCTCGTGCGACGCGAAGCATTCGGCGAGGGTGCGCCAACTCAAGTCGAGCGCCTTCAACAGAGGCAAAGAGACGTCCACGTCCATGAACCGGCGGCGAAACAGGTCTCCGAACTTCAGAAGCTTCATATCGAAGTCCGATAGCTCGAAGGCCATGGCCTGTTTTTGCTCGGCTTCCCGTGCGGCGGCGTAGAAGCGCACCATGGTGTTCATGATCTGGCCATGATCCTCCCGCGTGACTTTCCCAACGACGTGCTGCTTTAGGCGCGACAGCGAGCCGAATGGATCGATGACCCCATCGTGCAAGTAGAACTGCCCCTCGGTGATGTAACCGGTGTTGTCGGGCACGGGGTGGGTCACGTCGTTGCCCGGCATGGTGGTGACCGTGAGGATCGTGACCGAGCCGGCTCCTTTGAAGTCGCACGCTTTCTCGTACCGACGAGCGAGCTGTGTGTACAGGTCGCCCAAATAGCCCCGCGTGGCCGGGATCCGGGACTGCGACACGCCGATCTCCTTCATGGCGTCGGCATAGGCCGTCATGTCGGTCATCAGCACGAGGACCCGCTTGGAGTGCTCCATGGCGAACCGCTCGGCGACCGCCACCGCCATGTCCGGTACGAGCAAGCGTTCGATGATCGGATCCGAGGCCAGGTTCACATACATGACAGTGCGATGAGAGACCCCGTTGTCCTCGAAGGCAGTCTTGAAGAAGTGGAAATCATCGAAGATCAGTCCCAGTCCTGCAAAGACGACGATGTCAGCGTCTGCTTGGAAGCCGATGCGTGCCAGGAGGGCATTGTACGGCTCGCCCGCCACCGAGAAGATCGGAATCTTCTGGCTCTCCACCAGACTGTTGAAGAGATCGATCATGGGAACTTCCGTTTCGATCATCTTCGATGGCACCACCCGCATCATCGGGTTCACCGTGGGGCCCGCCACCGGGATCTTCTCCTCTGCGTCCAGCGGCGGCTTACCATCGATGACCTCGCCCGAGCCCCGGAAGATCCGGCCCAGAATGTGGTTGGAAAAGGTCACCTGCTGGGGATGTCCAAGGAACCGAACCCGGGCATCGGTAGAGATGCCCTTGCCGCCGGAGAACACTTGAAGGCTCACGATGTCCCGGTTCAACTCGACGACGCTGGCGCTGGACACCTCACCGCCCCTGTTCTCAACCAGCGCAAGATCCCCGAGAGCCACGCCTCTGGCCCGGACCCGGATTACATCACCGATGATCTCCAGAACACTGGTGTGTCGGACGAGGGTGTCGAGCATGGGTGACCTCGGCAGGTATGAACGCGTAGGGTGCGTTTGCCCCATCTAAGCAGATGGGCACCGCGGGGCAAGACGCGTTCGAAAGGCTTGGCTTCCTCAGCTGTCGGAGGGCTCAACCCCGCTGAGACTGACAACCAGCTTGCGAACCGCTGAAACGACAGCAGCCCGCTCGCGGCGTGCAGCGTCCTTCTCCAGCTCTAGCTGCTGGCTCTTGAGCTGCGCTTCTTGTTCAGCGGCAAATTCACTTCGCAGGGTGGTGCGGGTGGCGTTCACATGCGGATTGTCGATGCCGGAGATTTCCTGAAGGGTGCGCCAGAGGTGAAGGCGATCTGAGCACTGTAGGGCCATCATCGGCGAAGCGACTTTGCGAACGATGCTGCCGTCTTTCGCGAGGAGCGAGATGAAGGGAAGCTTGCCGAGCCGCTGCCGTCGCGAGAACTCCAGATAGTCCGTCATGGGGACTAGGCGATCGGCAACCGCCGGCGGGGCGGTCAGCTCCGCAGCGAACTCCGGCTCCGAGGCGGCGAAGTGGGCAAAGGTGAAGGGCTCGTCGATTTCGACGGCGCTCCCTTGCGCGTCACGGCCAGAGAGCGTTTCGTTGATCCAAACCTTGTCTGGTGACGGATTCGCAGACAAGTCAATGCACGTCACGAAACCGCTGGCGTGGTCCGGATCGTAAAGGCAGATCGGAAAGGCCCTGGAGCGCACGGCGCGTTCGGCGCGACCCTGGAAAGCAGCCTGCTCCTCGTCGTCCCTTGGGCAGAGGACCGAAATGACGCCGGGCCGCGGGGCGCTCAAACCCTCGGATAGCCGCGTCTGAAAATCAGGGTCGGCCACACAGCTCTGCAGCAAGTAGACGCCACGCATCGCCAGTGGCAGTGTTTCGATGGTCATCATGGGCGGTACGCTGATGTCTAGGCCCGAGGCATAGACCTGGCGCAAACTCGAGCGGAGGGCCGCGATCTTGATTGGCATGCCGCTCTCGAGCAGCGACATCATCTTGAGCAGTTGCGCGCTGCTGTCCTCCTTGAGACGAGCGATGAGCACAAAGGGAGGACAGAGGCGGAGCTCCTCGGGTCCGAGCTGGCGCCAGCTGAACTCGGCGAAGACGGCGTCATGGGTTTCCGATACGTACTTGGAACGGATCTCCAATTGTGCGATGCGCAAGGCCCGAAGAACTCCCGCGACCCGATTGAGGTGTTCCTCCGCAAGCTCCCGGATTTCGTTTTCCTCTTTGTCGATGTCGACGGAGGCGCAGCTGCGCAGACTCGTCGCACAGGCCTCCTTCATTTCGCCGAGCGTCGGGAGCAGCTCCTGCACGCGTTTGAGCCGAGCGGGCGCCATTGCCCGTGAGCGTGTGCCGGCGCCGAGGACCCGGGATAAGGAACCGACGTTGAGATTGGTCGCGGCAAAGGGCCCGAGCGCGCGCTCGAGCTGGTCGGGATCGTGCCCATGACGATGGTGCTCGTCGAGACGAAGGACGTCTTGCAGCTCGGAGATGGTCTCGGCAAGAGCAACTTCGAGGGCGGCGCACTGATCGCGACAGACATCGTCGACGGCTTGGAGGATCTGCTCTTGCATGACCGACACGGAGATCAGCTAACGGTATAACGGTCCATCAGGGCATCCAACCGCTCGACGAAGGTCCGATGATCTGGCCGTTCCTGGCGGTTCCATCGAATCTCCTCGTAGGTTGGAACATCGGGATTGCGGTACAGCAGGCCCATGGGAGCGGGGTCGACAGACACCGCAACGCGCTGAGCTTCGTTGATGTCGCGATGATTGTGCGCTCGAGTGGCGCCGCGCTTGAGTAGCAAGGGGTGGACGGGGATGCCGTCTTCGTGCTCGAGAAACACGACCGGGAAGTTCAACCCTCCATCGCCGAAGGCTTTGGGCATGAACACCGGGCAACGCTGCAGGATCCGGACGAACGAAAGGCCATGATGCTCCCAGGCCTTTTCGATCGTCTCGTCGAGGTGCGCGGGCAGCCAGGTCGCGGTCTGGGCGAGGAATGAGACATTGGTCATCCCCATCACCACACTGAGAGGGTTCATGGGCTGAAGGTAGGTGCCATGCGGGGTGGTGTTGGTTTTCCACCCGTCCGGCGTGGTGGGCGATACCTGCATCTTGGTGAGCGCGTAAACCTCGTTGTCGAGCACCAGCACGACTGCGTCGATGTTGTAGCGGATCGCGTGCAGCCAATGGTTGCCGCCGATGCTGAAGCAGTCCCCATCGCCCATGATCACGACGACCGGCAGCTCGGGACGGGCGAGGCGCACGCCTGTGGAGATCGGGAGAGCACGGCCGTGGATGCCGTGAAAGCCGTAGGTGTTGAGGTAGTGGGGCAGGCGGCTCGAACATCCGATGCCGGAAACGGAGACCACGTCCTCTGGATCGAGGTTGTTCTTGCGGAGCACGCGCTGAAGCGCCGCGAGCACTCCATGATCTCCGCATCCCTTGCACCAGCGCGGCGTCTCTGATTCGTACTCGTCGAGGGTGTGCGGATCGGCGGCTCCGCTCTCGATGACGCATAGTTCAGCGAGCATAGACATCGTTAATTGGCTCCCGCAATGGCTGGGAAGGTCTCAGCCGGGCTTTCGATTCCCGATTGATTGCCCAGGATACGTTTGATTTCGTCCATGATTTCCACCGGCATGTAGGGCCGACCGGGGACCTTGGCGTAGCAGTCGATGTCGAGCAGGGTGGCGGCGCGGAGGATCCATGCCAACTGGCCGTATCGACGGTTTTCCTTTGTAATCAAAGGGTCCTCCCAATCGTCGCTGTAGTTCAGCTCGACGGTGATGATCTGGCGAAAACCTGCGAAGATCTCGCGGAGCCCGGGGGGCAGGGGACTCAGAAACTGAAGGTGGACGGAGGAAACCGCGAGGCCTTCGCCGCGCGCTATGTCGACGGCTTCCTCGATCGCTCCCCGCGTGCTGCCCCAACCCACGAGGAGGAGGTCGCCTTCGGGCGGCCCATGCACGCTCGGCGCGTTGAGGCTTTGTTGTAGTGCCGCTAGCTTTCGGCTCCGCATGCTGTGACCGCGTTGGTTGCGCTCGGCGTCATAGCAGGCCTTTCCGTTCCGGTCGTGGTTGAGCGAGGTCGTCACGCCCATTCCCCCTGGTTGCCCAGGGATCAGGCGCTGCGAAAGGCCGGTCGTGGGATCCCAATCGTACGGAAGGGTTCCGAGCGGCACCGGGCTCAGGTCGAGCGGGGGCCGTCGCGGTGTTTGGGAGACATCGGGACGATCGAAAAGCTGCTGACCGGTCGCGAGATTCGCATCTGAAAGGACGATGACGAGCATGCGGAATTCCTCGGCGATCTTCCGGGCGAGCGAAAGAATGTAATAACACTCTTCGATCGTGCTCGGCGCGATCACCACTTTGGGTGCGTCCCCTGGCGCGCCGTAGAGCGCATGAAGCAGATCCGACTGCTCGATCTTCGTAGGTAAGCCGGTGCTGGGTCCGCCCCGCTGAACATCGACGATGACGAGCGGTGTCTCGGTCATCACGGCCAAGCCCTGAAACTCGGTCTTCAAGGCCATGCCCGGCCCTGAGGTGATGGTCAGCGCGGTCTTTCCGGCGTAGGATGCTCCAAGCGCCACCCCAATCGCGGCGATCTCGTCCTCGGCCTGATGGACGAAGCCGCCGAAATCTTCGAAAATCCCCGACAATTCATGTGAAGCAGAGGTCGCTGGGGTGATCGGATACATGGAGCAGATCTCAAATCCGGCCGAGACGGCGCCCAGCGCGAGCGCGGTGTTCCCGTTCATGGCTACTTTCGGGATGTCTGTCGGCACAGCCTGGATTTCGAAGCGTTGTTCGAAGTGTTTGACTCCGTATTGGTAGCCGGCGTCTGCGAGCCTTACGGCTAGCTCGATCACCTCGCGGGCTTTGCCCTTGAAGATGCCGCGAATCACATCGTCGAGCACGTCCATGTCCTTGTTGTAGAGGGCGCACAGGAGGCCCACCGCGAACATGTTCTTGCCCTGTTGTGCATCTTCGGCGTGGCGTATGGTTTCCCTTTCCAGCGGTACCTCGCGGATGGTCGCGCCACGCGAACGGACTTTGTCGAGCACCTCGCGGTAGGAGATCCGGTACCGCTCGTCATCATGAGTCGCCCAGTGATCGTCGATCAGCACGAGAACATCGTCGGCGAGACTTCCTGCTTCGAGCCGCGAGAGCAAGGCCATTTCGTTGAAGGCAAGCACCACGTTCGCTCGGTTGCCGGCATTGGTGACCTTGCTGCGCTCCGCCAGGCGAATGCGGTTGCCGCTCGCGCTTCCGATCGTATGAGGCGGGGGCCGGATCTCCGAGGGGATGATCTCCACGGTCCAAAGGCCGTTGCCCGCTTTGGCGCAGAGCTGGGCGAAGGCGATGGCTGCTTTTTGCGCACCTTCGCCTGCGTCGCTGACGATTTCGACGGTGTGCTCCGGGAGGCGGACGAGACGGGAAGGGGCCATGAGATGTCCTCCCCGCCTTTAGAGGATTCTTTGATGACCGGCAAGGTTCCGGGTGTCCGCGAGGCTGCCGATCTTGCAGTCGACGACGCCTGGCGAATAGAGTGCACCAATGGGCAGGAGCACACTGGGGCAGCTCCCTGACGGAGAGGGTGTGGTTCGGCGTGCCGACTTGGACGCCAACGGTTCGCCCGACGAAGTTACGACGTTTCAATTCGATCGACGGGGAACACCGCTCCGCCGCCGTCCGCTCGATGCCTTCCTGGTGTTCTGGTTCTGCTTGTTCGCCGTGTCGTCCCTGGTCTACGAGCAGTTCATCGTGTTTGGTGTCGATCTGTCGGCGGCGACCGACATTTTCGGTCGCTCCTGGTATTGGTACGCGCGTTCGTTCGACCCGATCTTCCTCGATACGCCGTCATGGCTACGCGTCATGTGCACGATCGACGCGTACGTGTTTGGTCCTTTCTATTTGGTCCTCATCTACGCGCTGGTGCGAGAGCAAAACTGGATCCGCATTCCAGCACTTCTGTACGGCGCAGCAATCGTCTATTCCACGCTGGTCTATTTTGGCTATGAGTTTCTGGACGAGGCGAATCGCGCGCACGCGAACCTGCTTGCCGTGTTGCTCGTTAACATTCCCTTCACGCTCCTCCCCCTGCTTCTCATGTGGAGGGTTCGCCACCCTGATCCGTTCGGCGCGCAGAGCCAATGAATCGAGCCCCAGTCGCCCAAAAGCCGCGTGAGTGCGAGCGAAGTCGTCAACTAGCGCCCGGCGCGACGGCAAACGACCCCGCCCTGGTTGACGAGCTCAACTGCGGCGGGGCTGTTCGCCGGCGGCATCGTCATCATCGAAACCGGGCGACGAGAACACCCCCAATCGCCCGATTGGTCGTTCAGGGATCGGAGCCTTCGGTCTGGTTCGGGTCGGCTTCCAACGATGCGTCGGTGACCTTGATCGTGTCGCCGTCGTCCTCTGCGCCCTCGGTAGTCACGGCTTCGTCGATCCGTGGGCCCTCGGCGTCGGGAGCCATCTTCGGTTCCACTTCCGACTCTCTCTGCGCCGCTTCCTGGTCCTCCTCCTCGTCGTAAAGCTCGATCTCGTGGGTCGAGTTCACGAACAGCACGTTCCCAAGCCCCTCGGTTTCGGTGAACGCTTGCCCCTTGTTTCGCCGCACTTCTTCTCCGACAAAGCCAACCATCGTCAGGTCAGC
>Ga0209536_100013045_pt1 | contig 12016 bp, 9 predicted proteins | sample DeeMarSeWOR28_12_FD_187461 | JGI IMG/M metagenome (GOLD analysis project Ga0209536, IMG submission 187461) | Marine sediment microbial communities from White Oak River estuary, North Carolina - WOR-2-8_12 (SPAdes) (version 2) | ecosystem: Environmental > Aquatic > Marine > Intertidal zone >...
TTTCGTTGACGATCCGACGCGCATTCTGGACGAGCACTGGTACATGTCCGAGTATTACTTTGGCAGGGAGGGATATTACAAGCAACCCATGTTTCCCCTTACCGGGGTGAACATAACCAAAGACGACTATGTCCAGGGGCCACTCGAAGACTGGACGAAAGGCGCGCTGAAATTCAATGGCCGCGACCAGTACGCGGTGTGCCCCAACAGCAAGCTGGATCAGTCAATCAAGTATGCGGTCAAGTACAGGTGGTTCAAGCACGACGGACGCAGCGGCGAGACGCGCACAGCATCCGGCAAACGGTTCAAGAGCCCCCAGGTCCATGACAGCAACTTCCTGATCGAGGCCTACTTCAAGACCGCCCCGGACCACACGGGCGGAATTATGGTGCAGAAAATGGCCGGACCGGGATATTCGCTGAGAGTGAACAACGCCGGGGGCGTGACATTTGTCGTAAGCGGAGTGGGCGAGAACAGGCCAGCCCAAAGCACGGCAGCGATAAACGATGGCAAATGGCATCATGTGATCGCAGAGTGTGACAGGAATGCGCAGAAGCTCACCGTTTACGTTGACGGCAGGAAGGACAGCGAAGCCCCGGGCATCGGCGGCACGCAATCTCTGCGCAACAGCGGCGATCTCTACGTGGGAGGAACGCCACAGGGCTCGTACTTCAGTGGAAAGTTCGACTTTCTTCGGATCTGCCTCGGGACGCTCGAGGATGCCGGGACCGATATCGATGAACTTTACGCGTGGCAGTTCCACGGTCCGTTTCTCCGTGATTTTGTGGGCAACGAACCACGCGGAAAGAGGGACGCCGGAGCGATTGAGAAGATAGACTGATCTAACTTGTAGGAGCGCGATCATGAAGTTGATTGAGAGCAGTTTCGTGAGATTCATCGTTCTTATCGTATTTGTGGGATCGCTCGCCTGGACAGTTGGTGAGGCTTTCGCATGCTCGACTATTCTGGTCGGCAAGAAGGCGACCAATGACGGCTCGGTTCTGATGAGCAGTTCCTGTGACGGTGACATCATGGGGTTGATCCGTGTCATGCCCGCGCAGAAATACCCGCAGGGCACGAAGCTGCCAATGTACTGGAATCTGCCCAGACCCACTACGCATCGAGAGTATCAGGCCAATCTGCGGAAGGGCTACGATCACGTGGGGTACCTTTCTGTCGAACAGACCTATCGCAGCATCATTCTGGCCGGCAATGTCGAGAACATGACCACAGGCGGCCTGAATGAACACGGCCTGAACATCGCTATTGAGTTTCTGCCGATGCGCTCCGGCTTGGCGTGCAAGCGCGGCGTCGCCGGACCAAACAGCAATCACTGGACGACCTCATTGATAGCCAACGGTCTTATGCGAGCAAGAACCGCACGTCAGGCCATCAGGCTGATCGGCGGCATGGTCGAGCGCTACGGATTTCAGTACTACCGCGCTCCCCACGCCGGAGTGGCCCTGCCGATTGCCGACGACAAGGAAACGTGGCTCATGGAGATATTCGGCCCGGGTGAGAAATGGACACCCGGCGGCGGCAAACCGGGCGGTGTCTGGTGCGCCCAACGTATCCCGGACGGCGAGGTCGGCTGCAGCGCCAATTGCAGCAGAATAGGCAAGGTCGATCTGGGAAATAGCGGCATGTTCATGGCGTCATCCAACATCCACTCACTGGCCGAAGAACTCGGATTCTGGAAAAAAGGCGAGCCCTTCGTGTGGCATGACGTCTACGGTGGCCCCGGCGGCGCCTACAACACCCTTCGTGAGTGGAGGGCCCTGAGTCTGGTTGCTCCGTCGCTGGGTCTGAGGCCTCCGGACGATCCGGTGACAGATCGCTACCCATTTTCGGTAAAGCCGGATAAGCCGCTGACGGTCAAGCGACTCATGGCTATCATGCGGGATGGATACGAGGGAACACAGTTCGATCTAACCGAGCACGAGGCCTTCAACCCCAACGGCAGGAAGAGTCCTCTGGCGCGCCCCTGGGGACCAACGGAACTGTTCGACCTGCTGGGGATCAAGCCGCAGCGCGCCCTTTGTACGCCAACCAGCGGATATGTCTTCGTCGCGCAACTGCGTGATTGGCAGCCGGATTCATTTGGCAGTTGCCTTTGGTTTGCTTATGGACCGGCCTATACGAGTTGCTTTGTCCCTGTTTATGCCGGGGTGACCGATCTACCGGATTCATGGGATTTGGGGCCTGACTATACCCGCATCAATAGAGACCAAATCCCCTGGAACTTCCGGTTAGTATTCAGCCTGGCCAACAACCTCAGATACGAGGATGCGATGCAGGATATCAAGCAGGTGTTTGGACCGGCAGAAGATGCATTCTTCGATATCCAGGCAAAGGTGGAAAAGACTGCTGCCGAGATCGCCTCCAAAGAGGGCACGAAGGCCGTCGAACGGTTCCTGAATACCTATGCCAACCATTGCCTCAAACAGGTGGGGTACGGCTATAACGAATTGGTCGACTACCTCATGTTTAGGTACCTTGTGGAGCATTGGGAGGTCGCGCCGCCGAAGCTGCCTGTCATCGGCGCCCCGGGAGTTCCCGTTGCTCCGGCCGGTGGATGGTCGGGTGCTGCGTCGGAAGAATCGCAACGTGATTTGGATAAGGAGTTCAAATGATGCACGAGAAGAAACATCTGAATCGCAGGAAGTTCATCGCCGAGTCCTCTGCACTTGCTGCCGCTACCGTTGTTCCGCGGCACGTCCTTGGTGGACTTGGTCGCGTGCCGCCGAGCAATAGGTTGAACATCGCAGTCATCGGCACAGGTGGGCAAGGCATCCACAACATCAATGAGTTCCTGGAGCACAGTGATGTCCGGATCACGGCGATTGCCGACCCAGCCGAATTCTGGGACAACAGCGATCTTTACTACCGTCACAACGGAGGACGTGGGTCGGCGATAAAGGCAATCGAAGAGCATCACCGGAAGACCCGATCGCGGGGCGATCACGGCTGCAAAGTGTACGTCGACTTTCGCAAGATGCTTGAGAAATCCGGCAGAGACATCGACGCGGTGGTTGTGGCGGCGTGCAACCATATTCACGCCGTAGCCACCATGGCGGCGATCCGCGCCGGAAAAGGCGTGTACTGCGAGAAGCCGCTGACGTATTCTGTCTACGAATCGCGCAGGGTCGCGGCCGCGGCACGGGAAGCCAAAGTCGCCACGCAGTTGGGGAACCAGGGTCATTCCACCGACGACATTCGGCGGGCGGTGGAATGGGTGCGTGACGGCGCCATCGGCAAAATACGAGAAGTTCACGTCTGGGCGGGCGAGAACCGCATGCCGGAGTTCACCGAGCGTCCCAAAGAAACGCCGCCCGTTCCGAAGGGCTTGCACTGGGATCTCTGGCTGGGGCCGGCGCCGGAGCGGCCGTTCCATCCGGCATACGCACCACTTGTGTGGCACTACTGGTGGGCTTTCGGCGGTGGCAAGCTCGGCAATTTCGGCTGTCACACGCTGGATACCGCCGTCTGGGCTCTGGATCTGGAGCATCCTACCCTGATCGAAGGCAGTTCAACACCGCTCAACCCCGAGACTACTCCCATCGCATCGACTTGCCATTACAAATTTCCCGCGCGCGGCGTGCGGCCGCCTGTCGATCTGTTCTGGTACGACGGCGGAATACGACCGCCACGGCCGGATTGCCTGGAACTGGGGCGGAACCTGCCGCCCAGCGGCGGATCACTGCTCGTCGGAGATGACGGTGCAATCCTTTCGGGCACATGGAGTGCATCTCCACGTATCATTCCCGAGAAGAAGATGAGAGAGTACGAACTGCCCGAGCCAACGATTCGGCGCTCGCGTGGTCATCGTCGCGACTGGATCGACGCGTGCAAGGGCGGACCGCCGGCAAGCTCAAACTTCGACTACGGGGCGCGACTGAACGAGATCGTCCTGCTCGGTGTGGTTGCCTTGAGGACCGGCACCACACTGCACTGGGACGGACCTAACATGAAGGCTACCAACGCCCCCCAGGTCGACCCGATCATCCACGGGCATTTTCGCAAGGGATGGGAGATCTGATTGGAAGTCATGGCCCCTGAATCACTTTGAGGCCGAACCGGAACTGGTGTCCTTGCGGAAGTTGAGCGACTTGGCACTGTTGCCGACCGGGGCCAGGGCGCGGCCCTTGAGCCGATCGACGTGTTCGGCCATTCGGAACCATTCGGCTCTCATTGCCGCGAGCCGGTCGGGCTTGCTGCCGGAAAGGTCGTTCAATTCTGTGCGGTCCTCGTCCATGTTGTACAGCTCCCACTTTCCCAGTTTTGCCGAAACTAACTTCCATGGTCCCTGGCGCAACGCGCGGTCTGTGCCGAAGTGGAAGTAAAGAGTTTCGTGCGGTTGGCGGGTCTTGCCTTCGAAGATCGGCAGCAGCGACTTGCCCCGGAGCGGATCGATGCGCCGGTCGGCTATCTGTTTGGGGTAGGCCGCGCCGGTCAGGTCGATAAACGTGGCCATGAAATCGATGAGGTGCCCGGGCTGACTGGTGACGGCGCCCCGTTTGGTCTTGAGCCCCTCGGGCCAGTGGACAATCAGGGGCGAAGAAATGCCGCCCTCATGCTGGTTCTGTTTGTACAGGCGGAACGGCGTGTTGCCGGCATGAGCCCAGCTTGCGTCATAGGTCCAGTAGGATTTCGGATCCCAGGGTTTCAGATAACGGCCGCGCGTCCGCTCGAAGGGACAGGCACCGTTGTCAGAGCAAAAGAGGATCAGCGTATTATCGAAGATTCCCTTGTCTCTTAGGAATTCGACCAGGCGACCGATGTTCTGATCGAGCACGTCGACCATGGCGGCAAAGACTTCCATACGGTCTGCTTCCCACTGGCGTTCCGTGGCACTTAGGCTGTTCCATGCCGGAATGTGATCGGGCGGCGGGCTGAGTTTCCACTTCTCCGGCAACAGACCGGATCTGATCTGGCGCCGGTGCCGTTCTACGCGCAATTGATCCCAGCCGCGGTCATAGCGACCTTCATATTTGAGGACCTCCTGTTCGGGCGCCTGAAGCGGATAGTGCGGAGCGTTGAATGCGACGTACAACAGGAAAGGGTCTTCCTCTCGCGTTGCCTCCTCCATGAAATCGAGAGCAAAGTCAGTAATGGCGTGCGTGGTGTAGAAGGGACGTCCGTTAAGTGTTGCCGGTACCTCCCATTTTTCACCGTTGAGGCGAAAGGTGTTGTCGCCGGTGAAGAAGTTGGTCGCCCCCGACAGATGTCCCCAGTAGCGCTTGAAGCCGAAGTCGGTGGGCTGCCTGGTCAGGTGCCACTTGCCGGCCATGGCGGTGAAATAGCCCGCTCTTGAAAGAACCTCGGCGATCGTAGCGCCGCGGCTTAGCTTGGTGCTGCCGGCCTGGTCGCAATAAAGGCCGGTCAGAAGCGAGACTCTCGATGAGTGACATTTGGCCGTATTGTAGAACTGGGTGAAGCGCAGCCCATTTGCGGCGAGGGTGTCCAGATTCGGCGTGGCTATCTCCGAGCCGTAGCATCCCAGATCGGCGAAGCCGAGATCGTCGGCCATGATAAGGACGATGTTGGGACGTTCGGCTGCTCCGGCATCTGCGAGCAGGATAATTGAGATCACCAGCAAGGCAGAGGTGAGTTTTTCCAACATGATTCTTCCTTTAGTATTCAGTTTGTTCAAAGTGCTGCTCTGAGAGGTCCGTGGCGCTGTGCCGCTTCTGAAATCATATTCCCAGCTCGCGCTTTGCCTCGCCTATCTTCTCGATGGCAAAGTCAAGGTCTTTGCGGCTGTGTGCGGCGGATATCTGGGTTCGGATCCGTGCCGCTCCTTTGGGGACGACCGGATAGGAGAATCCTATGACGTAGACACCCTTGTCCAGGAGTATCTGCGCCATTTTCTGCGCCCGTACGGCGTCGCCAAGCATGATCGGGACTATCGGGTGTTCGCCCGGGACGATATTCAGACCAAGTTCGGCGATCTTTTGCCTGAAATAGCGGGTGTTCTCGGCGAGCTTGTCGCGCAATTCCGTCGAAGCCAGCAGCAGTTCCAGGACCTTGAGCGAAGTGGTGGCTATCGCGGGCGCAAGAGTATTCGAGAACAGGTACGGACGCGAGCGTTGGCGCAGAAATTCGATGATCTCCTTTCTGCCGCTGGTGTAGCCTCCGCTGGCTCCGCCGAGCGCCTTGCCGAATGTGCCGGTGATGATGTCGATGCGTCCCATGACGCCACAATGCTCGTGCGTGCCGCGGCCGTGCCTTCCGAGCACGCCGACGGAGTGCGAGTCGTCGACCATCACCAGGGCGTCGTATTTCTCGGCCAAGTCACATATCTCACCGAGCCTGGCGATGGTCCCGTCCATCGAGAAGACGCCGTCGGTGGCAATCATGCGGAATCGAGCTTCTTGCGCCTCCTTCAGTTTGTTATCGAGGTCCTGCATGTCGCAGTTGTTGAAGCGCAGCCGCTGCGCTTTACACAGGCGTACGCCGTCGATGATGCTGGCGTGGTTGAGCTGGTCACTTATGATGGCGTCCTCGGCGGCCAGCAGCGTCTCGAAGAGGCCAGTGTTGGCGTCGAAGCAGGATGAATAGAGGATGGTGTCCTCGGTTCCGAGAAATTCGGACACCTTCGCTTCCAACTGCTTGTGTATTTCCTGCGTGCCGCAGATGAAGCGTACCGACGACAGGCCGTATCCCCATTTGGCGTAGCTCTCCTGAGCGGCCCGGATGACCTCGGGATGGTCGGCGAGCCCCAGATAGTTGTTGGCGCACAGGTTGAGGACTTCCTTGCCGCCCCGAACCGTGATCATGGCTTCCTGGGGGCTGGTGATGATGCGCTCGGCCTTGTAGAGTCCGCTTGCGTTGATTTGATCGAGTTCGTTGGCGATATGAGATTTCATCTGTCCGAACATTTGGCGGCTCCTTGCTTCGGCCAGTCTGGCCGTTTCATCATTCCTGAGTCCACTTCAGAATTACCTTTCCGGAGTCGCCCGATCTCATCACTTCAAAAGCCTTGCGGTACTCGGTGTACGGGTAGCGGTGGGTAATGAGAGGGGTAATGTCAACTCCTCCTTCAATCAGCATCGTGGCCTTATACCAGGTTTCGAACATCTCGCGGCCGTAGATGCCCTTGATCGTCAGGCCGTTGAACACGACATAGTCCCAGTCGATGGCGGTCGCCGGCATGATCCCGAGCATCGCGATCTTGCCGCCGTGGCAGACATTTGCGAGCATGCTCTGGAACGCCTCGGGATTGCCCGACATTTCCAGACCAACGTCGAATCCCTCCTTCATGTCGAGTTTCTTGATCGCGTGTTCGATTCCTTCGCTTCTGACGTCGAGCGTCATCGTAGGGCCCATTTTCTTCGCCAGTTCCAAACGATAAGGGTTGACGTCCGTAATCACGACATACCGTGCCCCCGCCTGTTTGGCGACCCCCACAGCCATGCAGCCGATCGGGCCGGCGCCGGTTATCAGCACGTCCTCTCCCACGAGGTCGTAGGAAAGAGTCGTGTGGACCGCGTTTCCGAAAGGATCAAAGCAGCTTAGCACATCAGTCGGTATCTTCGGGCTGCAGTGCCAGATGTTCGAGACGGGGACAGAGAGATATTCGGCAAAAGCTCCGTCTCGATCAACACCTATGCAGTTCGGGTGTATGCACAGGTGTCTGCGTCCGGCCAAGCAGTTGCGACAACGGCCGCAGACGATATGCCCTTCGCCGCTGACGAGCTCGCCGATTTCAACGTCGTGGACATTAGCCCCCATTTCGGCGACCGTCCCGACGAATTCGTGGCCGATGACCAGCGGGGTCTTTATTGTTTTTTGAGCCCACGCGTCCCAGTTGAAGATGTGAATGTCTGTGCCGCAGATGGCGGTCTTTTGGATCTTTATCAGGACATCATTCTTGCCGATCTGAGGTATCGGCACTTCTTCCATCCACAGACCCTGTTCGGCTTTGCTCTTGACCAATGCTTTCATTGATTCACCACTGCTTGTCCTTAAGCTCCCGCGTTCTTTTATGATCCGTCATGTCGGGCGCCAGTGCCGTCACAGTTATGTAGCCCTCAAGCAGCGATGACGAATCGGCGCGGATTCCGTCGGCCAGATGATGCTCGCCGGCCAATTGGAACACAGTCTGTCCCTGCTCATCCTTTTGCGGGATGTAGTACTCGTCAAAACCTTTGCTGGATTGCGGCACAACCCGGACACCTTTTGGCTCGCCCCTTGACAACAGCGGGATGTTGATGTTGATCACCGCGCCTGTTTCGACCGGCATGAGTTTCTTGAGTATCCCCGCGCAATGCGCCGCCGCCGCCTCGAAGTCCATTCTTCTCTCGGATGCGACGCTCATGGCGACAGCGGGAACTTTCAGGAACGCACCTTCCATCGCGGCAGCCACAGTGCCGGAGTAGTAAACGTTTATTCCTGCATTTACCCCGTTGTTTATGCCGGCCACGAGCAAATCTATCGGATCCTTGTGAAGTTGCATTACCGCGAGTTTGACACAGTCGGCGGGCGATCCCTGAACGCTGTAGCCTGTGAATAAGCCGTTGATCTCGACCTTGTTGCACACCAGCGGTTCCAGGAAAGTAATGCTGTGGCTTGCACCCGAGCGACTGTCGGACGGGGCGACCACCGTCACGTCGCCGATCTTGACCAGTTCTCTGTAGATCGCCGCCAGCCCCGGTGCGAAGATGCCATCGTCGTTTGTCAGCAGTATCTTCATGTTTCCCGTCTCTCACAGTGTCAGACCGCGGGTACCACCAAAGGCTGAGCATTGTAAACGCGCGAGTCGCTTGTGTCAATTGACAGCTTTGCGGCGTGATGTATAATGCCCGGCTATGGAAAGATACTCGCCGGAAAAGAAGGCCGTAGTCATGACAAGGGAGCAAGTGCGTGCCGTCGACGCCTGGGCGATAAACGAGCTTGGCATTCCCGGTGTGGTCCTGATGGAGAACGCGGGGCGCGGTTGTGCCGAGTTGATCAGCGATAAGCTCGAAGGTGTCGCCGAGCCGAAGGTCTGTATTTTTTGCGGCACCGGAAACAACGGCGGCGACGGCTATGTCATCGCCAGGCACCTCGCTAACGTCGGCTACAAAGTTACCGTCGTTGTGTGCGGGGATCGCGGCAGGATCAAAGGTGATGCGAAGATAAACCTGGACATCCTGGACCGCATGGGCCTCTCCATCGATCTGTTGAATCCAGCCGACGACAACGTAGCGGCCCGAGTCGAGGAATTCACCTCCGGCGCGGACATGATCGTCGATAGTCTCTTCGGCACAGGTTTGAGCGGAAAGATCAGAGACGATTACAGGCCTCTAATAGAAGGCATGAACGCAAGCGACCGTCCTGTTCTGGCTGTGGACATTCCTTCCGGGCTGGACTGTGATACGGGCCAACCGCTGGGTACCGCCGTCGAAGCGTCATGGACGGTGACGTTTGTTGCCGTCAAGAAGGGCTTCACGTGTGCAAAGTCTGCGCGCTACACGGGTGAGGTATTTGTTGCTTCTATTGGTATCGCCCCCGCCTAGATCGCGCCTGCCTGGCTGACCTGCGACTTATATCCGACGAAGTGGAGGAATTTTTCGTACGTGAATACCGGTATCCAGAGGCTCTGGGCCTTGTCTCGAAGCTGATTATAGCGTTCGAGTCTCTGTAGCGACGCCTCGTATTTGGCCGTAGCCTGCGGATCTATCTCCTCTTGTTCGAGTGAGGGTTTTTGCAGGACCGTTGGCTGCTTTCCGAGCACGAGGAAGTCGGTGTCAATAGTGATCGCATCGGCCATCTTGCCGCCCCATTTCTCAACGAGCGTCTCGATTCTGGTCGTGGCGTCGGAATCGAGTAGGTCGTCGCCGTCCAGATCGAAGTCGCCTGCGACGACAAATACGTTGGTTCTGTCGGCGTCCCAGATCAGATTTGCGACAATGTCATCCTTGAGAATGGGCTTGCTGACATCAGGGTTGGTAATTCGAGCCGCCGAATAGGTCTCGGCTACGTCAAACACCTTGATTTCGGCTTTGCCTTTGCCGTCGGCGGTTACCGCGGTGCCCCTGTCATATACAGTGAATGTGAGTCCCGGATAGACATGTTCGTTGCTGCCGATGTTCAGATGGACCACTTTGGCCTTGTCGTCAACCAGTAAGACTTGTCCGTCGGGCTTCTGGGCCAGTACGGCACGGTCGGGGCCGGGCTCAAGCTTGGCGACCTCTTCCTGGGCGAGCCTCATCTTTTCCTGGGCCTCCTTCAACAGCGCCTGCGTCTCGAGCAACGTACTATTCTTTGCGCTCAGATCATTTGTGAGCTGGTCCCGCTGCGTCGTGAGGGTCTTGACCTGTTCGCTCGTTGTCTGCTCCAACAGCGTCTTGAGGTCGGCGTATTGCTGCTTGGTTTCGTCGAACTGCGCCTGCAGCTTGTCTTTCTCGGCCTGCAAGGCCTTCTCCTTGTCGACGGTGGCAGCCTCGGCGAGGGCAAATTCCGCCCGTTTGTCGGCAAGCTCCTTCTCTGTGTTGAGCTTGGCCTTAGTCGTGTTTTCAAGGGCTGCCGCCAGATCCTTTATCGTCTGAACGAGCCCTATCCTGTTAGGGTCTGTGATGCTGATATAGCCCTTCGCCATGTTGAGCGCATCTTCTATAGCCTTGCCGGCACCGTCAATCTTGATTTCGGCCGAATCGGTCGCGGGGACTCCGCCGACGATCATGGTTACGGTCTGGTCGACGTAACCGAGCAGCAGGCCGAGATAGGTTTCTCTGCCCGCTCTTGCTCCGACTGTGCTTGGAAGCCCGCTTATCTCGGTGCTTGTAGCCAGATTCTCCAGTTGCCGCTGTAGATCGGCTTGGCCGGTCTTGTATTCCTCGGCCTTAACGTAAAAGATCACCGCGATCGTCGTGGTGGCGATGAAAAGCCCGACGAAGGTTATGAGAGTATAGAGCATAGCATTGCTCTGCTTTCTCCTGCGTGCTGGCATAATAACGACTCCTTAGAATATAGAAGAATCACCCTTAAAAGCTTGTCCTGAATCGTATTATCGCAGGAAAGGGCGTCGAAGTCAACAAAAAAAGGCGATGGCAGGGTGATTTTGCCGCTGAATGACCGTCCGGGCGGACGGCGGCCGGACTCCGGTCGCCGGAAGTCGAGTCGAATACCCTATAGTTGCTCTATGAGAGCGGGTATTTGCTCGATCTGGTGGGTTTTGTGCTGTGCCCTGGCGCCAGGCTCGTCCGAGACTTCCGTATGCATTCCGGTCGGCCGGATCAATCGGACTGTTGAGAAGCCCAGATTGTTCGGGGCGATGAAGTCCTTCTTCTCGTTGTCGGCGATATAGACCATATTCTCAGGTTCGGTGCCCAGGTCACGCATTATCTTCTCAAATCCCACCGGCGAGGGCTTCCAGCACTGCCGGCCGAACTGCTCGGTATAGACTATGCTCGCGAAATAGCCTTCGATTTCCAGCGCCCGCACTTTCAACTGTTGGGCGGGCAGAAAGCCGTCCGTCAGCAGCGCCAGTTTGTACCTCGTCTTCAATTCGTCCAGAACGTTACGGCTCTTATCGGGCAACGTTATTCTCGGTTTGTGAGTGCGATAGACGTCAACCAACTGCTTAACCAGCCGGTCGTCAAAGGAAATGGCAAGCTCGTCGAGTGCGACGTTGAAGGTTCTCGTACGATTGCCGGCGGAAAACTGCCCCCACAGTTCGGCGAAAATCCGATCCGGAGGCACCGAGCCCGGCAGGGCGGCGAGGTACTCAGCCACGGCCGAAAAACCGCTCCTGCAGTAGTCAATCTCGTCGTAGAGTGTGTCGTCCAGATCAAACACAACTACCGTTATCATGATTCCAGCCTTGCAGCTTGCTTCCAACATCGGGCGGAAATCTCATGTTCCGCTATGCGCCGGGTGCCTATTGCCGTATAATCTTACGAATTCCGGGTAAGAATGTCGAAGGGTTCTTGGGATTGCAGACAAATGGCTGAACAGAGATTACAGAAGGTTTTGGCCGCGGCAGGGATCGACTCTCGCAGGAATTGTGAGGAGTTGATCGTTGCCGGCGTCG
>Ga0209536_100013046_pt1 | contig 12015 bp, 11 predicted proteins | sample DeeMarSeWOR28_12_FD_187461 | JGI IMG/M metagenome (GOLD analysis project Ga0209536, IMG submission 187461) | Marine sediment microbial communities from White Oak River estuary, North Carolina - WOR-2-8_12 (SPAdes) (version 2) | ecosystem: Environmental > Aquatic > Marine > Intertidal zone >...
TCCGAACGCATTCGCCGGCACCTCGAGGCGGTCGGTGACTACCAGACCTTCGGTATCGCCGGTTTCTTCGGCGTGCCCATCAGCTTCATGGAACTGGGCAAGGGCAGCGAGACCCATATCTGCCCCGTGCTGATCACGCCGCACAACCTGGTGACGGAAATCACCTTCACCAGCGGCTACTCGGAGGCGGCGGTAAGCGCGCTGGAAAGGGTGATGCACGAACTCAAGGAATCTGTGCTTACGCCCTTCGTCACCGTCGAGGCGATCGGCCTGCTGTTCGGTTTCGACATGGTCGGCAAGACCCTCGCACCGCAGACCTACACGCGCTGGCGCAAGTACCTGCACCCGCAGCGCCCCATGACGCGCCTCCTGCTGGAAAAGCTCGACCGCGAGCAGGCGGACTCCATCATCCGCGCGGTACAGCGCGCCATGATCGTCACCGCCATCAAGCACCACTTCGGGGTGGCGCGCGAGAACATCACCGACGACATCATTCGCGAAATGCGCGAGTCCGCGCTCGGCAAGCAGACCGGGCGCACGCGGCTGGCCAAGGACCTGAAGCTGGATGAAAAACAGGAACGCGAATTCATCCAGAGCCTGCGCCATGATTACCGCATCAATCCCCCCTATGCCCGCTTGCAGCTGAACCGGCTCGGGCGCATCGGCTTCACGATCGATGAGCAGGTCATGTACGTCAGCCAGGCACTGCGCGCCATCGGCCTGACCACGGAATTCTCGCGTTTCGTCCTGCTGGTCGGACACGGCAGCACCTCGGAGAACAATCCCTTCGAGTCGGCGCTCGACTGCGGCGCTTGCGGCGGCAACCACGGCCTGGTGAGCGCGCGCGTGCTGGCGCAGATGGCCAACAAGCGCGAGGTGCGGCGCAAACTGCGCCGCCACGGCATCATGATCCCGGACGACACCCGCTTCGTGGCCGCGCTGCACAACACCACCACCGACGAAATACGCGTGCACAACCTTGAACTGCTGCCGCCATCGCACCTGATTTACACCGACCGCCTGCTCAGCGGCCTGAATGCCGCATCGCGGCTATGCGCCCGGGAACGCGTGCCGACCCTGGAACGTACGCCGGCCGACGGCCTCAGTGTGTCCGCGGCGCAGCGCCGAGTGCAACGCAACGCCATGGACTGGTCCCAGGTGCGGCCGGAATGGGGGCTGTCGGGCAACGCCTATTTCGTCATCGGGCGGCGTCACCTGACCCAGCATCTGGCATTGCAGGGGCGCGCCTTCCTGCATTCCTACGATTACCGCGTCGATCCCAGACAGCGCCTGCTGGAGAACATCCTCACCGGCCCCTTGGTGGTTGCGCAGTGGATCAACATGGAGCATTACTTCTCGACCGTTGACAACGAGCGTTTCGGCAGCGGCAGCAAGGTCTATCATAACGTCGCCGGGCGGCTGGGCGTCATGAGCGGCAACCTGAGCGACTTGCGTACCGGCCTGCCCTCACAGACCGTGCTCAAGGATGGCCGGCCCTACCATATTCCGCAGCGGCTGATCACGCTCATCGAGGCGCCGCTGGACCACGCACAACGCGCCATCGACAGTGTGGCAACCGTGAAGACCCTGATCGGCAACGGCTGGGTCAGGTTGATGGTAGCCGACGTCGATGCGCAGACCATGCACATCCTGGATGAGGGCGAGTGGCGCAGCGAGCCATTGTCCGAAAACCACCATCCGGGCCATTCCGAGGAAAATTCAGCATCATGAAAAATCTTAATTTCAGTCCGCTCAAGAAACTCGAGATCATCATGGAAGGCCAGGGGCAGGAATTCGCCACCGACCTGCTCGACCGTGCCGGCGTGAAGGGTTACACCATCATCAACCATCTCTCCGGCAAGGGCAGCCACGGCTTTCACGAGGGGCACCTGATGTTCAACGAGGATGACGTCCTCATCATGATCATCGCCGCCGTCCCCGAGGAACTGGTCAATCCGATACTCGAAGGTTTTGCGCCGTATTTCAACAAACACTCCGGTGTCGTGTTCATCTCCGACATCCAGGTGACCCGGCTGGTCAAGTTCAAGGGATGAACCCAAAGCATAGCGTGCGGTGCCGTCGTGAAATGGCAATGCTGATGGCAGCCGTCATCAGCGAAGCAAGGAACTCAGTGAGTGGTGGCCAGTGACAGGCCGATTCGCGAAGCGAATCAGGACAGCAAAGCTGCCCGCAGGATGAGGAACGATCGCGAATCCTTTCATCATCCCTTTAACGGCTGGCTTTGAGTCGCGGTGTAGACCGCCGCTTCGAAGGCTTGGTTCGGTGACCACTCTGAAGCTATTTATTGAGCCATGCCAAAGCATGTTGTCTTGATACAAAACTCTCTACTCGAGCTCCCTTCAACTTAGCGACATTCACAACGAACATCGCCTTGTGCTCCGTGGGCTGCCCCACTGCAACCACCACTGCGACTTTTAGATGGGGCGGAATGGCGCCGCCGAAATCGTCGAGTTCCAAAAAGGAAGGCAGCTGTTCTGTCTTTGGTGTGCAAACCAGAATTTTATTGATACCGGTTTCCTTGGCAAGAGCGTCGATCTGCTCTAACGAACGCAAAAGATCATCGTTTCGCACCAACCCGTATGATTGTACTTCAATGATTCCAAGCTCCTCGTTGACGAACACTTTTTCCGGCATACTGTATTTCCTCTCTCCCCCAAGCTGCTATCTGTCGGTGGACGCCGTGTTGACGCCACGATACAGTGCAAGCCACAAGCCGTATCAGAATCGGAAGTTGTCGCTTCTTCAGCGCGTGCGACTTATGATCCGTGCCGTTCTTCCCTGCTCCGTAGACCATCGAGTCTCAGTACTGTCTGAAACGCCTGGATTCGGGAACCGATGCTGAATGGGAAAGCAGCTTTCAGGCAATGAAGGTTTTGTTATCTAAATTGTTTTTATCGCAGTAAGTAATGTTGTTCGTTTTCGAAATCTTTATCTCATAACCAGGACGCTACCCCGAAGACAGCGCCGAAACTGACAGTGGGCATTGCTGTCATGATCCATACGCGCTGCGAATATCCTGTGATACGCCGTTTCTGTAATCACTGGCGATTCACATGTCGCCAGGTTTATGTAGCATGGGTTGAAGTAGACCGTATTAGAGCCACCTCGCGCTATGAATATATTGCGCCACTCATGGACTATTTTGCGCAAGCGACAATGCTGCTCCGTGAACGGTTAAACGGAGGCTTTTCGGCTACATGCGTTTTAAGCCGATATCGGCCACGCACACGATTGGCTACGGCTCGACAGCCCGCTCAACCGTCCGCTCGGCACTTCGATCAAGCCCTTTCTCGCTGGCGCAGCAGTTGCTTTAGCTCTCTCAGCTCTTCACGCAGCTCCTGCAGTTGCGCTCCGAGATTGCTGCCTTCGTTGTGCACCGCGTCTTCGATAGCTGCCTGCTCCTGGGCATGAGTTCTGTCGTGCATGCTCTGCATGGTATTGACGATAATCGCGATGAACAGGTTCAGCACCGTAAATGTCGCAACCAGGATGAAGGGAATGAAGAACAGCCAGGCATAAGGATGTGTTTCCATCACCGGGCGCGCGATGCCCATCGACCAACTTTCCAGTGTCATGACTTGAAAGAGTGTATACATCGACTTGCCGATCGTGCCAAACCATGCAGGGTGAGTGCTGCCGAATAGTCCAGTTGCCATAACGGCAAACACGTAATAGAGCAGCACAAGCAACGCAGCGATGGAGGCGATTCCCGGGATGGCGTGCAGCAGTGATTCCACGACGAAACGCAGCCTCGGCACCATAGATATCAGGCGCAACACACGCAGTATGCGCAGCGCGCGCAATACGGCCAGTGGACCGCTGGCGGGGATCAGCGCAATGGTTACGATGAGGAAGTCAAAGACATTCCAGGGATCGCGAAAGAAGCGCCACTTATAAGCATAGAGCTTCGCCGAGATCTCGACAACGAATACACCGAGGATGAAGTTGTCAAGCGCCAGCAGCCAGCTGCCGACACGGGCCATCACCGTAGGCGAGGTCTCCAGCCCGAGAGTAATCGCGTTGAGCACAATCAAGACGACAATACTGTACTGGACGCGTGGTGCTTCAACCCAGGACGCCATGCGCGGACCGAAGTCGCCTCCCAGCGAGCTGGACTTATTCTCGAGCATTGTGGTTAACCTCCGACAGCCGTTTTCAAAAGGCAAGATCTGCTACTCCCAGCGAGTGCGGACAGTATAACCCTGCCGTCCCACAAGCGTACCAACCACCGCAGGAGTATCACGGTACGCTTTTAACTAGACCACGATTTTGCATTCCTTGAACTTTGGTCCTGGCACACGGTGGGCAAGCAAGGCAGCTGCTGGGACGGAGGGGAATTGAAGTGCTTCCTGCGTCAGCGAGACGCAAGCAGATCTTCAAATGCAAGCCCGGTCATACTATGAATAGTCCGCCAAATGTAGTAAAGAATCGCCATCATCATGAGTGCTGAGGGTATCGCGATGACCGGGTAGCTGAGGAGCGTGAGTTGCCCAAGCTCCTCATTAAAGGCCGCACTTCCCGTCGGGCTGGTTACGATCATTTTGGCGAGAATGTAGTTCATTAGCGACGAAAAGAAAAAGGTTCCGCTGAGAAAATAAGTCGCATTTACGAGACGGACCTCAAACAAGGCCCTATGCCTCGTTTCTTCAAGTCTCTGCTCAATCTTTCCGACGTCGAGGACAGCTGGGTGGTAAAGCAGAGTTTTGATCAGTGGGTATCGGGTCCAGGTTGAAGCCAGCACGACAAAGCCGATCAACGCAGGTATGGCGGCCTCTTTCACTGCGATCCATTGCTGATCGAGTTGCAGCAGACCGATACCACCGGTAATGCCTACACTGACCAGTCCAAGAAGTGCAAAATAATTGAATTTGCGATATTTGAACAACTCGAAGGCACCCCAGCATACAGGGAATGCAAGTGCGAGGATTAGGGCGCTGGTGACGCCAAGGTCTTCATCACCGCTGAACTTCATCAGAATAACGGACGGGATGACGATGCTAACCAACAGGTCGAGCACCGGCCGGTGCTTGCGGCCTTGCCTATCTTCGCCATTCTTATCGAGTTGCTTAGTCACGCGTTCGTTTTGCATGCGTATTGACCGGTAACGGAAGAGTCTCATGAACTTCGTGCGATGATAAATTCGCTTTTGCCACGTTTATATTCGATATTTTCGTCCTTATTGCTCGATATTATCGAAGTTCGTTTTCCTTGATGCAGTCAATACGGCATCCTTTGTGAGAAGACCGCAGCCTCTACCATTCCTGACTCGTTCATGATCAGCGGCGATCAATGTCTGGCCGTTCTGAGGCGGGTCGCTCTGTCTGTGATTGAGGATGTGCGCAGTGACGATGATGAGTACGTCTTGACCTATCGCGGCGAACTGGTCGCACGGATGCTGAACAGTGCCTGGATCAAGGCTGGCAAGCACACAGGGCTAGGAAAGCTCCGTACGCATGATCCCAAGCACACCATTGAACGACAACTGCGCGTGACAACAAACCACTGCGCAGCAAAGCTGACAAAGCTCAGAGACGTGCCAAGAATGCGTGTGAGCCTGACGACAAAGTAAAGCCGAAGCTTGTGGTACTACGCCGCCTGTCAGTGAGCCAAGACGTGAATTTAGTTACGTAAAAATTCACGTCGTACGGTTTTAACTACAGACTGAAATTGCTGTAAGCTATTGTTTTAATGGTGGCCAGGGACAGTCCGATTCGCGAAGCGAATCAGGACAGCAAAGCCGCCCGCAGGGTGAGGATCGGCAGAGGCCGATCCGAATCAACCGAACTGCCGACACGGGGATTTTCAGTACCGGCCAAACCATTAAGTAACTTTATTTTTCAATAACTTACCGTGGCGCTCGTTGCGTGATTTGCCTAACAATGCAGGACTGTGCGGGACTCATTCACGCAAAACTCCCGCATGATTATTCGCAAGAAACTGTCCGGAAACGATACCGATACATGATAACCCTCCGCTACAAAACCCAATAAATTGCCGCACAAGACCTTGTTCAGGGTTTGGCCCTGCTGCCACTCTCTGTACCGCGGATCTTCGACACCAACAGTGGCTGAGAAAAGCGATTTGACATCGCAGAAGCACCAATTATCTGAACGAAGACTATAATTCACCCCCATTTGCATTCAATGCATGCACTATCTACACTCCAATTTACTTCGACCTCAATGGAGTATTTGCGCATGGCAATGCTAACCATTCGTAATCTCGACGATGATGTGAAAAAACGACTCAGGAGGCGAGCCGCGAAACACGGCTGTTCCATGGAGGAAGAAGCACGGCAGATCCTGCGTCAAGCCCTGTCTGGAAAGACGCCTGAAAAGGGGTTGGCCAGCCGCATTCATCAAAAGGTGATCGAGACGACCGGCGGCCTGGAGCTGGAGTTGCCGGCGCGCTCCCAACCCCGCGCGGCTCCCGACTTTTCCGGTGGCAACGCGTGATTCTGCTGGACACTAATGTGCTGTCCGAGCTGATGAAACCGGAGCCGGAACCGGTGGTAGTTCAATGGTTGGATGCACAACTGGATAGTGAGGTGTTCCTGACCGCCGTCACCAAGGCCGAGATTGAGCTCGGCATTGCCTTGTTGCCCAACGGGAAACGCAAGGATGCGTTTACCGGACTGGCCGGCACCCTGTTCGATGAGTTTCAGGAGCGGATCCTTCCCTTTGATGCCGGCGCAGCCTCCTACTACGCCAACTTGGTCGCGAACACACGGAAGGCTGGCCGCACCCTATCGGTGGAGGACGCTCAGATCGCAGCAATTGCCCAGGTAAACCACTTGACCCTTGCAACGCGTAACTCCAAGGATTTCGAGTTTATTCCCGATCTGTCGTTGATCAATCCGTGGCAAATGACCGGTTGAGTCCTCATGGTCACCAATACGAATCCGCTGTTAGATTTTCACGACAAGTTGCTTGCGGCTCTCGGCGACGTGGATCGGCCGAGTGCGGTTTGCACATCAGGCGATATGCCGTTGACGATGCCGGGGCTAAAGGTCGACAGACTCGGCCTGTTGTCGTTACCTCTCGGCAAGACACAGGCGCGCAAGCTCATTAAACAGTGCCGCCAGGCCCCTTACGGTAAGGGAACAGAAACGCTAGTCGATACCGATGTACGGCGAACTTGGGAACTTGACCCTGATCAGTTCCAGCTGACAAACCCGAAATGGGAAGAGCTGATCGAGGAAATCGTCGCCAACGTGCAACGGGAGCTGGGACTCGAGGACCGCAAGCTCACGACTCATCTGTACAAACTGCTGGTTTACGAAAGAGGAGGTTTCTTCCTGCCGCACCGGGATGGAGAGAAGCTCGATCGGATGGTGGCGACGCTGGTGATTGTCTTACCTTCGGTTTGTGAAGGTGGTGAGTTGGCCCTGTCACATGACGGATGGCAATACGAAATCCCGTTTCACGGCGCCGCCTCCGGGTACGAGTTGAGTTACGCCGCGTTCTATGCTGATTGTCAGCACGAGGTCCGGCCACTTCGAAGCGGGTATCGCTTGTGTCTCACCTACAACGTCACGCTGGCCAAATCGCGGAGCAGAAAAGGTATCAAGGCTCCGTCCTATGGCGCGACCGCCGTTGCCATCGGCAAATTGCTCGACGACTGGCGCAAGAATGAGGATGGGCAAAAGATCGCCGTCATCCTCGATCATCGCTATACACAGGACAGCCTGAGCATGGATACGCTGAAAGGAATCGATCGGGCGCGTGCCGAGGTACTGTTCGAGGCCGCGGAGCTAGCGGATTGTGTGGCTCATCTCGCCCTGGTCACGCTGTGGCAAAGCGGGCAAGCCGAGGGGGGATACGACCACTATTCAAACAGAGGCGGCTATCGGCGCTACCACCGGTCCAACTTCGAGGATGAGGATGACTTCGATGAGACCGGCGACGATTATGAGATGGGCGAGATCTATGATTACAGCTTGGCCGCCAACCATTGGTCAGGCCTCCACGGGGAAAGGGTGCGTCTTGGCGAGATTCCTTTAGACCAAGAAGACATTGTATCCAAGGCGCTGCTGGAGGACAGAGACCCCGACAGCGAAGAGTTCGAGGGCTTCACGGGTAACGCCGGCATGACATTGGAGCGTTGGTATCATCGCGCCGCGATTGTGATCTGGCCACGAGGCAAGCATTTTTCGGTGCTCTGCGATGCAGGCACGGATGCCGCAATTGGCGGGTTGCAGCCGCTGGTCAATCGGCTCAAGCGAATATCAACGGCCAAACGGGAAAAACAACGTTGGAAATGCTTGTCCTTCGCTGGGGCGATCATCGATTCCTGGCAGGCGAGCCGCGGACCTTCCTGGAACGACAGCGGTACTGTGAACCGCGCTGTCTTTGTGCAGCTATTGCAGGAATTGGGCGATGCAGATCTCATGCGTCGCTTCCTCTCCCAAGTGATGGTTGGCGATGGCGGGATACAACTCGAAAAGTCCATCGGCAAATTCTGTAAGCAGCATGGCTGGGCGAATTTTGAAGCGGGATTGACGTTGGTGCTCGAAGCCACCACCGCAGCGACGATCAACCGCAATGCAGAGTTGCTGGCAACCTTGTGTGTGCAACGAGACAGAAACGCCGAACGCATCGCGCTTTGCACCCGGCTGGCAGAGCGTGCGGTAAAGGCGCTGGAAGCGTTTGACCAACAACCGTCCGGGAACGATTGGCAACTCAGAGAAATCGACCGCTCGGCGTTGTTGATTTCACTCGTAAAGGCGATGCTCGCACTCGATGCGGTAAAGCCACTTTCGCGCCTGATCGATCACACACTCACGAGTCTCGACAAGTACGGTCTGACTGAGGCTCATCTGGCCGCAATCTGTAGCCTTGAATCCTGGATTGCCAGACTCCCCGTGGCCAACGACGCGATCTCACACTGGCTCGACGCATGCCGTCACAAGTTGGAAATGCGCACCGCTCGAGCTCCTCAGAAACCAACCGATTACAGGCGTGCCGCCAAATTGTCATGTAGCTGCGGTGACTGCCGTGCGCTGAGTGCATTCCTGGCCAATCCGGACCAGAAGCAAGGCCGCTTTCCTCTTGCCAAAGAACGCCGAAAACACCTACATCAAATCATCGATGCAGACCGTTGCGACCTCACCCATGTAACAGAGCGCCGCGGCAGGCCTTTTACTCTTGTCTGTACTAAAACTACGGCATCATACGAAGATGCGTGCAAAATACACGCGCGCGACCTGCAAAATCTTTCGCGCATCATCGCCTTGGAGAACAAGGCCAGTTAAGTCGGCAACTTTTTTCGCTGAGTGTCGGTAGATTCGAAAATAATATAACCGGCGTTTTCAAGCTGCCTCGCGATTGTAGAAGTTGATCATTCCTACAAAACGTTCTCGAAAAATTTCATCATTGAATCGGGCCGCTCCTATACGGATATTACAGACGTCCGATCCCCGGCGGCACTCAGGATACGAGACGTATTGAGCGGGGACACGCGGGGTATGGACAAACGGATGACTCAGGAGTCGTTCGACGCTGAAACCGCTGTCACGAACCAGTCCTCAACAAAGCCGTACCCGGCTGGCAGTGATAAGGATGAGAAAGTGCCCCGACCATTCAAAATGACCGGCTGTTGGGGTTACGCAAGAAAGACTTCGTCATAATACGCGGCAACCATTTTCCGAGGATTTCAACAAGATTCTTCATGCCGACACATGGACCAAATATCCCCTACTCGGTTTTTTGGCTGTTGGAATGGTGTTTGCTTACAGCGGTATCTTATTGTAGTTATTAAATTTAATAGTGGTGGCCAGGGACAGAATCGAACTGCCGACACGGGGACTTTCAGGACCGGGCAAGCCATGCAGTAATTTTATTTTTCAATGACTTACCGGGGCGCTCGTTGCCTGATTCGCCTAACAATGCAGGACTGTGCGGGACTCATTCACGCAAAACTCCCGCATGATCAGAGGTGCTCAGTAACCGGAGAGAGCGCTTTTCCAGAACACACAGAAGGCGGTGCTACTTGTCATGTTCGTGTGGGTCTGGTGATAAGCGCAGCAGGTGTTCACTGCGCCAGACACGGACAACCCGAATCCGTGCTCGGTCTCTTCGGTAAACAATTCGAAAGGGCGGATCGATGAGTTCCCGCAGAAATGGCTGATCAAACTCGGGAACAACGCGCCCCACATCGGGGTGATCCACGAGTCGCTCTACCTGCTGAATGATCTCCGCGACCAGCCTGTCACCGACCTCAGCTACACCCTGTTCAGCGTACCATGCCCTTATCCCCTCCAGGTCGCGCAGAGCGGACTCGGCGAACGCGAAGGAAACTTCCGGCATCCGGCTAACTCAGCCCCAAGCGACGCTTTGCTTCCTCGATCGAAACTTCACGCCCGGCCTCTATATCAGCCAGACCTTCCACAACCGCCCGCATGAACGCGCGTTCTTCCTGCGCTTCTTCATAGTCCACAATGGACTGTACAACAGCGACACCCCGTCCTCGGCTGGTGAGAAGGACCGGCCGGTGCACTTCCGCCACGTGCTTCACAACCCGTCCCGGGTTAATCTTCAGATCGGTCAGGGGCACGACATCTTCGCTGAACTTGGTGCTCATGAATCTGTTCTCGACGATTGGTTCAGGTCACAGAATAGCACCTGTTTACAGGTCGCTCAACAGGCCTATAAACAGCTCTGACTGATACGGCACAACAACTGAAACCGCGCACAACGGAGAAGAATCCGATGACCGGCCGCAATGATCCCTGCCCCTGCGGCAGCGGGAAAAAATTCAAGAAGTGTTGCTTGGGAAAAGAGGAATCTCTTCCTCCGTCCGGCGGTGGTGCAACAGCGGCATCTGCGGAGTTACTCAAGGCGTTGGAAGGGAGGCAATTCAACTCAATGGAAGAGGTACAGGCTTTTGCCGAGCAGCATATGCAACAGCGCAACCGGCATCCACTCGATGACTTTCACGGTTTGTCGCCCGAGCAGATGTATCAGATGCTTAACTTCCCATTTACATCGCCCGAACTGGTCCGCTTTCCCGAGGTGCTCAACACGGCGCCCGCAGCGCCGCTACTGACGCTTTTCAGCCTGCTGGTGGAGGCTATTGGTGAACAGGGACTGAAGCCGACGGCCAAGGGTAACCTGCCACGCCAGTTCTGCCGGGAGGCTGCACTGGACTACTGGGACGAAGAGACCTACCGGGAGCGCACCCGATATGGCGGCATTAACAAGGAAGAAGATTTTACCGATCTACACATCACTCGCCTGGTTGCTGAGCTAAGCGGGATGGTCCGCAAGTACAAGGGCCGGTTCATTCTCAGTCGTGACTGTCGGAAATTACTGGCCGGGAATGGCCTCGCAGCCATTTATCCCAAACTGTTCCGGACTTATGTCCAACAGTTCAATTGGAGCTATCGTGATCGCTACCCGGAACTCCGCTTTATTCAGAGTGCCTTCCTGTTCACGCTATACCTGCTGATGTGTTACGGCGATACCTGGCGGCCACACGAGTTTTATGAAGACAGTTTTCTGCGCGCCTTCCCCGCCGTGCTGGACGAAATTTCACCGAGCCCGGTGATGGCACCGGAGGAAGAAGTGCGCCATTGCTACACGTGGCGCACGCTGGTGCATTTTGCCGGCTTTCTGGGTCTGGCCGCGGTGGAGCCGGTTTCCGAAGAGCGCTTTCCTCATCAATATCGAGTGAAGGCCCTGCCCCTTCTCCACCAGGCGGTGCAGTTCCATCTTTTCGGATGACAGTCTTTTGTAAATTTGTCACTGTCCGCTAAATCAAATAAGGCTGACATCCTGCGCTAACGATCGATCCCCCCATCGCAGATCCAATGAATATTCATCCGGCAGGATTCACATGAATGCGGGACAGTCTGTATGTCCGGACAGAGGGGGTAACTCGCCGTTCACCGAAGCGATTGGCGCCCCATTGATGCTGGTCGATAAACGGGGAAAATCGGCCACTTTCCGACCTGCACGTCAGACCAGCGAAAGCACGCTATGCTGGATGGTCGTC
>Ga0209536_100013047_pt1 | contig 12015 bp, 8 predicted proteins | sample DeeMarSeWOR28_12_FD_187461 | JGI IMG/M metagenome (GOLD analysis project Ga0209536, IMG submission 187461) | Marine sediment microbial communities from White Oak River estuary, North Carolina - WOR-2-8_12 (SPAdes) (version 2) | ecosystem: Environmental > Aquatic > Marine > Intertidal zone >...
CCAGCAGAAGACCGGCACAGGCACGACCATCACCAGACCCAGCTTCCAGTCCAGGCTCAGCAGCACCGCGCTCAGACCGAGCAGCATCACCGCCGACAGCGACACGTCGACGACCCCGAAGGCCAGGAAATCCCAGAGTCGGTCCGTGTCGGAGCTCACCCGCGTGATGAGGCTTCCGGTCTTCTTCCTCGAGTAAAAACCCAGGGAAAGCCGCTGCAGATGCTCGTAGAGCTCCGTTCTCAGGTCGCGCGCCACCCATTCACCGAGCACGGCCATGTAACGCAGCCGCACGAGCGCTGACGCCTGCCGAACCAGGTACACGAGTGCCATCGCCGCGACGGCGAGCCAGGCCACGGCCGCGCCGTCTTCCACCGACATGGCACCGTCCTGCACGGGCCGAACGACCGAGTCGATCAGGTATCCCGCGAGATACGGAGGCACGAGGCTCACGACCGTGATCAGCGTCGCCGCCAGGAAGCCCACGATCACCTGCGCCCGGTAGCGGGCGAGGTAGGCGAGCAGCCTCCAGAGCACCGCCGACTGGTTCCCCGCAACGAGCGCCTGTGCCTCCCGAATGGGAGCCGCGACGCTCGCCGCATACTCCTGATCCGCGTCGGCCAGGGGCACGCACCGCCCCTCGAGCTCCTGTTCGAGCACGAAGCGCACGTTCTCCACGGCGCGCCGCTGCCGGTGCGTGTACCGGACGATCCCGAGCGCAGGCTCGTCGGGAGCACCGAGAAACGTCAGCGCGTTCCCGGACAGCCCGGGCGTCTCCCGAATCGCCTCGATCCGCTCCCGCCGAAAGGAGTGGACGTCCCACCCCCCACCGCTCGGCCTGGCGACGGCCACGGATTCCTCGCCGAGCGCCAGCCACGCCTCGGTCAGGCGCATGCCCGCGTCCAGGTCGACCAGCGCGTACAGCTGAACCGGACGGCCGCCCCACGCGCCCTCGATCGCTTCGCGGACGTCGACGGGCATCCGGGCCGGCTGGTCCGTGTACCGCTCGATGATCCTGCGATCGATCCTGTTCTGTTCTTCTCTGCTCATGGTTCTTCTCTCGATTTCAGGCCCTCCGGCCTGAGGTGTGGCAACAAAAAAATCCGGGCTTCCCTGACCGCGTGGGGCGGCGGAAGACCGGATACTCTGCCTCTACTATGGTTCTAGTTAATTCAGGTATCAGCCTCCCGCCGATTCGGGATCGGCGCCTGGACCCACCGGCTCGCGAGGTACGACGACCGCGCGCGCACGCGTCCCGAATCCGTCATGACGACGGATCGGCCGCAGCCGGCAGCGCTGTGAAAGGTCGGTCGCATCTCTCGCGTCCTCGAGATCTTCGAATTCGGCAGCGTGGTCACCCGATAGGACGGATGCGCCCGCTCCGAGGTTGCTCGGGCGATGTAGGTAGGTACGGGATGGCTCGGCGTCAAGTTTCCGATGCACGATCCGCGCGGGGCGTGCGGACCCGCTTGCCCGCCCCGGACGCGGTACGGACATTGCCGCACCTCGGAAGTCACGCGCGCGTCGTCGGTCGAGGCGCGCTTCACACCCGTACAGGAGCGACACCGTGAAGAAGGCGATCGCGATCGTGGCCGTGCTCGCGGCCGTGGGGAGTGCACCCGCAGCTGCCCAGAACTCCAACATGAGCTTCTTCATCACCAGCGCGGGCCCCGGTGACGGAGCGAACCTCGGGGGCCTCGCCGGTGCCGACCAGCACTGCCAGGACCTCGCCTACGCCGTGGGCTTCGGCGACGTGACCTGGCGCGCCTACCTGAGCACGGTCTCGATGGGCGGTGAAGCGGCCGTGAACGCGCGGGACCGCATCGGCGACGGCCCGTGGCACAACTACGCGGGCGACATGGTCGCCAGCAGCGTCGCGGATCTGCACTCGGACAACGCCAATCTGACCAAGGAGTCGATTCTCACGGAGAAGGGCTCGATGGTGAACGGGCGCGGTGATTCGCCGAACATGCACGACATCCTGACCGGTTCGAACATGGACGGTACGGCGAACACCGACGAGGGACACGACGCCTGCTCGAACTGGACCAGCAACGGGGAAGGCAGCGCACGGGTGGGTCACCACGACCGTCAGGGTGGCGGGCAGAATCCCACGTCCTGGAACTCGGCCCACGGGTCTCGCGGATGCAGCCAGGAGAACCTGCAGGCCACCGGCGGCAACGGCTTCTTCTACTGCTTCGCCATCGACGCCAACCAGCCGCTCGACGCGCTCCGGGAGGAATAGCCCGAGCAGGCGAGCCGACATGAGCATCCGAACGCTGTTGATCGGGGTCCTGCTGGCCGGGGCCCCGATCGCGCAGCTCGCCTGCGCAGCCCAGGAGTCCCCTTCGTCGGCCCCCTTCGGCATCACCGCCGTGGATGGGCTCGAGCTCGGGCACCGGACCCTCGAGGCGCGCCCGACCGGATGCACGGTGATCCTGGCCCGCGGCGGCGCGGTGGGCGGCGTCGACGTTCGGGGAGGCGCGCCCGGCGTGCGTGAGACCGCGCTGCTGAATCCGGTGAACACGGTCGAGCGAGTCCACGCGGTGGTCCTCTCGGGAGGGTCGGCGTTCGGACTGAGCGCGGCCGACGGTGTCATGCGCTGGCTCGACGAGCGGGACGTGGGCTTCCGGGTCGGCCCGAAGGTCGTCCCCATCGTGGTGGGAGCCATTCTCTACGATCTGGGCCTCGAGGGCGAGGCGAAGGTCCGGCCGGACGCCTCGTGCGGCTACGAGGCTGCCGGCCTGGCCTCCACCGCGGCGGCGCCGGAGGGCTCGGTGGGGGCCGGCGCCGGCGCGACCGTCGGCAAGATGCGCGGCATGGACCGGGCGATGAAGGGCGGCTTCGGCACCGCGTCGATCACCCTGGACAACGGACTGACCGTGGCGGCGGCCGTGGCGGTCAACGCGGTGGGAGACATCGTGGACCCCGCCACCGGCCGGGTGGTAGCCGGGGCCCGGGCCGACGACGGGCGGACGCTCCTGGACATGCGGCGCGTCCTTCGGGGGGAGGGCAGCCGGCCGGACCCGGCCCCCGAAGCAGCGGGCCCGGGAGCGAACACCACCATCGGGGTCGTCGCCACGAACGCGCTCCTCACGAAGGCTCAGGCCACCAAGGTGGCTCAGATGGCCCAGGACGGGTTCGCACGGACGACCTACCCCGCCCACACCCCGAGCGACGGTGACACGGTCTTCTCGCTCGCTACCGGCGCCTGGGAGGGTGAGGCCGACCTGACGCTCGTGGGCGCGCTGGCCGCCGACGTGATGGCGGAAGCCATTCTCAGAGCGGTGCGCAGCGCCGAAGGCCTCCCGGGTCTCCCGTCGGTCCGGGACCTGCAGCGATGACGGGTGAGGCGGCGCTCCAGCTCGGAGTGCTCGTCGTCTACTCCTCGGCTCTCGTTCTCCTCGGGCTCTGGATCTCCAGACGCGTCGAGGGCTCCGGGACGTTCTTCGTGGCCGATCGGAAGCTGGGGCCCGGCCTGATCTTCGCGACGTTCCTGGCAGCGAACATCGGTGCCGGCTCCATCATCGGCGCGTCGGGGCTGGGCTACACCGCCGGGATCTCGGCCTGGTGGTGGGTGGGATCCGCGGGGCTCGGCTCTCTGCTGCTGGCTTTCTGGGTCGGCCCCCGCATCTGGCAGGTCGCGACCGCACACGGCCTCTACACGGCGGGCGACTACCTGGAGCACCGGTACGGCAGCCCGGTCCGAGCGGTCGTCGCATCCCTCCTGTGGCTTCTGACACTGGTCATCCTGGCCGCACAGCTCATCGCCATGTCCCAGATCGTCGAGTGGGTGCTCGGCACGCCGCGCTGGCTCGGGGCGCTGGTCGGCGGACTGGTCATGACGGCCTACTTCGCGGCGGGCGGCCTGCTGACGTCCGCCTGGGTCAACGCGGTCCAATTGGTAGTGCTGCTCGGGGGCTTCGCCGTGGGCGTTCCCATGGCGCTTTCGGCGGCGGGCGGGTGGAGCGCGGTCGTCGCCGCGGCCCCACCCGATCCCGCTTATCTCGACTTCTGGGCCCAGACCGGCATGGTGTTCTTCCTGCTCATCGTGCCGGCCTTCATCGTCTCGCCGGGGCTGCTCCAGAAGGCCTTCGGTGCCGCGAGCCCCCGAGCGCTGCGCATCGGCGTCGGGCTGCAGGGCATCGTCCTGATGCTCTTCGCCTTCGCCCCTCCCATGGTGGGCATGATCGCCCGGGTCTACGCTCCTGCCCTCGAAAATCCCGAGTTCGCGGTTCCCACGGTGCTCACCCTGGGTCTCCCCACCCTGTTCGGGGCCGTGGGCCTCGCGGCGGTCTTCTCGGCGGAGCTGAGCAGCGCCGACGCCATCCTCTTCATGCTGTCGACGTCGCTGTCGAAGGACATCTACAAGCGGTACCTCGCACCCGACGCCGACGATGCGCGCGTTCTGCGGGTGGCCCGGTTGGCGGCCGTCGCCGGAGGCGCCCTCGGGATCGGACTCGCGGTCGTCATCCCCACGGTCATCGCCTCGCTGACGGTCTTCTACTCGGTGCTCAGCGTCGGCCTCTTCGTGCCCGTGGTCGCCGGCCTCCACACCCGGCGCCCGGGTGTCCCGGAGGCACTGGCCGCCATTGGCATGGGCGTGACCGCGCTCTTCGCCGTGCGTCTCTCGCGGATCGCCGACGTCTCACGCTGGCTGGACCCCACCGCGCTGGGTATCGTCGCCTCCGGTGCGGCCTTCGCCGTCGTCTTTGCGGTACGCCACAGGCCGCCCTCCCCCACGAACACCGGCTCGTGAGATCCGTGGAACGACGCTCCGACGCTGCCCCGCCCCCTGACCGAGCCTGGCCCCTCGAGCCCACTCCGCCCGAGATGCGCGAGATGCTCGCCGCCGTGGCGGAGCGGGTCGTGGAGCATGTCGCATCTCTCGCGGACCAGCCGGCTTCGTACGAATCCGACGGGCGAGCCGAGGCCCGAGCGCTGGCCGAGCCCGACGCCCCGGCCCGGGGTGCCGATCTCGACGGCCTTCTCGACCTGATCTTCGATCGCGCGATTCGCACGTCGTTCAACACTGCAGGTCCGGGCTACCTGGCCTACATCCCGGGGGGCGGGCTCTTTCCGTCCGCGCTCGCCGACCTCATCGCCAACGCCGTCAACCGCTACGTCGGTGTGTGGGTCGCGGCTCCTGCTCTCGTGCAGCTCGAGCTCAACGTGGTGCGGTGGTTCTGCGCGGCGATGGGCTACGGGGCCGGAAGTGGAGGCGTCCTCACCAGCGGCGGCTCCCTCTCCAACCTGACGGCCATCGTCACGGCCCGGCGGGAGCGCCTTCCCGAGGACTTCCGCACCGGTGTCATCTACACCTCGACGCAGACCCATCACTCGGTGCGAAAGTCGGCCGTGCTGGCCGGCTTTCCCGAGTCGGCCGTGCGTGAGGTCGCGGTCGACGAGCGCCAGGAGATGCAGGTGGACGACCTGCGCGCACGGATCGCGGAGGACCGCCGTGCGGGGCTCGAGCCCTTCCTCGTGGTCGGCAGCGCCGGGACGACCAACACCGGAGCCGTCGATCGGCTCGACGAGCTGGCCGACCTGGCGCGGGACGAAGGGCTGTGGCTTCACGTGGACGGTGCGTACGGTGCCTTCTTCATGCTCACGGAGCGCGGCCGCGCCGCCATGAAGGGGATCGGGAGGGCGGACTCGATCACGCTCGACCCGCACAAGGGACTGTTTCTCCCCTACGGCACCGGGTGTCTGCTCGTGCGCGACGAGGCGACGCTGCGCCGAGCCCACGCCACCTTCGCGGACTACATGCCGGTGATGCAGCACGACGCCGATTTCGTGGACTTCTGCGACCTCTCCCCCGAGCTGTCCCGGGACTTCCGGGGACTCCGGGTGTGGTTGCCGATCAAGCTCTTCGGCCTGGACGCCTTCCGGGACGCCCTGGACGAAAAGCTCGATCTGGCGCGCTGGGCCGCGAACGAGATCCGACGGCTCCCCGACGTCGAGATCGTGTGCGAGCCGCGCCTGTCGCTCCTCGCCTTCCGGATCGTGGCCGAAGGGGCGGACGAGGAGACGCAGGACGTGATGAACCGCGACCTCATGCAGCGCATCAACGCCCGCCAGAACGTCTACCTGACCGGCACCGTGGTGGACGGTCGCTTCGCCATCCGGATCTGCGTGCTCTCCTTCCGCACGCACGCCGACCGCATGGAACAGTGCCTGGAGGATCTCCGTGCGGCATTGGCGGATGTGCGGGGCTAGGCGGGACGCCGGACGGCGGCCGGGGCCGCTTTCCCGGGGCCGGTCAGGTGCCCGGTAGCAGCACCACCTTCGTCCAGCCCGGCTCGCGTGCGGCGAAGCTCCGATAGGCCTCCACGCCCTCCGCCAGCGGGAGCCGGTGGGAGATCAGCGACGCGATCACCCGTTCATGGCGGCGCGCCAGCTCCAGCGACGAGGGCATGTAGTGGCGGGCCGGGCAGCGGCCGGCCGCGTACCGGAAGTTGCGGTCGTACAGCTCGCCGGGAGACAGCGCCAGATGCGCCTCGGTATGCACGCCCAGCGCTCCGATCCGCCCTCCGTGGCGGAGGAGGTCGGCCGCGAGCCGTGTCGCGGCCGGCGTGCCGACCGCCTCGATGGCCGCGTCGGCACCCCGCCCTCCCGTCCTTTCGCGGACCGCCGCGACGGCGTCTCCCTGCTCGAAGTTCACGGGCACCGCGCCGAATCGTTCGGCGGCCTGGAGCCGCGTGGGGACGCGGTCCACCGCCACCACGTCCGCAGCGCCGCGGTCGAACGCGGTGAGGATCGCGAGGAGGCCGACCGGGCCACACCCGATCACCACCACTGCGTCCCCCTCCTCCACACCGGCGATGTCGGCGCCGAAGGCCGCCGTGGACAGGATGTCGCCCGAGAGAAGCGCCACCGCTTCATCGATGCCTTCGGGGACGTCCACCAGCGTGGCGTCGGCCAGAGGCACGCGGACGTACTCGGCCTGCCCTCCGTGGAGACCCCTGCCCTCCTCCACCCACCCGAAGAGCTCACCGCGGACGCAGCGAGCCGTCAGGCCGTCGCGGCAGTAGAAACAGTCCCCGCAGCTGGTCGTGAACGGGGCTACGACCCGGTCGCCGACGGAGAAGCGGCGCACCCCCCGACCGATGTCGACGACTTCGCCCACGAACTCGTGCCCCATCACGGTGCCCACGTCGAGCCCGGTCTCCCGGCCGAAGTAGGGGTGGAGATCCGAGCCGCAGAGCCCCGCAGTCGTCACCCGGACGATCGCGTCCGTCGGCTCGACGAGCGCCGGATCGGGCACGTCCTCGTAGGCGAGGGTCTCGACTGCGTGGAAGGTGATCGCGTGCATCGTGTCAGCAGGCTAAGTGATCAGGTGCGGGCCGCCGCCTTGAGGGTCGGATCGGACCGCCACATCAGCTGGCGAACCATCAGAATCGATGTCACGGTGGCCGCCACCCCGCCCGCGAGGATGCCGATCCAGACGCCCTCGATCGACTGACCGAACAGCCGCACCGCGGCGTAGGCCGTGGGCACGCCCACCAGCAGAACCCGAAGCGTCGTGATGAAGAGCGCCGGAAACCCGTGTCCCAGGCCCTGCAGGAGACGCCCCGTGGTCATTCCCACCGCCATCATCGGATACGCGAAGACCATGTACCCGAGATAGGTGGTGCCGATCGCGATGGCCGTGGGATCGTCGGTGAACACCCGCACGATGGTACCCGACGCGAGGAATGCAGCACCGCCGATCAACCCGGCCAGCGTCACGGCCCACCGGTACGTGTAGAGCGCGGTGGAGCGGACCAGGTCGGTCCGTCTCGCGCCGGCGAACATCGCGACCACGGTGACCGCCGCGCCGGCCAGGCCGAAGATGGGGAGTACCACGATCATGTCGACCTTCGACGCGGCTCCGTACGCGGCGACCGCGACCGCACCGAAGCCTGCGAGAAGCCGATTGTACAGCATCGTTCCGACGGACATGACGATCATGGATGCGGCGATCGGCACGGCGAGGCCGGCGAGCGGCATCAGGACCGCGCGCGATGGCACGAGCGCGGGCACCGTGAGTCGGACGAACGCCCGCCTACGCCGCAGAAGCAGGACCGTGAACGACGTCACGGAGATCGAGACGGAGACCACGGTCGCCAGGGCGGCCCCCTGCAGGCCGAGCTCGAGCACGAAGATGAAGAGCGCGTCGAAACCGATGTTGGCGACCGTCGCCACCGTGAGCACGATCATCGGAGTCTTGGCGTCTCCCTCGCCCGTCAGGATCGAACGCAGGACCGACGACACGAAGAACAGGGGCATGAAGAGGGCGAGGACCCGGAAGTACTCCCACCCCAGGTCGGCCACCACTCCCTCGGCCCCGAGCAGTCCGAGCATGGTCGGACCGGCCGCCACACCCACCACGCCGAAGCCGACACCGAGGGCGACACCGGTCGTGATGCCGGTGCCCGCCGCCGCATCGGCGCCCTCGGCGTCTCCACGACCCACGGCCTGCGCCACGAGCGCCGTCACGGCCGTGCCGAGGCCCATGGTCAGCGCCATGGTCAGGAAGAACAGGGGAGCGACGAACGTGGCCGCGGCCAGCGCATCGGTGCCGAGCGTACCGATGAACGCGGTGTCGGCGATCAGATAGGTCGTGTGGACCGTCATCCCCGCGATCATGGGCAACGCCATGACCCAGAGTGCCCGAGTCGGTGAGGCTAGAAATTCCTCGAGACGATCGGTGCGGCCCTCTCGGGCGTGCCCGTTCAGAACGGTAGCCCGTCGTCCTCGCCGTTGTCCCCCGAGGGCTCGGGCCAGGGCTCGCCGGCCGAGATCGGGGGGCCGTCCTGCTCCGCCCCGTCCTCACGGTCGATCCGCCACGCCTTGACGTCCGTGTACCAGCGTCCGTTGTACTCGCGGCTCTGAATGTCGATCGAGGCCGTTACGGTCTCCCCGTTCTTCACGGCGAACTTGTCGATGTTGTCGCCCCACTGGACGATGCACACCTGCTTCGGGTACTGACCGGGGATCTCGAGGATGAACTCCTGCTTGCGCCACTCGCCGTTTCGGCCCTGGCCGGACTGCTCGGGGAGGATCTCGATGACTTTGCCGGTGATCTGAAGTGACATGCTGGATTTCGTGGCGCTGGGGTCGCGTCTGGAGCCGGTGCCGGCCAGGGGCACGCGGCGTGGATGGGGCACGAACGCTGTCGAAAACCGGCTTCGAGCGAAAGGGCGCGAAGGCTCAGTCGGGATCCGCCTCCTGAGCATGATCCAGCCCGAACTCCTTCATCCGGCGCCACAAGGTCGTGCGGCTCATGCCCAGCAGGTGCGCCGCCGCACTCCGTGAGCCACCGGACTCGGCGAGAGCGCGCGCGATCGCGACCCGCTCCTCCTCCTCGGGGACCTGCACCCGATAGCGGGCGGAGGACGGTGTCGCCCCGCCGTCCCCTCTCACCTCCGGCGGCAGGTGCTGCGCCTCGATGCGCCGTTCACCCGCCTCGATGTGCGCCCGCTCGAGGGCGGCGAGCAGCTCCCGGACGTTCCCCGGCCAGGTATGAGCCTGAAGCAGTCGCATGGCGAGCGGAGAGCACCCGAGGTGTGGCCGTCGACCGAGCCGCTGGAAGAACGCCTCGGCGAGCAGCGGGATGTCCTCCCGACGGGCGCGCAGGGGCGGCACCTCGATGCGGACGACGTTGAGACGGTAGTACAGATCGTCCCGGAATCGCCCCGCCTGCATGTCGGCTCGAAGGTCGCGGTTGGTGGCGGCGATCACCCGCACGTCCACCGGCACCGGACGGACCGATCCCACCGGCACGATCTCACGCTCCTGGAGCACGCGAAGCAGCCGGTGCTGCGCTCCGGGCGAGACGTCGCCGATCTCGTCGAGGAGGATCGTCCCTCCGGCGGCGGCCTGGAACAGCCCGACACGGTCCCGCACGGCACCGGTGAAGGCTCCTTTGCGGTGGCCGAAGAGCTCGGATTCGATCACGCCCTCCGCCAGGGCCGCGCAGTTCACGGCGACGAAGGGTCCCCGCCGTCGCTCCGAGCACCCGTGAATGGCCCGCGCCACCAGCTCCTTGCCCGTTCCCGTCTCGCCGGTGACCAGGACCGTCGCGTCCGTGGGGGCCACCCGCTCCACGACCTCCAGCACCGAGCGGATGGCGGCCGATCGGCCGACCAGTCCGTGGGTCTCGGACGACGCGACAGCCGCCGTGGGGCGCCTCGCCAGCAGCGACTCAACGCGCGCGGAGAGCACGTCGGGCTCGACGGGCTTCGTCAGGAAGTCGTCGGCGCCCGCGTGGAGCGCGCTCACGGCCGTGTCCACGGTGCCGAATCCGCTGATCATCAGGATGGGGGCGTCATGGCCCCGGGTCCGGAGCACCTCCACCAGGGAGATCCCGTCCAGCCCCGGCATACGCACGTCCAGCAGGACGAGGTCGAAGCGCTCGGCCCGAATCATCTCTACCGCGGTGGCTCCGTCCGCGGCTTCACCCACCTCGTGACCGTCCTGCCGAAGGAGTGCCGCCGTGGAGAGCCGGAAGGTCCGGTCGTCGTCGACCACCAGCAGGCGCGCCGCGCTCATGCCGAGGCCTCCGAGGACATCGGTTCGGCGAGGGGGATCTCCAGGCTCAGGCGAGCCCCCCTTCCATCCGCGCGGTTGGAGGCGGCGATACGGCCACCGTTGCTGCGCACGATCCCGGCGGCGGTGAAGAGCCCGAGGCCCACCCCTCGCACGTCGCTCTTCGTGGTGAAGAAGGGATCGAAGACGTGGGGCAGCGCATCGGGATCGATGCCGGGCCCGTCGTCCACGACGTCGACGCGGACGTTCGGACCTCGCGTCGCCATATGGATCTCGATGCGTCCGGCCGAGTCCCCCAGCGACTCATGGGCGTTCTGGACCAGATTCAGCAGCACCTGCTTGAGCGAATCGGCGGGGATCCTCGCATCGAGCCGCTCCGGAGCACGAAGCTCGATCTCGACGTCGCGATCACCGACGCCCATGCGCACCACCGTCACTACGTCGCGGGCCACCGCGGCCACGTCACAACGTCCGTCCGTCGGCTGAGGACGGTGGAGGTCGAGCATCCGCTCGGCCAGCTCGTGCATGCGCAGCAACTCGTCGATCGCGAGGTCCGCCAGCTCGCTGGCCTCTGCGTCGTCGTGCACGCGCCGGCGCAGCACCTCCAGGCAGTTCCGGACACTGGCCACCGGATTGCGGATCTCGTGAGCGAGCTGCGCCAGGAGGCGCGACGCCGCCGAGAGGCGGTCCCGCTGCACGAGCTCTGCCTGAAGGACCGAGAGGCGCTCCTGGCGATCCTCCAACTCCCGATTCGCGGCAGCCAGCTCCTCGATGCGGACCGCCAGGGCGTCTCGCATGACCTCGAAGGCCGTCGACACCTGATCCACCTCCGTCACCCACGAGTGCTCGACGGCGGCATCGAAGTGCCCCTCGGAGATCCGCTCGGCCGCCTCGCCGAGCGCCCGGACGGGCCGCGCGAGCCTCGAGGCGAACGCGCCGCCCACCGCGAACGCGACCGCCAGGGCCAGAGTCAGGACACCCGCACCCACCGCCCGGAGCGCGGGGACCACGGCCAGCTCCTCGTCGAGGGACCGGACGAAGGTGACCCGAGCACCGCCGGGAAGCACCGCGCCCACGACGAGATAGCGCACGCCCGAGAGATCGACCTCACGCACCTCCTCCGTGGCGGGTCGGTCGGCGAGGAGCGAGAAGAGGCCCATCGCCGGCTCCTGCCGTCCGGTGTATGCGCCCATCCCCCCTCCCGGTCGAGAGATCAGCACGTCGGAGCGGGTCAGGACCGAGAGCTGCCCCGCCTCCTCCGCGCCCACCGGAACCCACACCCCGGCGGCGCCCAGCCAGCGCCCCTCTTCCATGACCGGGGCGAGGGCCACCGTCACCAGCGCTTCGGGCTGTTCCACGACCTCCACCGGCATCGCCCCGGTCCGGGTGGCTTCCACGAGCCTCGCGGGGACGCCGGGCCCGACCCACGGGGCCCCGTCGGGGCCCACCAGGGAAGGCGCCTCGTCGGGCGCCAAGGCGAGCGAC
>Ga0209536_100013048_pt1 | contig 12014 bp, 11 predicted proteins | sample DeeMarSeWOR28_12_FD_187461 | JGI IMG/M metagenome (GOLD analysis project Ga0209536, IMG submission 187461) | Marine sediment microbial communities from White Oak River estuary, North Carolina - WOR-2-8_12 (SPAdes) (version 2) | ecosystem: Environmental > Aquatic > Marine > Intertidal zone >...
AGGGACCCCGGGAAGCAAGCAAACAGCAGAGGGCAGCAACGACCGCCCTTTGCCGCCCCTTTCCACCCTTTACCGCCCTCGACCGACCCACTTCATTTGAGATAGCAGGGCTCAAGAGAAGGTCTGCAAGAGGACGATGCGGAGCGCGCGGCGGGAGACACCTACACCAGCAACAGGAGAGTCGATGAGTGCCAGATTCACAAGACACGCGGTAGCTGTTGCCTGGCTGACCGGCTTGACCGCGTGTGCTCACGGGAATCAGAGCAACAGGGTGCCGAGCGACTCGCTGGCCACCGCTGGGGTGCCAGATTCCCCCACCGATGCCGGACAGATGATGTCAGAAGATTTGGTCGCCGCATGGATGCTTCGCTCCGACCCGCCACAACGACCCACTGGGCTCAGGATCACCTTCACCGTCGATTCTGTCAGCGGATCACGGTTCTACGGTGAGCTTTCGCATTTCTTCTCCGGCAATGTCGGGACTGATCCGCGTGATTTCGAGCCGTTCATTGGCTCGGTACGTGGTGGTGAGATCGCATTTGATGTCACAAGGCGCAGCCGACCCAACGCAGGCGTGTCACTAGTCGGTCACCTGGGCACAGACACCGTCTTTTGCGATACGCTGGTCCTGGGCCCTGACACTTTGACCGGGCGCGGTCGTATCTGGTTCTTGGTTAGGGAGAACCGCTGAGCGCGTGACTCAGCGGCGGAGGAACTGCAGGCTGCGGTCTGCGGCGGGCCTCAACTCCAGATCCGGTCCGGCAACATCCAGCAGCGTCAGAGTGTAGGCGGCCCGATCGCCGACATCGGAAACAGAAACACGGCCTATGGGACCAGATCCCAGCGGTCCAATGAGTATTCCCTTGAGTCTGGTGTCGCTCGGCTTGTGCCAAAACCCCTGGCACCCGGTACAGGCAGCGGTAAGCCCCTCAACAGTGAAGGGTTCCAAAGCGGTCACCTCGAACATGATCGCGCGATCGTCACCCACTGGAGAGACGAGCTCGAACGCTAGCTCGCCGGCATGCGGGCCGGAATCACACGACAACAAAACGCCGCTCAGCGCAGTGACCATACCGGCCATCCACCTCCTCACGGTTTCCTCCCTGCCAACGAATCCGGCGCGCCCATCGTGTTCAACAGCTCGACCATCTCAGCAGCAGATACGAGACCTCCGGTCGTTTCGATCCACCCCAAGAAGTCGCCGATGTCGAATCCGCCACTGTTGTTGCCCAATAGATCCAGATAGGTCAGCTCAAAGAACGTCAGCGGTGTGCCCGCCCCCAGTAGGTGTTCCACCACGTCGTCAACCACCAACACGGGTGCCTCAACCGAGAGCGTCACGGTTGCGCTATGAGCCTGGTCACCCGACCTCACCTCCACGTCAGCTGTGAACTCACCAGTCTCCTCGAGTTGCCCCGCCAGTCGTCCCTGCGAATTCAGGACTAGTGCCGCTGGCAGGCTGCCACTGACCATACGCCAATCGTAGTCACAATCGATCCCTCCGGTCGCAACGAACTGGAAGAAGTAGGGCTCTCCCATGAGGGCGCTGGGCAGGCTACGCTCCACTACAGTGAGCGGATCGGGCTGGTAGTACCGGATGTTGGCTCTAATCGGACCCAACGGCACAACTTGCGTGATGCTGTCTACGACTGCCAGTGATGGACGACCGTCGTTGGACGCAGTGGAGGGAGTGGTACATACGCCGAGTGTGGTGTTGTTCTGAATTCCAGGGAATGCGTCTCCCTCGTCTCCTCTGTTAGCTCCCTGCTCCAGATCGTCTCTACCATCAGCTTGAACCAGCGCCATCCCATAGGGTCGATACCCATTGACATCGTTGCCACGCCCGTTGATCAGGAACGTGTCCGGGTGCCATACGAGCAACCCGGCGCTGTACAAGTTGACGTCCGATCCAATCGGTTGGCGGTTCTCCACGATCAAATACTCAGACGTGTGCGGAATCGGTAGGATGTAGCTGGTATCGGAACTAATTATGGGGCCGATCTCCAGCGTCGTGTCGCGGTCGATCACGACTTCGGTGACCCATCCCAGCTCTGCCTTCGACCACGCCGTCATGTGGGCTGGTCGGTCGGGTAGCAGGTGGTTGCCGGACCCCATGAGCCCCCACCGTCCGATCCCAGCACCATCGCCCACCGTGTCGTACAGATCTGGCAGTCCGAGCAAGTGCCCGGTTTCGTGCGCCACCACTCCCATCGCTTGGGGCTGGTCGCTGGTACAGCCGTCGTTTCCCCCCTGGCCCCCTTGAATGATGTAGTCGTCAACCAGGATAGAGTCGCCCGTCGGTGACAGATCGTTCGTAACGAATGGGGCGTGTTGCCCGCCAACATCAAGCCACCCGGAACGCTTGTACCTGTGGGCCCATATGCTGCTCTGTGCTGCGGGATTCCGGTTCTTGCACGACCCGTCGACCTTAGGGTGTATGAGTACGATCGCGTCGACGTAGCCGTCGTCATCCCCCGAGTTCGCGATCCCGTCCGGTCCATCGTTGTCGAATTCACCGAAGTCCACTGAACCATCCAGTGCTGACACGACCTCGTCGATCAGCTCAGGGATGTTGCCGCTGTTGTCCAGACCGTTGCCGTCGCCCTCGTAATACAGGCTGGTCTCGCTCACTCGAGTCCACTCGTAGACAGTGCCGTTCACCAACAGCGAATCGTTGGACAGTTCCCTGTAGTAGGTATGCACCGAATAGGGCGGTGCCGGGTTGGTGCCGTAGAGCCGCTGCTCCAAAGCAGCGCGCGGCACGTTCTGGACGAGGCCGGCAGAGTCGGTGTCGGAATAGAGGATCAGAAAGACGGGAACGTTCAGCTCACCGGCCAGTACCGGATTTGCAGCTTGACCCTGGACCAGGAGCGTCAGCGGTGTCGTCGGGGCATTTCTGCGCGCGGCCATCAATCTGCCCCGAGCCCGGCTCCTGATTGCTGCGACCGTGCGCCCCCGGACGACCCACCCGTTCCGCTGTGAGAATTGGAACGCACCCGGCACCGAACGTAGCATCTCGTAGTAGCTCGCCGGCGGCGTGGCACCGTGCTGGCGCCCAATCAGCTCCACGTCGGTTTGTGCCGCGACCCCTGCCGGTAGTGACAAGACCACGGCCAGCGCGCCGAGACCGGGCGCGACATAGCAGGCAAGACCGTTCGGTTTCAACATGCGACTACAATGATAACCCTTCCCGAAGCATATCCGTTCCCCCAGGCCGGGGCAGTGAGATGGATTACGAAATGCGATCCCAGCAGGCGTCACCACCGCAGCGATACTGCCGCTCGGTCAGAATCGTATATGGTAGACAGCGAACCCTGAAGCGGTACCGAGGAGTGCGCCGATAACCACGTCCGAGGGGAAGTGCTTGGCAGAAACGACCCGCAACACTCCTACCGTTACGGCGGCAGTCCCGGCCAGCAGTGCGGGCAACTTGTTGTCGCGATCCTTCGTGTAGAGAACGTACATGGTAGCCATGGCAAACGCTGTGGATGTGTGGCCGGACGGCATCGAGCGCTGATTGTTGATGTGGTCAGCTTCTTGGACAGCGCCGTCGGTGTACATGACTGGCCTCTCTCGTCCGATGATGGCCTTGGCTAGTGCTGTCGTGGCAGCCGCCCACCCGGTGGCCTCCATCGAGGCTGCGACCGCCTTGCCACCACCCACATGCGCCAGATCCACCCAGGTTCCCACCGCCAGAGCAAGACCCACTCCGGTGCTGACGTGTGACGCAGTGCGGTCAACCGGACGTACGGCCCACCGGTCGAACCACGGCAGATCATTCAGGTCACACGGAGCGCAGCTCGGTGGCCCTTGATTGATGTGGAACAAGCTGGGGAATGCGTAGACCAGGGCACTGCCGCCGACTGAGAGAAACTGCACTACCTGAGGCGCTTGGCGGTCCCCATCCGCTTGGGCCCAAACTGTTGCCGGACTTTGAGTTAGGGCAACAGTCACCAGCATGGCGACCGCTATCCGCTTGTGCACCGGCATAGCGTCCTGTACTATCGTAAGGCCTCCGAAGCCGGATTTTTGCTGCTTAACGTCTACCGCCGAGCTGACAGTGGATTCGCAGATACTACAACAGGTCCGTCTGTTCGAGAAGTGTCGTAGCTTCACGACGGCCAAGGATTTCCAGGCGCAGGGACTGTACCCGTACTTCAAGCCGATCTCCAAGGCGGAAGACACCATCGTGGTGATTGAGGGACGTGAGCGCATCATGATGGGCTCAAACAACTACCTGGGCTTGACTCACCACCCCAGAGTGCTGGAAGCAGCGAAGCGGGCACTGGAGCAGTTCGGATCAGGCTGCACCGGGAGCCGCTTCCTCAATGGTACTCTTGCTCTGCATGAAGATCTCGAATCGCGCCTGGCCAGCTTCTTCGGCAAACAAGCAGCACTTGTGTTCTCGACGGGCTACGGAGCCAACCTGGGTTTGATTTCCGGGCTTATCGGCCGCGGCGAAGTCGTGATCGTCGACAAGCTGGATCACGCGTCGATCTTGGATGGTGCCAAGCTATCCTATGGTGAGACCGCCAGATTCAACCACGGGAACCTCGACCATTTGGAGCGCAAACTCCAGAAGGAGTCGAGCCGCAGCGCAATGATCATCGTGGACGGTGTCTACTCGATGGAGGGTGACATCGCCGACGTTCCAGGCTTGGTCAAACTGGCCCAACAGTATGGAGCTGCGCTCGCGATAGACGACGCTCACGCGGTAGGCGTGCTGGGGCCGAAGGGTGACGGTACAGCAGCCCACTTTGGCATGGTGAATGACGTGGACGTGACGGTCGGCACGTTCTCCAAGTCGCTCGCTTCGATCGGTGGTTTTGTAGCAGCTGAGGAGGACGTGATCCACTATCTCAAACATCACAGCAGGCCACTCATATTCACAGCAGCACTGCCACCGGCCAACACCGCCGGCGTGCTGGCGGCCCTCGATATTATGATCGAAGAACCTGAGCGGCGCCACAGGCTGTGGGAGAACACTCACCAGTTCCAGGAAGGGTGCCGTAGCCTCGGCTTCAACATCGGGTCAAGCAAGACTCCAATCATACCCATCCTGATTGGGGAGATGGAACACATGTTCGTTTTCTGGCGCAAGGTGTTTGACGCCGGTGTGTTCACGAATCCGGTCGTGCCACCGGCAGTCCCGCCTGACCAGTGCCGACTCAGAGTGAGCTTGATGGCTACACACACCAAAGACCAGATCGAATCGGTTCTCGAGATCTTCGGTAGGCTGGGGAAGGAAATGGGAGTCATTTGAGTACAGAAGTGGTCGTTCGGCCCGTCGTTTCGGCCGCCGACCTGAGACACTTCATCGCCTTTCCATACAAACTGCACCGGGGGGACCCGCTTTGGGTCCCCCCGTTGCGTATGGACGTGCGCAAGCTGCTGTCGCGGGAGAAGAACCCCTTCTTCCAGCACTCGGAGGCAGCCTATTTCCTTGCTGAACGCCGGTCGGGTGGAGGTGGAGTGGTGGGGCGAATCGCAGCAATTCACAACCGTCGTCACGACGAGTTCCACGACGACGGCGCCGGGTTCTTCGGGTTCTTCGAGTGCGCCAACGACCAGACAGTGGCCGATGCACTGTTCGCAGCGGCTGGAGACTGGCTGAGGGAACGGGGGCTCACCGTGATGCGCGGCCCAGCCTCATTCTCGACCAACGATGAATGCGGGTTGTTGGTCGAGGGTTTCGACACACCGGCGACAGTCATGAATCCGCACAACCCCCGCTACTACGTTGATCTCGTCGAGGGGGCAAGCTTCGCAAAGTCGAAGGACCTGCATCAGTTTCAGACTGTCAGCCCCCAAATCCCGGAGCGATTGCTAAGGGGAGCCCGCCTAATCATGGAGCGGAAAGGTCTGTCGCTTCGCAAGATCGATATGAAACACTTCAATGATGAGGTGGCGAGGATCAAGCAGATCTACAACGCGGCATGGGAGAGAAACTGGGGCTTCATCCCCATGACTGACCAGGAGATCGACCACATGGCTGCGGCTCTCAAGCCGGTTGTCGTCCCCGATTTGGTGGTCTTCGTCGAGCGCGGTACTGACGTAATCGGATTTGCAGCGGCCCTGCCGGATTTCAACGTAGCCTTGAAAGCGAATCCTTCGGGTAGGTTGTTCCCCGGAGTCCTCAAGATCCTCTGGAAGTCACGCAAGATAAAGCGAATTCGCATTCTCCTGCTTGGCTTGCTCGCAGAGTACCGCAAGACCGGCGCTGATGCACTGATGTATCATTGGATCTGGGAAAAAGGCTACCAGCTGGGTTATCGCTGGGCCGAGGCCGGGTGGATACTGGAGGACAACGCTGCGATGAAGAACGGACTCCTCCGCATGGGGTTCGATCCCTACAAGACACTGCGGTTCTACGATCTGCAACTGTGAAGATCTTCGTGACGGGAGCGACCGGCTTCGTTGGCTCGCACCTGACGGAGACGCTAGTCAGGCGCGGTGATGAAGTCGTTTGTCTGGCGCGCAACCCTACCAAGTTCGCCCGCGTATTTCCCACTCAGCAGCCTCGGATGGTCCAGGGAACCCTGCATGACGACGCAGCCTTGCGGGAGGGCTGTGAATCCGTCGACATCGTTTTCCACTCGGCAGCGCTGACCGCGGCCCGCAGTCGCGACGAGTTCTTCTCGACAAATGCTGCCGCCACTCGGCGACTGACTGAGATAGCCGCCGAACGGGCTCCCAATCTCCAACATTTTGTCTACGTGAGCAGCCAAGCCGCGGCCGGACCGTCCAAACGAGGGCATCCCAAGAGCGAGGCCGACCCAGCCGATCCCGTGAGCGACTACGGCGCGAGCAAACTCGCCGGAGAAGAGTCCGTACGCCACAGCGGGTTGCCGTGGACCATTGTGCGACCGTGCAGTGTTTATGGTCCCGGGGACACCGCCTTTCTCACTGTGTTCAAGAGCGCCCGGTTCGGCGTGGTACCGACCTTTGGTGATTCCGCTAAGGAACTTTCCTTCGTGTACATTGATGACCTCATCCGAGCCCTGGTGGATGTTGCGTCAACTACCGCCAGCCGGGAGCGGACATACTTCGTGTGCCATCCAGAGATTGTGACGATGAACGATGTTGCCCGGAGTTTCTACAGGGCGGTTAAGGACCGCAGCCACGGGGATCCGTTGGTGGTATGTCTGCCTGGGGGCATCGCTCGTCTCGCACTGGGCTTGACCGGAGCAGTGGCAAGATTCGCTGGCAGGACCACTCTGCTATCCACGGACAAAGCCAACGAACTGCTGGCCGAAGCATGGACGTGTAAGCCAGGAGCAGTCGAGCGCGACACCGGTTGGACGGCTGAGGTACCACTCGCACAAGGAGCCGTCAGAACAGCAGCCTGGTACAAGGAACATGGACTACTGTGAGACCAGTCGATAAGCTCATAGGAGCCTACGTTGGTTTCTTCACAGTCATCATAGTGGTTCGGGGCGTGTCCGAGGATCTGATGCAGCTGTGGCTGCTAACGGCGCACGCTCTAATTGCAGTCCTGTTCTTTGCCTTCACGAAACTGAAGTCGCAGCACAGAACAGGCCGGATCATTCATGATCTCTATCCTCTCTTGCTGCTCCCGGCGTTCTACGCTGAGCTCGGGATGACATCATTGTTGAGCGGGATAGAGGCAACTTTCGAACGGGACGCGGTGGTGCAGGGTTGGGAGGCAACAGTATTCGGTGGACAGATCTCGTACTACTGGATCAGGCAATTCCCATCGGTGTTCTGGTCGGGGATCCTGCATCTGGCCTACGTACTGTATTACCCCATCATTGTCATCGGTCCCGTGTTCCTGGTGGCACGCGGTGTATCTGACAAGGGCCGCAAGGTGCTGCTGGCAACCATGATCGCGTTCATTGCCTGCTACGTGGTATTCGCACTGTATCCGGTTGCCGGCCCCAACTACGCGTTCGAGCATCCCACCGGTCCAGTACGCGAAGTGTGGAGTGCGCGCCTGGTCTATTGGCTTCTTTCGCATGGATCGGCATTCGGGACAGCGTTTCCCTCTTCACACGTGGCTGCAACCGTGGCCGCTACCGCAGCATTGTGGCAAGTCTGGCGCGGCCTGGCATTGGTAGTCCTAATGCCAACTGTGCTGTTGGTCGTCGGGACAGTGTACTGTCAGATGCACTATGGCATCGACGCCGCTGTTGGGATAGCGTTGGGGATTGGTGCCGGCGTAGTCGGGGTACGCATCAGAGCCTGAGACCGAACCCAACGCTACCACCAGCGCGCGCCACGCCACTCACCTCACCCTTTTCCTGGGCGGGCGCCTGACCCGCGCTGTCATGCCACCCGGTCGGACGGTTGGTGGGAAACCCGCTACTGCCCGTCGATCACGGTCCGGGGTAAGGTATCGGGAACCACCGGATTGGGATCCCCCGAAGGCAACTGGCGCTTGAAGAGATACACGACCAGGGCCACCCCGATCGAACCCACGGAGATCGCGATCAGCACACCCACACTCACATTCCACCAAACGCCGAGCGCTGCGAAGAACCACAACCTCGGGAAGCGACCGCAGAAAGTTGCAAAGAGATGGCGGTGAACCTCATAGCCTGCCAGTGGCGAGATGAAACGCACCGTCCAGTACGGCAGCGGCGACCAGGAGCACACCCAAACGGTGAAGAAAGGAGCCTTGGAGAAGTAACGCAGCACACGTTCCACCAACCTGCTCTTCTGCATCCGCTCGAGTGCGTCCAACTGCAGCACACGTTTGTAGAGGTGATAGTTCAGATACTCGACGTAGATCGTACCAGCCGTGCCGACCACCGCAACCAGAGGTGCAGCGTACAGCCGCCCCATGAGCATTAGGATGGGTTCGTAAGTGGACGGAAGGATTGGAGATATCGGCCCGTTCACCCACACGGTGACAATCGCAAACCCAACCATTCCTCCCGCCTTGGGCACGTACAGCGTAAGAGGAATTGCCAAGAGCGCGACAACGCCCGAGAGGCGCAACACGCCATCCCATATAGGATTGCCGTAGCGCCGTCTGACAAATCGATCTATGAAGGTCAGGTCCTCTATCTCTCCAAATCCAGTCTAGTCAGCCGTTGGCTTTGCCGGCCCGTTGCAGCATTCGGCGACGCTGGCCAGCCGTCACCATGTCGGAAAGCACCACCAACTCGGCGAGCCTGGTGACGAATTTGTAGCCGTGTGCGTCGCCCGCCAACCACCGCTCCCACTCCAGTTCATCCAACGCCGCCTCAGCCCGCTTTTCGGACACGTCGGCCGCTCGCGCCAGGAGCTCGGGCGGCTCGGCTCCCCCAATGACGGCTACTGCCCTGAGCATGGCCTGACCATCCTGTGTCAGATCTTTGAACCGCATGCGGAGAGCCGCGGCCACAGCCGCGGGCAACTCGCCCGGAATGGTCTGGTCGAGTGTGCGCGACCTGTCGGGCCACACCAAGCCGTCGCGTTGGTCCTTGACATCGAGGCCGGCCCGCACGGCTCTGACGAACTCTACGGCAAGAAACGGGTTGCCGGCCGTGTCCGCCAGCACTCTCCGCCTGAGTCGCTCCGCAGACTCAGCATCGTACGCCGGAAAGGCCCACGTGACCAAGTCGTCCAGGTCGTCCGTCGTGAAATAGTCCGTCGTCACAACGTCACCGGGTACATCACGACCGATCCGTTGGCTCAATTCGTCGACACCCGCCTGGAGAGAACTCGTAGACGCAGTGAGCAAGACACACAGGCGAGCCGCACCGGCCCGTTGCACCATGGCGCCTATGGATTCAATGAGCCTCCGTTCAGCCCGATCCGCATCGTCGAATACCAGGAGTACCGGCCTGGCTTCCGCAACAGCGAATACAGCTTGTGCAAACGGCTCTGGCACGGTCACAGAGGCGACTTCGCGAGCCGACGGAAAACGGGTCAGCAGATCCGGGTCCGTCTTTCCCAAGGCAGCGAGCACTTCCGGAGCAGCTCCTCCCAGTTCGGGCACCGCCAGACCACCCCGCAACAGGGCGTACCAGATGTTTTCAACCCGGTCGTTCTCGAAGGCACGTGCTTGCGCAACGACCGCTCCTTCCAACCGGGCCCGAGCCGCGAGTTCGTCACCCACGCGGGTCTTGCCGGTTCCGGGATCACCTCTCAGAACGATGACCGTGGGACTACCTGCCTGAGTGGAGTGCCACACCGAGACGCACTTGCTGAGACAATCCCGACCGGGGCCCACCATCGGCACCAGCTCGTGTGCCGCAGTGTCCAACGGGGGTGCACCACGCACTATCCGCTCATCGCGGATACGTTTGGCGAGTTCTTGAGTCTCCCGATCGGGCTCCATGCCAAAATCCCTACTCAAGAGGCCGGTAAACCGATCGTACACTTGGAGCGCAAGGGCCCGTGCCCCTTCGAGCGCATGGATATGCATGAGGACCCTGACGCAAGGTTCGTGTAGGGGCTCGACCTCCCTGGCTCGCTGCGCCGCTGCCCGGCCCTCGACCAGGTCACCGCGAGCAACCGCAGCCACGGCAGCCTTGACGAGTTCCTCCAGTGACTGCCCCCGGCGTTTGTCCCGCTCAACTCCCATCCAATCCTCGAACCCCGGGGCATCGGGCAACGAGAACCCTTCCATGAACTCCGTGGCTCGTCCAAATTCGGCGACCTCGTCCAGGTCTAGACTCACGACCGACGGGTCGAGTCGCACCAGATCACCCTCTGTTACCAGTGCATCTGCTGCCACCCGCCGGATCACTCGCAGCGCTTCATTTAGTGAGTGCCGCGCTTTAGCCTCCTCCTTCTCGGGCCATAGCAATCCGACGAGATGATCCCGCGTTCGTCCCCTCGGTGAGAGGGCGAGATACACTAGCAGCGCCAAATGCTTGCGCCACAGCAACTCCGGTGGCGGTTGCCCACCATCGAGCGTTACCTGCGGCGGACCGAGACACTGGATCTCAATCATAGACGTATAAAAGAAGCGGTCGGCCGCTCTCAGGCAACGGATACCGTAAGCCGCACAACAACACTGGTCGTTACGCTGGCTGACCGAGGTTCCCGTCTCGGCCTTGCTTTTTCAACTGGATCTGAGAACTTGAGAGCGCGAAAACCGCAAAGTGCTACAGCGAACCCCACCACAGTCCGGAGATTCCGTCACACAACATGCCCAGTCCTCCCCTGTGCAAGTCGCTCGGCAGACACTGCAGTGAATTGACTGTAACGGTCCGCGTATCCGACGTCGAGACAGAGAGCGGTACACTGCAGGACGCGTCGATGACATGGATAACAGGACACACCGAGCGGATGAAGTTCGGCAAGCCCTATGTCGTCAATACCGACCTGCGAGTCGATGCCACCATATACATCCCGTGTAAGTACCTGGAGACAGCCGATGGCAAACCGGCAGTGCGATCGGACGGCAAGCCACGCGCTGCCCGCACCGGACGTCGTGACACGGTGAGGTGTAGGGCGCACGGGTTCACCGGGTCTTTGGTTCAGGTGGTGGGGAGATCCCGAGAGCCCGCCAGAGTGAGACTCGACAACGGTGCGTTCTCGCTAGTCTACAAGGGGAAACGACGCCCACTGGATCTCAGACTAAAACGCAGCGCACAGCACGCCCTGCCGGTGTTGCAGGCAGACAATCCGTGTATCGGCGCACCATGCCGGACCGGTGACAACAAACAGGGGGCGGCTTGCTGTCGTGACCTGCAACTGGAGCTGGTTATTCCTGAAACTCGACGGCACCAGGAAGCCCTATTGAGGTCACGGAAGTCGCCATACCTCTGTAAGGTCAAGCGCGAAGACGAAGACACAGTGGAGTGCGAGGTAATCTCAGCTTGCGGGTACCTCGAGGACGATGGCTCCGGCTGCAGTCTGCACAATCGGATACTCCCCAACGGGTGGCGGGCAAAACCATCACTCTGCTACGAATGGCCCGACTTCGGACCGGATGAGACTGGCCACCCCGGCTGCAGATTGATATAGTAGGGCAACACTCGTTGGCGGCGTCGCATGAACGAGGCAACCAGAGAAGTCTTCGAAACCGCGACCGGCGGCCGCTACGCGATCGAGGG